>Ga0209777_10009627_pt1 | contig 10371 bp, 5 predicted proteins | sample FrelakmetHBP12HB_FD_187147 | JGI IMG/M metagenome (GOLD analysis project Ga0209777, IMG submission 187147) | Freshwater lake sediment microbial communities from the University of Notre Dame, USA, for methane emissions studies -HBP12 HB (SPAdes)... | ecosystem: Environmental > Aquatic >... | reverse complement strand
TCTGGGACGCTTCTTCAACATCCTCGGCTACACCACCCTGCAGGATAATCCGGATAGCTGGGAAGGCTGGCAATGGGGTGCCGTGCACACGTGGGGATTCTGGTGGCGGCTGGGCCACTGCGAGCAGTCCGAGCTTTTACAGGATGCTCTGAAAAATACCGAACAAATTATCTTCTGGTCGGTCGACCCCAACAGCACTTCCTATATGTATAGCGGCCAGGATAACCTGATCTGGCGTATCTGGTTGAAAAGCCTGGGCGTTAAATTCATTTTCATCGACCCGTACTGCAACTGCACCGCCAGCACCATGGGCGATAAATGGCTGGCCCCCCGCCCCGGCACCGACGCTGCCCTGGCGGAAGCTATCGGCTATGTCTGGATTAAAGAAGGGACTTATGACAAGTTCTTCGTCGAAAACCGCACCTACGGCTTCGACGCATGGAAAAAACATATCCTGGGCGAGGATGACGGCACCCCGAAAACGCCCGAGTGGGCGGCCAAAATTTGCGATATCCCCGCCCATAACATACTGGCCCTGGCTAAGGAATGGGCGGCTAAAAAGACCATGTTGGCCGTCGGCAGTATTTTCGGCGCTACCGGTGCCTGCCGTGAAGCCTATGCCACCGAGTGGGCGAGATTATGCGTCCTGCTCATGGCCATGCAGGGCTTCGGCAAGCCCGGTGTCAACTTCTGGGGCGGTACCGGTGGGGCGGCTCCGATAGACTATAGATTCAAGATGCCCGGCTACTCCGAGAACGGCTGGGACACCTTCGGGATGGTCGCCAAGAAGTCGTACTTCCCGGAAGGGAACACGGTTACGCAAAAGGCCTACCGCCTGCTGCTACCTGAGATTGTCATGAACCCGCCGGTAAGCTGGATTGGCGAAGGTTTCTGCGGTAACTCTGTCCAGCAGCAGTTCACTCGCCTCACCTGCCCCGAGCCGGGCCCCAACGGGGCGCCCATCAAGATGATTCACCGTCACGGCGGCTCCTTCATCAGTACCATGACGGAAACCAACCGCTGGGTTAAGATGTACCAGCACCCTAATCTGGAGTTCGTGGTCATGCAGGACTGCCACTGGCAGAGCGAGACCAAGTTCGGCGATATCATCCTGCCCGCCTCCACTAACTTCGAGCATACCGACCTCTCCGAATGGGGCAGCGCCGGCGGTTACGGCTGCAACGACTTTAACAGCAATCACCGGGTAATGATTTATCAGCAGCAATGTATCGAACCCCTGTGGGAGTCCAAGCCGGACTACGAAATTTACACGCTGCTGGCGGACAGGCTGGGCTTTAAGGACAAATATACCGAGGGCAACTCCTTCGAAGACTGGAATAAAAAAGTCTTCGAGTTTTCCGACCTGCCTAAATATATCAGCTACGAAGATTTTAAAAAGAAGGGATATTTCGTCGTGCCTTCTATGCCGCCGGATGACAAGCCTATCGTTTCCTTCCGCTGGTTCTATGAAGGCCGTCCTAACGATTTACATTCAGAACCCAAGAACGCTCAAATCGGTACGGACAGGGCGCACCTTTTAGGCACGCCCAGCGGCAAGGTCGAGTTTGTCTCACAGACCCTCGTTGAGTTCGACCCCAATGATAAAGAAAGGCTGCCCATACCCCACTATATCCCCAGCTGGGAAGGCTACAACACCAAGAAATTAACGAAAAAATACCCGCTCCAGCTCATCAGCCCTCATCCCCGTTTTTCCTACCACACCCATAACGATAACAAGAGCTACTGGCTGGACGATATTCCCCAGCACCGTGTCAGGAAGGACGGTTATACCTGGTGGCCGGTGCGCCTCCATCCCTCGGATGCGAAGAAGAGGAATATCGGGGACGGGGATATCGTCAAGGTCTTTAACGGCCGGGGCGCGGTATTATGCAGCGCCCATGTGACCGAGCGGGTAAGGCCCGGCACAGTGCACTCGTATGAGGCCGGCGCCAGGTACGACCCGCTGGAACCGGGTAAAGCGGGCAGCATTGACAAAGGCGGTTGCATTAACCTGTTGACGCCTTCACGGATGGTATCGAAGAATGCGCCGGGCGAGGCCAATAACTCTTGCCTGGTAGAAATTTGCGGGTGGGAGGCGTAATGAGATGACCAGATACGGGATGATAATCGATATCACCAAATGCACCGGCTGCTATAACTGCTTCCTGGCCTGCCGGGATGAATTTGCCGGCAATGATTACCAGGGCTATTCAGCCGCCCAGCCCATGGAGGGCATGAACTGGATGAGGGTAATCGAGAGGGAAAGAGGCCAATACCCCAAGGTGAAAGTAGCTTATACCCCCATAACCTGCATGCAGTGTGAGAACGCCGCTTGTATCAAGGCATCGCAAGGCGGAGCGGTATATAGACGTCAGGACGGCATCGTCATTATAGACCCGGTGAAAGCCAAAGGGCAGCAGCAGATAGTTGCCGGCTGTCCCTACCGCGTCATTGAGTGGAATGAAGAAAAGCAGATACCCCAGAAATGCACCCTGTGTGCCCATCTCCTGGACCAGGGAGAAAAGGTACCCCGGTGCGTGGAATCATGCCCCACCGGTGCCTTGATATTTGGAGATTTAGACGACCCTAAAAGCGAAGTAGCTAAACTGATGGCTACGGGTACAACCGAAGTACTGCATCCCGATTACGGGATGAATGAAAAGGTAAGGTATATCAGCCTGCCCAGAAAGTTTATCGCGGGGACAATCATCTATGGAGACGTGGATGAAGTGGCTGTCGGGCTGGCTATAACGTTAATTGGCGATAAAGTGAGCCGGATGGCTGTAACCAACGGTTTCGGGGACTTTGAGTTCGAGGGTCTGCCGGATAACGCGGACTACACGGTCAAGGTAGAAGCCCCGAAGTACAAGGCCAGGAGTGTCAAGGTTAAAACAGCCAAAGATATCTACATGGGTGAAATAGTGCTGAAAAAGTGAGACCGGTATAGAGAGTATCTAAGGAGGAGAAATGGCGCAAAAAGGCAAAATAAAATCAGGCGAAAAAACAGTAATCAAGGGCACTTGTTTAAGCTCTTTCGGCGATAACTCCAATGTATCCTGCGTGGACGTAAAGGACAACAAAATCGTCCGCATCAGGCCGTTGCACTATGACTGGAGATATAAGCCGGAGGAATTCAATCCATGGCAATACAAAGCACGGGGCAAGACATTTGAGCCGCCGCTCAAGTCCCCGCTTCCCCCATTCGGCGTCGCCTACAAGAAAAGAATTTATTCCCCCAACCGCATTCTCTATCCCCTCAAGAGAGTAGACTGGGACCCTAAAGGCGAGAGGAATCCCCAGAACCGCGGTATAAGCAAGTATGTAAGAATTTCCTGGGACGAAGCCCTGGACATCGTCGCCGGCGAAATTAAGAGGGTCGTGAAGAAATACGGTCCGGAAGGCGTCCTGCTCCAGGCAGAAGGGCACGGGGAGAGCAAGGTGGTCAATGCCGCTCACGGCTGCCCCACCTACCTGATGAAGCTCCTCGGCGGCTATACCCAGCAAGTCCGTAATCCTGATAGCTGGGAAGGCTGGTACTGGGGCGCCAAGCATGTCTGGGGCAACGAGCCTGTCGGACTCAACATGGAGTTTAGCTCGAACCTGTATAATGACGTTGCCCATAATACTGAAATGCTTATCTGCCAGGGAGCCGACCCCGAGACTACTCCTTGGGGCTTTGGCGGCGGCTGCCTGCCAAGCCTGATGTGTTACTGGTACTCTGAGCTGGGAATTAAACAGGTCTATATATGCCCGGACCTTAACTACGGGGCTGCCGTCCATGCCGACAAATGGATTCCTATCCTGCCCAATACGGACGTGGCGCTCCAGCTCGCTGTTGCTTACCAGTGGATTACCAACGGCACCTATGATAAAGCCTATGTGAAAACCCATGTAATCGGCTTCGATAAGTTCTCCGATTATGTTCTGGGTAAGGAAGACGGCGTTCCCAAGACTCCTAAATGGGCTGCGGCGAAATGTGGTGTACCTTCCCGCATCATTAAAGCTCTCGCTAAAGAATGGGCAGCCAAGCGGACTACCGTGGCCCACGGCTACGGCGGTCCTTATATCCGGGGCCCCTATTCTAGCGAACCGGCCCGCATGGAAGTCTGTCTGCTGGGCATGCAGGGTCTCGGCAAACCGGGCGTGAACCAGCTAACTTTCGTCGAAGGCACGATGCTCGGAGCCTATAATAGAGGTAGAGCTGGTAAGGGCCAGGCAATGGGTATGCTCACCCCAACCTCGATAATACGCCCCATGGTCAACGCTGCTTATCGGGGATATATACCCTTCATGTGGAAACAGCAATCGATAATTCCCAAGACGATTCTCCATGACGTTATCGAGAGCGGTAAGTATGATATTTACGGCAGTTCTGACCAGATGGACCCGGTAGAGGACCAGTTCAAACACTACGTCTATCCGTTGCCGGGCAAGCAGGAAATCCACATGCTCTGGACGGATACCCCCTGTTTTACTACCTGCTGGAATGACGGCAACGCCTTCCACCGGGCAATGCGTAATCCCAAGATTGAATTTATGCTGGTGCAGCATCCCTGGCTGGAAAATGATTCTATCTTCGCTGATATCATCCTGCCCTCCAACACCAAGTTCGAGGAAAATGACATCGGCGCCGATCACTGGCCGGTGCAGTATAACTGTGTATACCTGGAAGAAAAAGCCATCGAACCCCGTGGCGAATCCATGAGTGATTATGAGATTGTCGAAGCTATCGCCGACAAGCTGGGTCTCAAAGAAAAATACAACGAGGGCAAGTCCATCCAGGACTGGATAAAAGTCGGTTTTGACGGTTCGCAGATGGAGAAGTCGGGCTTATGCACCTGGAAGCAGCTCAACGAAAAGAAGTATTATGTCGTCCCAACTGACCCGAACTGGGAAAAAATTCCGGCGGGCATGATCGAGTTTTATCAAGACCCTGAAAAATCACCAATGTCCACTCCAACCGGCAAACTGGAGTTCTGGTCGCAGCGGCTGGCTGAGCACTTCCCTGATGATGATGAAAGACTGCCAGTGCCCCACTGGGTTGAAAAGAGCGAATTCCATGACGAACGCATTTCCAGTGACCGGGCCAAGCAATACTCCTTGCTCTGCATATCGAATCATCCAAGATGGAGAGTGCATGCCCAGCTCGATGATGTCACCTGGTTCCATGAAATCGTGACCGGCAAGGTCAGGGGGTCAGACGGCTATCTCTACGAACCGGTCTGGCTTCATCCATCAGATGCAGCCAAGCGCGGCATCAAGAATGGTGATATCGTTAATCTCTTCAACGAGCGGGGTCAGGTCCTCGGCGGGGCTTATATCACCGAGAGAATTATGCCCGGCGTAGTCTATATAGACCACGGCGCCCGATATGACCCGATCGTGCCTGGAGAGATTGACCGGGGCGGGGCCATCAACACCATCTGTCCCCACCACACCACCTCCAAGAACTGCGCCGGCATGGTCACCAGCGGCTTCCTGGTAGAAGCAAAACTGGCTGATATGAATGGACTGAGACGCCAGTATCCGGAAGCTTTCAATCGCCCGTATGATAAAGCCTCTGGGCAGACGATGGAACGGGTACTCTATAAAGGAGAGGAATAAGATATGAAGGTATTGGTGATTGATATCAACAAGTGCAATGGCTGCTATAACTGCCAGGTTGCCTGCAAGGACGAGCATGTCGGCAATGACTGGACACCTATCGCCAAGCCACAGCCGGATACCGGCCAGTTCTGGATGAAAGTCACTGATGTAGTACAGGGATCGGTGCCAAAGGTCAGAGTGAGGTATATGCACGATATCTGTCAGCACTGTGACGATGCCCCCTGCATCCCCGCGTGCAAAGCAGGATCAATATATAAAAGGGAAGATGGCATAGTGGTAATTGACCCGGAGAAGTGCACTGGCGCCAGGCAATGTATCGATGCCTGCCCTTATAAAGTGATCTACTTTAATTCTGACCTCAATATATCCCAGAAGTGCACCATGTGCGCCCACCTGCTAGACAAAGGATGGAAAGAACCTCGCTGTGTCGATGCCTGCCCTACCGGAGCCCTGACGTTCGGGGAAGAAGCCGACCTTAAAGACCTTATCGCCAAGGCTGAGATACTGCATCCTGAATACAAAGTTAAGCCCAGGGTATATTATATCGGCCTGCTCAACAAGTATTTCATCGCGGGAGCGGTGTATGACCCGGAAGCTGACGAATGTCTGGAAGGCGCCATGGTAACCCTGACGAATACCAAGAATAAAAAGAAATCTACTCTTAAAACGGATGTCTTCGGGGATTTCTGGTTCGAAAGGCAGGAGCCGGGTAAATACTCGCTGGTGATTGAAAAGGCCGGCTATCTGTCCAGGAAGGTGGAATCCATCGATGCTGTCAAAGACCTTAATCTGGGTGATTTTGAGCTGTATAAGAAAGTAGCCTAGCAATTATCGAGAAAGCGCATGATAGATTTTTTGAAACTCTATCGCTGGGTATCTGTACTGATTATATAAAGTGAAACATAAGTCTACTTGAGGAGGCAAATAAAATGACTAATACAAAACGTGTTCCTACGCCTAAGTTGGAAGATTATAAAAAGACGTTTGCCGAACATATGAACTTTGAACGCAAGAACGGCATCCTCCAGGTGCGCCTGCATACCAAGGGCGGCCCGGTAAAATGGAGCTTTGAGATGCACCAGGCAATGGCCGAGGCCTGGACCACCATCGGTCACGACCCGGAAAACGAGATTCTGATACTGACCTCTACTGATCCCTATTGGATTGGGGAGTTCGAGACTTCATCTTTCATGGAGGCCGAGGAGAATCCCGATAAGAACGTTATTTTCGACAATGTCTGGCACGACGCCCGTAGAGTCGTGGATAATTGGGTCAATGATATTGAAATACCCACCATCGGAGTTATCAATGGCCCCGGCCTCCACTGGGAGAACGCTTTCATGAGTGATATTACCCTTTGCGCACCGGATTTCATCCTGCGCGACGACCATTTTGGGGACGCGACGGTGCCGGGCGATGTCCAGGGCATGATTATCCAGGCGATTTGCGGTCTCAAGCGCGGTAACTATATGATGTTCATGGTCAACGGCGTTGATGCCAAGACCTGTCTTGACTGGGGTCTGGTGAATGAAATACTCCCCAGGGAAAAACTCCTGTCCCGCGCCTGGCAAATCGCTGAGCAAATCATGAAACAGCCGCGGATGATTCGCCGTCTTACGCACCAGATCACGATACGTCCCTGGAGGCGACTTCTCCAGGATGACTTCCATTTGCAACTCGCCTTGGAGAATTTTGGTAACCATGTAACACAAATGCATCACCATTTTGACGACATTAAATCAAAGTGGACTGACTCGGAGAAAAACAAGGGTAAAAAATAGATAATTTCAGTGACCCGGAATTGAAATCAAGGAGTGATGGCCTATGGCAGAACAGGTATTAACGCAATGTACGGTTGGCGGGCCCGTTAAAGTCACCGTCAGGGACGGCAAGATTGTCCGCATGCGTCCCATTATCTTCGATAAGACGGATAAAGGCGGGTGGACCATCGAGGCGAGGGGCAAAAAGTTCTCCGACCCGCGTATGACTACCCTGAATCCTTATGTGGTTGGGGAAAGGATGAGGGTCTATTCCGAGAACCGGATTAAATACCCGATGAAGCGCAAGCATTTCGACCCCAACGGGGAAAGGCATCCCGAGCTGCGCGGCAAGGATGAATATGTCCGCATCTCCTGGGATGAGGCTCTGGATATTGTCGCCGGTGAAATCAAGCGGATCCGGGAGACCTATGGGCCGGCCGCCATCACGGCCATGGCCTCCTCCCACCATAACTGGGGCCTCCTCTTTTATAAAATGGGCCCCTACCCCCGTTTCTATAATATATTGGGCTACACTGAGCTATTAGATAACCCTGATAGCTGGGAAGGCTGGCACTGGGGAGCCATCCATGCCTGGGGCTATTATTGGAAGCTGGGACATTCTGACAACTTCGATATCCTGGCCGACGGTCTACAGAATACCGAGCAGGTCATGTTCTGGTCGGTAGACCCCAATACCAGCGCCGGTGGTTACTGCGCTCAGGATACCACTATCTGGCGGCATTGGCTGAGAGAACTGGGCATCCAGAGAGTGTTTATCGATCCCTATTGTAATTCTACTGCCGCTCATGTCGGCGAAAAGTGGATAGCCCCCCGCCCCGGCACCGACGCGGCCATGGCCGAAGCTATCGCCTATGTCTGGATTAAAGAAGGGACTTATGACAAGTGGTTTGTCGAAAATCGGACTGTAGGTTTTGAAGAGTTTAAAGCGAATATTCTAGGTAAAAACGATGGAGTTCCCAGGACTCCGCAATGGGCCGCCAAGATTTGTGATGTGCCTGCCCACACCATCACCGCCTTAGCTCGCGAATGGGCCGCCAAGAAGACCATGCTGGCCTGTGGCGCAATGTACGGCACCGGCGGTGCCTGTCGCGAGGCTTATGCCACCGAATGGGCCAGACTGATGGTCATCCTTATTGCCATGCAGGGTCTGGGCAAACCCGGGGTGAATATCTGGGGTGGCGTGGCTATGGGCGCCCCACTGGACTTTAATTTCAAGATGCCGGGCTATGCCTCGGCGGGCTGGGATGCCTTTTCCACCGTAGCCAAACACCCGGCCTATCCTAACCGGAATACGGTCACCCAGAAAGTTTATCGCATACTACTGCCGGAAGCTATACTAAATCCGCCGATCCATTGGCGTGGCGAGGGTTTCTGTGGCCAATATTTTGACCAGAACCTCAAGCCCATGACCTATCCCGAACCGGGACCTAACGGTGCCGAGATAAAGATGATACACCGGCACGGTGGCTCTTTCATCAGTACCATGACCGATACTAATCGCTGGGTAAGGATGTACCAGAGCCCTAAGCTGGAGTTCGTGGTCATGCAGGACTGTCACTGGCAGAGCGAGACTAAGTTCGGCGATGTCATTCTGCCTGCCTCCACTAACTTCGAGCACCAGGACTTGTCTGAGTGGACGGCCCCCGGCGGTTATGGGCATGGTAATGCCGGCACCAACCACCGCGTCATGATTTTCCAGCATAAGTGCATTGAGCCCTTGTGGGAGTCCAAGCCGGACTGGGAAATCTACAAATTGTTAGCGGCCAGGCTGGGCATTCTGGAAGAGTATGCCGAAGGTAACTCGGAAGAAGAATGGATGAGGAAAATCTTCGATTACTCCGATTTACCCAAGCATATCAGTTATGAGGACTTTAAAAAGAAGGGCTATTTTGTCGTGCCTTTGCCTGATGACTACAAGGCTACGGTATCCAATCGATGGTTTTACGAAGGGCGTCCCTGCGATACGCCCGATCCCATGAACCCCAATCTGGGGACACCCAAGGCACACCTGCTGGCAACTTACAGCGGCAAAATCGAGTTCGTTTCCCAGAGTTTGACGAAGTTCGATGCCAATGATAAAGAAAGACCGCCCCTGCCCCGTTATATCCCCAGCTGGGAAGGCTACAACACCAAGAAATTGACGAAAAAATATCCCTTACAGTTGATTACGCCCCATGTACGCTTTTCCTACCATACGCATCACGATAATAAAAATCCGTGGCTGAACGATATCCCCCAGCACCGTGTCTGGAAGGACGGCTATAGCTGGTGGCCGGTGCGCCTCCACCCCTCGGATGCGGCAAAACGTGCTATCAGTGACGGAGATATCGTCAAGGTTTATAACGACCGTGGCGGCGTGTTGGGTATCGCTCGCATCACCGAGAGAATCAGGCCCGGCACTGCACACTCCTACCAGGCCAGCGCCAGGTACGACCCGCTGGAACCGGGTAAAGCGGGCAGTATCGACAAAGGTGGATGCATGAACCTGCTGACACCCTCCCGGATGGTATCGAAGAATGCCCCGGGTATGGCCAATAACTCTTGCCTGGTTGAAATTTGCAGGTGGGAGGCGTAATGAGATGACCAGATACGGGATGATAATCGATATCACCAAGTGCACCGGCTGCTATAACTGCTTCCTGGCCTGCCGGGATGAATTTGCCGGCAATGATTACCAGGGCTATTCAGCCGCCCAGCCCATGGAGGGCATGAATTGGATGAGAGTAATCGAGAGGGAAAGAGGCCAATACCCCAAGGTGAAGGTGGCTTATACCCCCATAACCTGCATGCAGTGTGAGAACGCCGCTTGTATCAAGGCATCGCAAGGCGGAGCGGTATATAGACGTCAGGACGGCATCGTGATTATAGACCCGGTGAAAGCCAAAGGGCAGCAGCAGATAGTTACCGGCTGTCCCTACCGCGTCATTGAGTGGAATGAAGCAAAGCAGATACCCCAGAAATGCACCCTGTGTGCCCATCTCCT
>Ga0209777_10009626_pt1 | contig 10371 bp, 11 predicted proteins | sample FrelakmetHBP12HB_FD_187147 | JGI IMG/M metagenome (GOLD analysis project Ga0209777, IMG submission 187147) | Freshwater lake sediment microbial communities from the University of Notre Dame, USA, for methane emissions studies -HBP12 HB (SPAdes)... | ecosystem: Environmental > Aquatic >... | reverse complement strand
CTCGTGCAAAAGAGTGGTCAGGATACGTGCCCCAGAGCAGCCCAGCGGGTGACCGAGGGCAATTGCACCACCGTTGACATTGACCCGCTCGGGGTCAAGGCCCAGATCCTCGATCACAGCCAATGATTGGATGGCAAAGGCTTCGTTCAATTCGATCAAGCGGATGTCGGATAACTCGAGACCGGCTCGAGCAACCGCTTTCTTCACTGCCGGGACGGGACCCAATCCCATTATACCTGGCGGTACACCGGCAGCTGCCGATGAAAGGATACGGGCCATCGGTTTCAACCCGAGCGTTTTGGCCTTTTCAGCGCTCATCAGAAGTAACGCGGCCGCTCCGTCGTTCAGGCCAGAGGAGTTACCTGCTGTCACCGTCCCACCTTCTTTGCGGAATGCCGGACGCAGTTTACTCAAAGACTCCATACTGGAATCGCGGCGTGGGCGCTCATCGGTATCCACCACTTTTGGGTCGCCTTTTTTCTGGGGAATGGAGACAGGCATAATTTCTTCAGCGAATTTGCCTGAGTCTATTGCAGCAATTGACAATCGGTGCGAACGCAGGGCGAAGGCATCCTGCATTTCCCGGGTAATATGGGGTTTCAGGGCTGCAATATTCTCAGCGGTCTCACCCATTTGCTCCGTACCGTACATTTCCTGCATCTTTGGGTTTGGATAACGCCAGCCAAGCGAGGTGTCGTAAGCAGTCAGATTGCCAAAGGGAAAACCAGACTCAGCCTTAGGAATGGAATAAGGGGCGCGACTCATGGACTCTACCCCTCCAGCGATATAGACATCCCCCTCACTTGCTTTAATAGCACGTGCTGCCTGGTTGACGGCATTCAGCCCGGAGGCACATAGTCGGTTGATGGTAACGCCACCCACCTCAACGGGCAGTCCTGCCAGCAGTAGTGCCATGCGGGCCACATTGCGGTTGTCCTCGCCAGCCTGGTTGGCGCAGCCCAAATACACTTCTTCCACCAATGCCGGGTCGAGTTTATTTCTTGCAACAATCGTTTTGAGCACTTGCGCAGCGAGATCATCCGGCCGAACGGCGGAGAGTTGACCGCCAAGAGCTCCAATGGGCGTGCGGATGGCATCAATAATGACCACTTCGGGCATGGAAATAGCTCCAAAGTTAATTATTGATGAGGTTGTGTTGGGCTTTTAGGTTGCACCTCGCCGATGAAACGGATGTGCAAGAGGTTGACCATAATGGTTTCTTGGTTGAGCAGGAAGTTCGAATTTGCCTTGGTATTTACACTCGCGTGAGTGATTGGCAGGAATGTCAGCGTCGGACCAGCCATGACCTGGTGCAGATCAAGTGCCTGTTGCATGTGGATTTCGCCGCGAGCTTCTATGCCTTCCATGACAAAAAATACGCTGTATTTTTCTTTCGGGTATTTAATGAACCGTGGTATGTTGTGTTGGACAGGTTGCGGCGGTTCAAATACAAGCAAAACCCCTGTCTTTGGGATAAATGCGATCGGTAATATTTCCAAAACTTTAGCCGGATCTTCCAACCGGGCTACACCGGCGTTTCGAAGCATGATATTGTTCTCGCGCTTGTCATTTAAAAAATCCGAAAGGCGCTGCTCTCGCAAGTAAATGCCCCCACTAATAAGATATTCTTGCATTAAGATGACAATTTGGCAGGGAATAGTTGTATCCACCATATTTTCCTTCCTTACTAGGTCAAATGAGTCAATGTCTTATAACAAAAAACAAGAAGAGCAATATATCTTATACAATTTTACCCCTTTCTGAGTTTTGGTAAGCCAGTAAATATGGCAAAAAGAGTAGGATTTTTGTATTACAGATATAATGACGCATGGCACTATTCTATATATATGGAAACCGCCATAATATAGTCGAAAAATTCGACCGGATACATCCAAATTATTTTAAGGAGGCCAGGTCAATGCCAGCCAAAGGTTGGATAGTAGTCAACGATCTATATTGTAAAGGTTGCGAACTGTGCATCGCAGCCTGCCCGCCACAGGTCATGGCGCTTGACAAAGAACGCCTGACTCCGAAAGGCTATCACCCATCGCAGATCTTTAAGGATGGCTGCACCGGGTGTGCCATCTGTGCATTGGTATGCCCCGATGCTGCCATCACAGTCTACCGTGAAGTGACCAGGGCTCCGGCGGCCACAGTGGTGGGAGGCTAACATGGCGCGTGAACTCTGGGAAGGTAATCAAGCGATCGCTGAAGCTGCCATCCGCGCCGGTCTGGAGGCGTATTTCGGTTATCCCATCACCCCGCAGAACGAGATCCTGGAATGGCTTTCGCGCCGCATGCCAGAATTGGGCCGCGCATTTGTCCAGGCTGAAGCCGAGGTGGGGGTGATCAACATGGTCTATGGTGCGGCCTGTACAGGGGCGCGCGTAATGACCTCCTCGTCCAGCCCCGGGATCAGCCTGATGATGGAAGGCTTATCTTACATCGCCGGGACCGAGATCCCAATGGTGCTTGTTAACGTGATGCGCGGTGGCCCGGGTCTTGGCAATATTGCCCCGTCGCAAGGCGATTACAACCAGATCTGCAAAGGTGGCGGTCATGGGGATTACCATCCCATCGTGCTGGCTCCCGCCTCTGTCCAGGAAGCGGTGGACCTGATGCCACTGGCCTTTGACCTGGCGGAGAAATATCTAACCATTGCCTGCGTCCTGCTTGATGGGTCCATCGGGCAGATGATGGAACCCATCGAACTTCCGGCCATGCGCGAGCTCAAGCGGACACCGTTCCCCTGGGCCACCACAGGTGCCAAGGATCGCAAACGGCGCATCCTGACATCAATATACCTGGAACCAGTGGACGAAGAAAAAACCAACCTCCGCCTGCTCAACCGCTGGGAGGAGATCAAGACGAATGAACTTCGAAACAAGGAATATTACCTGGATGATGCCAACATCGTCGTCATTGGCTTTGGGACTGCTGGTAGGATCGCCCTTTCAGCGGTACGTGCTGCCCGGAGCCAGGGGATCAAGGTCGGCCTGTTCCGTCCGGTGACGGTTTCCCCGTATCCGTACGCACGGGTAGCTGAACTGGCATCCAAGGCAAAGACTATGTTGGTGGTTGAGATGAATTCCGGTCAGATGCTTGAGGATGTGCGCCTGGCAGTTATGGGACAAACCCCGATCGAATTTTACGGACGTCTGGGTGGGATGGTACCGTTCCCGGATGAAATCCTGGGTGAGATCCAACGCGTTTCCAAAGAGACCCCCAAAGTAGTGGACAGTCCTGCCAAGGTCTGGTTGCAGCGCATGAACGCTTTGGTTAAATAGAGGTTTATATGGCTACACTTGCTATTCCTGAAAACCTGGTTTACGAACGCCCTCAGTCCTTTACCGATACCCCAACCCATTATTGCCCCGGCTGCACCCATGGCGTGGCACATCGCCTCGTGGCTGAAGTCTTGGATGAGATGAACCTGACTGATCGCACCATTGGTGTGGCTCCGGTCGGATGTGCTGTATTCGCCTATAACTACTTTGCCACCGATTTTGTTGAGGCTCCTCATGGCCGCGCACCAGCCATGGCGACTGGTATCAAACGTGTCCAGCCGAACAGCATCGTTTTCACCTATCAAGGTGACGGTGATCTGGCTTCCATAGGCATGGGTGAGATAGTACATGCAACTGCTCGTGGTGAGAACATCACGGTTATCTTCATCAATAATGCCAACTTCGGTATGACCGGCGGCCAGATGGCTCCGACAACCCTGCCGGGCATGAAGACGACATCCTCCCCCAATGGCCGCGATGTGGAGCTGCAAGGTTATCCGATCCGCGTGGCCGAGATGCTGGCCACGCTGGATGGAGCTGGTTATATCGTCCGACGCAGCCTGCACGACCCGAAGAACATCCGTCTGGCAAAGAAAGCCATTCGCACTGCTTTCGAAGTGCAGAACCGCGGCCTGGGCTTTTCGCTAGTCGAATTGCTATCCACCTGCCCATCCAACTGGGATCTATCACCTGTCGACTCGCTTAAGTTCGTGGAAGAGCGGATGATTCCGTATTATCCGCTTGGCGATTATAAGGTCGCTCCTGCCGTTGCGGCAGTGAAGTTTTGATTTAGAGAGGGACACCATGCAAAAAGAGATCATTCTCTGCGGGTTTGGTGGACAGGGCATCATGTTCGCCGGGCAAATCCTTACCTATGCAGCCATGGATGCGGGCAAGGCGGTGACCTGGATCCCGTCCTATGGCCCGGAGATGCGCGGCGGTACGGCCAATTGTACGGTCGTTATAGCCGACGAAGAAATTGGGTCACCAGTAGTTAAAAACCCGGATCTGGCCCTTGTCATGAACCTGCCCTCGCTGGATAAATATGAACCGATGGTCAAACCTGGCGGCTGGCTGGTGGTCAATGAATCAATGGTGGATCGAGCGGTAAGGCGCACGGATATTACTGCTATATCCATCCCCTGTAATAAAATTGCAGAGGAGATTGGCAATCCGCGTCTGGCGAATATGGTTGCCATTGGTGCAATGATCGTTGGTCTGAAAGTACTTACTCTTGCCGATCTGGAGACAGCACTTAACAACCATATGCCGGGTCGCCACAAGCAATTGTTGCCCCAAAATGTGGAAGCATTGAAAAAAGGCTCTGAATACGTTGCGGAAGCATTGAAGAAATAGAACACCAGAAATTAAAAATAGAGCCCACTTTCCATTGTTGGAGAGCGGGTTCTTATTTGGGATAAAATCAGGTATGAATCAGTCCATTAAAAAGTGGTTGGTTCGCCTGCTAGTGGTTGGGGTCCTCTGCCTCTTAGTATGGTGGGCTGCCTACAACGCGCCGCTGGCAGAGATCTGGTCTGTCATCCACGGTTTACAGATATGGCAAATTGCCGTCTTGCTGGCGATAAATGCCTTACTCTATGTATTGGTCACGTTGCGGTGGTGGCTCATCGTACGGGCAGACGCAAAGGATGTGCCTTACTTTCCGCTTCTTGGCGTGCGTGTTTCTGTCTTCGGCGTGAGTTATTTCACTTTCGGGCCACAGGTGGGTGGCGAACCGTTGCAGGTCCTTTTCCTGCAAAGGAATTACAGACAGACATTTACACGCGCAACCGCCTCGGTATTGATGGACAAATTACTTGAATTCCTGGTTGACTTTCTACTGCTTCCGTTTGGGCTGATTGCGATATTTCGAGCTGGTGTGCTTGCCGAAAATGGGGCCTTGTTTTCGTGGGAATTGATCGGTCTTTTCCTGCTGATACTCTGGCCGCCGGTACATATCTTTCTACTCCACCATCATCGTTACCCGTTGACAGAATTGGTGCGGGCAATTCCATTCATTCCAAAAAAAGCAAAAGCTGTTCGTTTCCTACGTGCAGCTGAGTGGTTGGCTGGGGATTTCTGCCGGCGTCATCTTCCAAATCTGTTGGGAGCACTGGGCGTTTCCCTTCTGGCTGGAGCGGGGATGGTCGGCGAGTATGCCCTGATGGCTTCCTTCTTGGGTATCAACTTACCATTCTGGAATACTGTCGCTGCCTGGGCAGCTGGCTGGCTTTCTTTCCTACTGCCTTTACCTGGAGGGTTGGGGGCGTTGGAAGCCAGCCAGATATTCGTTTTCAGCAGATTTGGAGTTCACGTTGCGGCGGCGATTAGTATGATCCTGCTGATGCGCGGCCGTGACTTACTGATTGGTGGTCTTGGCCTTCTTCTGGCCGGGACAGCTTCCTGGAGAAAGAAATCCGGCCTGGCATGAGGGTATAATCCAGATATGAACTTTCTCATCACGGGTGCGGCCGGCTTTCTCGGTTCTGCTCTTGCCAACCAGCTCGCACGCCAAGGTCATCAAATTCGTGGCCTCGACGACCTTTCCACCGGGGATCCGCAAGCGCTTTCTCCAGATGTCCACTTCACACGTGGAGATGTGAACGACCGCCCCAAGTTGTGGACTTTGCTCCAGGAGGTGGATTGTGTTTATCACCTGGCAGCACGTGTCTCCGTGCCCGAGTCGGTCCTTTATCCGCGCGAATACAATGCTGTTAATGTAGGCGGCACCGTCAGCCTGATGGAAGCCATGAGGGATGTGGGGGTTAAACGTGTTGTGTTTGCGTCTTCTGGGGCGATTTACGGCGACCAGGATATACAGCCCCTGACCGAAGGACAGACACCTCATCCGAGTTCGCCTTATGCTGTCTCGAAACTGGCGGCAGAATATTATGTTCGCACGATTGGGAAACTTTGGGGGATCGAGACTGTTTGCCTGCGCATTTTTAATGCTTATGGCCCTGGCCAGCATTTGCCAGCCTCTAATCCGCCAGTGGTACCTTATTTCCTGCGCCAGGCTGTACGCAATGGGACGATGGTGGTCTTTGGAGATGGGAACCAGACCCGCGATTATGTGTTTGTAGATGACGTGGTGGCTGCCATGGTAGCTGCTTCAACCGCACCCAATATCAATGGGCTTGTGATCAATGTTGGTTCCGGTGTTGAGACTAGTATTCGTTCCCTGGCAAACCTGGTATTAAGTGTCGCTGGCAGCCATGCCAATGTGGTTCTTAATACCCAAGGCTCTGGTGGAATCTCTCGCCTGTGTGCGGATTTGACACTAGCTAGACAAAAATTGAACTACGAACCATCAGTTTCCCTTGTTGAAGGTCTAAGGCTATCTTTGCAGAGGGATATTCGCTACAAGGACACGAAAGAACTAACCCTGAAGGACACGAAAGTCACGAAATGATCCGTGCCTACCGACGGCAGATATGAAATTTGGTAATCCGCTACCGCTTGAGTTTTACGATCGACCTACGCTGATAGTGGCTCGCGAACTGCTTGGGACACGGCTGACTCGCATACTGGATGGGGAGCAATTGGCAGGGATCATCATCGAGACTGAAGCATACATCGGCGAAGAAGACATGGGTTGCCATGCCAAAGCTGGAAAGACAAAACGTAACGGTGTTATGTACGGGCTACCGGGGCATGCCTATGTTTATTTCACCTATGGTATGCACTGGATGTTGAATGCCGTTACCGAGAGGGAGGGTTTCCCGGCAGCGGTGCTGATTCGGGCAATCGACCCAGTCGTTGGCGTGGATATCATCTCCACCCGCCGTCAAGGGCGCGATACTGCAGGTCCTGCCAAATTGAGTCGGGCTCTTGGTATTGACAAATCCCTGAATGGTGTGGATCTATGTGATACTGGAGCAGGGTTATGGATTGAACCGGGGGCTGAAGTTGGTGAAGATGATATAATCTCTGGCCCACGGGTGGGGCTGGATACGGTCGCGGAACCGTGGAAATCCATACCCTGGCGTTTTCGGGTTTCACCTCCGGCTATCTTCCCATATGAGGAGAGATGCAGAAAATGATAAAATTAGGCGCGAATTTCCTTAATTTTCTTTTGTGCCTCTAATGTTCCTGATAATGAGACAGATCTATGTTCAAACGCAATAACCAAATCGCCCCACCACCGACCGTGCAGACCGTGGAACGTATCACCTCGGTCCTTGGTGCAGGTCTTATCTGGCAGGGCAGCATGACTGGTTCCGGAGGTGTACGTGTCGAAGGGACTTTTGAAGGGCAGATCGCCCTGAAAGGCCTGCTTGTGGTCGGTGAGACCGGCAAAGTAACCTGCGACACTGTTCGCGCGGCCAACGTCATTGTTGCCGGGGCAGTCAAAGGCAATATAATAGCCCAGAAGGTTGAAATTCGTTCCAGCGGTCGAGTTTGGGGCGATATTATCACCACCGCTTTTGCCACCGAAGAAGGCGCCTTCTTGCGGGGTCAAATTCGCATGGAAGATGCAGTGGATCTTGGTTTGGATGCCCCGGTCGGGACGCCTGCCGCACCGGAAGAAACTCAGCCAGCCAAAGAGTAACCTCCCTTGAATGATAAAACTAATTCCAAGATAACAATGTCCAGCCCAGACCTGACAGATGCCGAGCGCCAGGCCGTTCTGGCCGTGCTCAACACTCCAGAACTCAGTATGGGGCCGCAGATCCAGGCATTCGAGAAGGCCTTCACCAATTTCACCGGCTTGAAACATGCCATTGGGGTCAACTCTGGGACTGCAGGTTTGCACCTATGCGTACGGGCAGCAGGGATCGGGGAGGGCGATTTGGTGCTGACCACCCCGTTCTCATTCGTGGCTTCGACCAATGTACTCCTGTTCGAGAAAGCCATCCCGGTCTTTGTGGATGTTGATCCGCGCACCGGGAACATTGATCCGGTTTTATTTGCTGATGCAGCCGAGAATTTAGCGGGGAGTGGGGATAACATTAACCATAGATGGCTGCCCAGGCAGGGGGCTAAAACACACGGCCCACTTAAAGCAGCCTTGGCGGTGGATGTATTTGGCCAGCCTGCAGATTGGGACCTCATCCGTAAAAAGACCGAAGAATTAGGATTGAAGACGATCGAGGATTCCTGTGAGGCACTGGGAGCTGAATATAAAGCTAACAAAGCCGGAACATTTGGTGATTTTGGCGTGTTTGCATTCTACCCCAATAAGCAGATCACAACCGGCGAAGGTGGAATCGTTGTAACGAATAATAGTCATGGCGCGGACCTAATGTGCGCACTGCGTAACCAGGGCCGCGCCCCAGGCGACACCTGGCTTTCCCATTCTTATCTGGGATATAACTATCGCCTAGATGAGATGTCAGCTGCGCTGGGTGCAGCGCAAATGATCCGTCTGGAGGAACTTTTACTCAAGCGCGAGCATGTGGCCAACTGGTACGGGGAACGTTTGGTTGAAATCCCTGATGTGGAAGCACCTTTTATTGAATCATCCACCACGCGCATGTCATGGTTTGTCTACGTAATACGTTTTGCCCCGCAACGTGATCGCGATGCCCTGGCGAAACGATTGGAGACGCGCGGCGTTCCGGTGCGACCTTATTTCCTGCCCATCCATCTCCAACCCTATATGGTAGAACGTTTTGGCTACCGGGAAGGCGACTTCCCAGTCACAGAAGACCTGGGTCGTCGTGGACTGGCCCTTCCGTTCTCGAGTGTGATGACCGAAGAGCAGGTTGATCGTGTTTGCCGAACCATTCACGAGGAGTTCGGTAAATTAAAGTAACCATGGCCGATTTCCCCCCTCCCCATCGTGGATTGAGTTTGCAAATCACATTGACCATAATGCTGGCTACAATTTCGGCACTATTTGGATTACTGGCCTCTCGAGAAGCCATAGGCTTACGCTTCATGGTATATCTCCTGGTAGCTCTGGCTGCCTTTTCCCCAATGCCATTTTTGATCTATTGGCTGTACTCATTGAACCGAGCCAACTACAGCCTCGACCGCGACAAACTGACCCTCACATGGGGCCTGCGGAGGGAGCAGATCCCTGTCTCGGATGTGGAATGGGTTCGTCCGCTTTCAGCCATGGCTGTGCAGCTTCCCATGCCTTTTTTCCGCTTACCGGGTGCAGTACTGGGACTTCGCAATCATCCCGATCTCGGAACGGTGGAATTTCTCGCATCAGATGTGAAGTCGTTGTTGTTAGTTGCCACGGTCAAACGGGTATTTGTGATCTCACCTCAGGATCCGACTGGTTTTATGCAGACGATTCAGCATTCCATAGAAATGGGCAGCCTTTCGCCAGTTATTCCCCAATCAGTTTATCTGTCGTTTACAGTAATCCAGGCCTGGGAAAGCATGCTGGCGCGCTATCTCTGGTTTGCCGGTCTGTTTCTGAATGTCGGCCTATTAACCTGGGTCAGCGTGATGATCCCCTCGCTGGGTAGTATTCCGCTCGGTTTTTTACCTTCCGGTGCACCTGGTGAGGCTGGTCTGGGTGCAGGTTTGATCCTGCTGCCGGTCGTCAGTATCTTTTTTTATCTTGTAGGCTGGGTGGCTGGATTAGTTGTCTATCGTCGTCCAAATCACCGCCCGTTGGCCCACATTATCTGGGCGAGCGGAGTATTTACTGCCGTACTGTTCCTTGTTGCGGTGATGTTTATTGTCACAGCATCAGTATAAATCCCTGCGTGTGGTGAAATTATGCAGCCATTTTTGAAGTTGCTACTTGGCATTCTTTTTGCTGCCATCATTGCCTTTGCTGCCTATCGTGCCAAAAACCTGAGTCGTTCCGGGGCTCTGGGTGCATTGCTTGAAGGGTCGATCATCTTTGGCTTGGGCGGCTGGCAGTGGGCTGTCCTCTTGATGGCCTTTTTTGTTTCCTCCAGCGTTCTGACGCGCTTGTTTGGTAAAAAGAAAGCCTCTCTGAACGAAAAATTTGATAAGGGCGGGCAGCGGGATATAGGTCAGGTACTGGCCAATGGTGGCGTCGCCTCCATCTTCGCCGGCTTACATTTTTTCTACCCCGGCGCGGCCTGGCCTTGGGTGGCATTTTCAGCTTCACTGGCAGCAGTCAACGCGGATACCTGGGCCACTGAACTGGGCG
>Ga0209777_10009625_pt1 | contig 10371 bp, 9 predicted proteins | sample FrelakmetHBP12HB_FD_187147 | JGI IMG/M metagenome (GOLD analysis project Ga0209777, IMG submission 187147) | Freshwater lake sediment microbial communities from the University of Notre Dame, USA, for methane emissions studies -HBP12 HB (SPAdes)... | ecosystem: Environmental > Aquatic >... | reverse complement strand
TGACCAGCGGGTGATATCCACATCCGGCGGGACTTCGTCCATGCGCGGCAGGGAGTGCAGGAGAATGGCATCTGATTTGGCTTTCGTCTCGAGCAGTTCGCGCGTGATCTTATAATTGGCGGGGGTCAGCCCCACGTCTTTGCCGGCCCGCTCATCGCGGCTCTTGGTGTAATCCGGCTGGACAACTGGCTCTACCAGGATCACATCGGCCTCGGCAATGGCCTGCTCAACGTGTTCAGCCTGGCGAAAGTTCACACTATACTGCTTGAGTTCAGCCTTGAACTCCTCAGTCGGGGACATCTCCGGCGGAGAAACAAAGGTGATCGGGCAATCGAACTGGCTCATGGCATAGCCGAGCGAATGCATGGTGCGCATGCGCATATCACCCACCGCCAGCCAGGTTAACCCGTCGATCGTGCCCTTTTCCTTAAGCACAGTGTAAAGGTCGGTCAGGATCTGGGTGGGGTGCTCTCCCCAACCATCCCCACCGTTGATAATGGGAATGGAGGCCCATTTAGCCGCTTCCTGGGGAGCGCCCTGCTGGAAATGCCGCATCACGATCACATCGCCATAAAACTCCAGCATTTTGACAGTATCCTTGATGGACTCTTGGTAAAAGTCCCCGGCACGTGTCATTTTGGCATCTGAAAAACCGGTTACGTGCCCACCCAGGCGGTGCATGGCAGCTTCGTGTGCCAGACGGGTGCGGGTGGATGGTTGATAGAAGGCAGTCACCAGGGTCTTTTCCGCAAGCAGGTCGCTATTTCGGCGGCTAACGGCAATGGGTTCCAGCTCCGCCGCCACGTCGAAAACGTGGAAAAATTCTTGTCGTTCAAATTCCTTGAGGGACAGGATGTCCCGACCAGCAAAACTACGCATTTTTACCTCCGAGATATATTAAGAAGAATATTGTTGAGGACGGATTGTTGAGAATAGAAAGCAAAGATTTGCGAACAGGTTTTTACTCTTCTCTTCCTTTTATTCCCATTTCTCCATTCTCTTTTATCGCTTAACCGACCTTCCGGACAACATGGAAGCGGAAATAGCCAGGCAGGAAATAGCTGAACGAATAATCCACCACGCGACCTTCGTTCGAATAAAGATGTGCAACAAAATGGAGCAGGACATCATCTCGCTGGATCTGCAGGGCACGCGCAACCTCCTGGCTGGCTCCAATCGCCCGGATATCTGTGCGGGATTGGACCAGCCTCGGGTTGCCACGATTTAGTAAAAGGTCCAGCACTGAGCCGGTGAACCCGGAAGCGAGCTCCGTAGAAGGCAGGAGGTCTGCCGGTAGCGTATCCACCAGGTAGGCAATCGGGCAGTTTTCCGTATAGATGACCCGCGCTACCCGCGTTAGGGTTGTCCCGACCGGGACATTCAAAGCTGCCGCCTCCTCCTCGCCTGCTTCCACCTGCCGGACCTCCAACTCGCCCATATTAACGGACAGGTTGATACGCAGGGCCAGTGTTTCAATGCTCTCCAGGACTTCCAACCCAGAATCGAGAACGGGTACCTGGGCCATCACGAACGTGCCTACGCCCTGGCGTCGCCGGATCATCCCTTGTCCTTCAAAAGAACGCATGGCCTCTCGTAAAGTGGCACGCGAGACCCCCATCTTCCTCGCCAGTTCCGGCTCGGAGGGCAGGCGGCTTTCTGCTGGCAGCGAAATGATCAATTTTGCCAGGTCTTCCTGCAAACGTTTGAATGGATATTGTCCCATAATCTCCTTCTTAACTATTATGCTGGTCCTTCGACAACCGGCAGGAATGGTAAGTTCGTTGCATCCGCCAGGCTCTTATCCGTGAGACGAAGTTCAGGAATGACGACCGCAACGAATGGAAAAGCCGGGCTGAAGTCCGGAGAGGGATAATGCCCGCCGATGACTATCCTGGCCCTGCGAGTGGAGTCCACCTCGGTCAGCATCCTCTCGTCTCAGTTTGTCACGCCCGTGAATTTCTTTAGGGCTGGAGGCTGCGGTCTGCTCATCGGTACTCCAGCAGGCGTTTGGCGGCCCGGTTATGCTTCTCGACCTGCTTGTGCTCATCCAGCGGTACCAGCTGGCCATCCTTAACCACGAACCTGCCGCCCACCACGGTATAGTCTGCGCGCACCGGCTGGCAGAAGACCAGCGCGGAAACGGGGTCATGCAACGCGCCGGCGTAATCCAGCCGGTTGAGATCGACTGCAAAGAAATCCGCGCATTTACCCACTTCCAGGCTGCCGATGTCGGACCGGCCAAGTACGGCTGCCCCGCCGCGCGTGGCCAGTTCCAGGGCAGTGCGGGCGGTCATTAATTTTCGGTTGGGGTCACTGGAAAGGGAAAATCCGCTGATGCCTTCTTTCAGGCGGGCTAATAGCATTGCCTGTCTGACCTCAGCCAGTAAGTGCGATCCATCGTTGCTGGCGGATCCGTCCACGCCCAGGCCAACTTTGACACCCGCGGCCAGATACTCTTTAATCGGAGCAATTCCGGAGGCCAGGCGCATGTTCGAGCTGGGACAATGTGCCACACCGCAGCCGTGTTTGGCGAATGTCTTCACTTCGTCATTATTCACATGGACGGCGTGGGCAAACCAGACATCCTGCCCCATCCAATCCACAGACTGCATATACGCGACAGGCCGGTATCCAAATTTTTGCAGGCAAAAAGTCTGCTCGTCCTCGGTCTCGGCCAGGTGCGTGTGCAGGTGCACCCCATATTCACGCGCCAGTCTGGCGGACTGTTTCATCAGTTCCCCGGTCACACTGAACGGCGAACAGGGTGCCAGGACGATCTGCACGAACGCGCCTGGTTTCGGATCATGGTACGATTCGATCAACCGCTGGCTGTCGCGCAGGATGTTCGCCTCCGTATCCACCACCGAATCGGGCGGCAGCCCTCCTTTCGATTCGCCCAGCGACATGGAACCGCGCGAGGCCTGAATGCGCACGCCTGTGTCACGTGCGGCGGCAATCTCATCGTCCAGCCTGGAGCCATTCGGGAATAGGTACAGGTGGTCTGATGCGGTGGTACAGCCGGATAGAGCCAGTTCGGCCAGGGCAGTCTGGGTGGAAATGAAAATGTCATCCGGGGTCATCCGGGCCCAGATGGGATAGAGCGTCTTAAGCCAGTTGAATAAATTGGCATCCTGGGCAGCCGGTACGGCGCGTGTCAGGGTTTGGTAGAAATGATGGTGGGTGTTGACCAGCCCTGGCAGGATAAGGTGACCGGATAAGTCGAGCACTTCATCGGCTTGGGAGGGGAGTTCGCTCGTCGGGCCAACTTTTTCGATAAATCCGTCCCGCACAAAAAGACCACCATCCGAAATTTCCCGGCGGCGGTCATCCATGCTGACCAGTATGGTGGTATTCTTTATCAAAAGGGTGGACATAGAAGAGAGGTCTAGTTGTCTGACAAGACTGCTTATAGTGTAACCAAGAATGCTGCGGATGTCAATTGTCTGACAAATACGGAATTATTATTCGTTGACTGACTCCCCCAACGCTCCTATAATACACTTGGTTCCAGGTGCCACCACAGAAGGCGTTGTTTCCCACCAACAACTATCGCGCGTTTTTTATTTCCCTTGCGGAATCAGGGGGCATAACAAGGTCTATGTTCACGAAGCTGAATAAAATCTATCAGGAATTCCCGAGCAAGTTCTGGATTGTGGTGCTGGTTTCATTTATTGATAGTATCGGCAGTCACCTGCTCTTCCCTTTTTTCTCGCTCTACATCACTCAGAAATTCAACATCGGCATGGCCCGGGCCGGCCTCATCCTGGGCCTCTGGTCCGCCTTCGGGCTGATCGGCAGCATGGTTGGCGGCGCGCTGACCGACCGGTTCGGGCGGCGAAAGCTGATCCTGTTTGGCCTGGTATTCAGCGCCCTCAGTTCGCTTTCGCTGGGCTTGGTCAATAACCTCGCCATCCTGTACCCGCTTGCGATTATTATTGGCTTCCTCTCGAATATTGATGGCCCGGCCTATGACGCCATGGTGGCGGACCTCCTGCCAGAAAAACAGCGTTCCGAAGGCTATGGCATTCTGCGCGTAGCCGACAATCTGGCCTGGGCCATCGGCCCCGCCATTGGCGGACTCGTGGCGACCAGATCGTTCTTCATGCTGTTTGTAATTGACTCGGTCTTGAGCTGCATCATTGCGGTGATATTCTACAAACTCATTACCGAGACCAAGCCCGTAGCGTCTGCCGAAAAAAGCCATGAAACCGTCTGGCAGACCACTGCCGGCTACCGCCAGGTGCTGCGTGACCTTGCCTTCATGGCGTTCCTGGTGGCTTCCCTGCTCATGCTGATGGTTTACACCCAGATGTACAACACCTTGCCGGTATACCTGCGCAATGTTCATGGTTTTTCTACTGAGGCATATGGTTTCATGCTGACGAGTACAGCTGTCCTGGTGGTGCTGGCCCAGTTCTGGGTGATCCGCCTCAGCAAGAAACGTCCTCCCTTCGTAATGATGGCGCTGGGGACCGCGTTGTATGCGATCGGTTTTGGCATGTTTGGATTTATCTCTACCTATGGCCTTTTCATTCTGGCCGCCCTGGTCATCACCCTCGGCGAGATGATCGTTGTCCCGATCAGCCAGGCGCTGGCGGCCAACTTTGCCCCGCCGGATATGCGCGGCCGTTACATGGCAGTCTACGGCCTGTCCGCCGCCATCCCAACCACGCTCGGACCTGGCCTGGCCGGGCTGATCCTGGACAATTTTAACCCGAACCTGCTCTGGTTTGTGGGTGGCAGCCTCTGCATCGTTTCTGCGCTGGGCTTTTATACACTGCATCGTTGGCTTGGGTCACAGAAACGCTTTGCAGCCCGAACCAACGAAGCGGAACCTGCAGACTCGGCCGTATGAGTGAATTAACCTGGGATACTCTCCACCTCGAGCATGCCGGTGCCTATGAGACCTTGGTTTCGCATGAAGACTACCAGGGTAACCTGATGCCTGCCGTACAGGCTATCCAGCCCCAGGCAGGAAAGGTTGCCGGTAAGTTTGACTGTGGGACGGGAAGGCTAAGCAGGCTTCTGGATGGTTCCGTGCAGGCTCTCCATTTTCAGATATTCTTGAGCAATTAATATGGATGCACCCATCAGGCGGTCCTGTCGATCAGTCGGCACCACTTCCTGATCGGACTCGAGCCGGTCACCCGTAACGCCGTCCAGTTGCGCAATCCATATATCAACCCCTTGAATACCATTCAAATTGAAATGTAGCGCCCTTGTGCGGTCTGCCTGACCCGGATGCCCGGAGTTTGCGTGAGCTGATTATCCTGACCATCAATGGCATTGCCGCCCTCCTGAAAATACCGGCAGACAGGTAAACCTCGCCGGTTGGCCGGCAAGCCTGGCTTTTACCCGATTGCCTCTTTCAAGCGTCTCGCCAATTTACCAAAGCCTGCTGTATAGCGGATCTCGTCCGGGCGTGGGCGGGGCAGATCCACTGCCAGATCGAGCTTGATCCTGCCTGGACGTTGCGTCAATAGCAGGACGCGGTCAGCCAGGAAAAGCGCCTCGTTAATGGAGTGCGTTACCATTAAAACAGTTTTCAGACGTACCTGCCAGATGCGGGAAAGTTCGATCCACATCCGCTCGCGCGTGAGAGCGTCCAGGGATCCGAAAGGCTCATCCAGCAGCAGGATATCCGGGTCATGCACCAGGGCGCGTGCAATCGCGACACGCTGGGCCATTCCGCCGGACAGGTCACGTGGCCAGGCGGATTCAAAACCCTGTAAACCGACCAGGTCGATCAGCTCCTGGGCGCGCTTATCGGCCTCATCTGCCGGCACACCTTGCAATTCGAGCGGCAGGATAATATTTTCGAGGGCGCTCCGCCAGGGCATCAGGTTCGACTGTTGAAACACCATGCCGATGCGCGGCTGGCCGCTTGAAAAAGTAAACGACCCGGAAGAAGGTTGGAGCAATCCGGCCAGGATGCGCAACAAGGTGGACTTGCCACTGCCCGAGGGCCCCAGTACGCAGACGAATTCCTGTGGTTGGATGGAAAAAGAAGCCGAGTCGAGCGCGTGCAACCCGCCATAATCGTCAGGGAAAGTAACGCTCAAATTGCGTACAACCAGGATGGGGTCAGTCATTGGTGGTATCCAAGAACCTTGATAAAATTGGCTGCCTGGGGGCGTTCTTCCCAGCCGTGCTTGATATAGAACGCCCGCTGATAAGACTCGCGTTGGCGCATATTCAACAGTGCCAGGCGTGTGCAGCCGCGCCGGATTGCTTCCGCCTCCACTGTTTCCAGCAGGCGCGCGCCGATCCCCTGGCCGCGCCCACTGCTCCTGATGAATAGCTCCGAGATGTACCCTTCCGGCCCGCGATGGATCAGGTAGGGCAGCCAGTGAACCGAAACGTACCCCAGCACTACCCCTCCAGCCGCCCTGGCCACGAACACGGAATGGCTATCGTCGGCCTGGCACAGTTTCAACTGGTTGGCGATGTGACCCTGGGTCTCTCCGGGTGTTTCTGCTGTTATATGGGCGAACCATCCCAGTTCCCGCAGGATTTCGGCAATCCCGGCCAGGTCACTTTGTTCGGCTTTGCAAATTTCAATTTCCATATCTTCGATAAGCCTCATGGCAGATAGTCATTTGTATAGGCTTTGGATAAATCCAACGGCTTGGCTAATAAACTCATATCCAGCAAAACCGATTGCATGCCTTCCCAGGATTTGGGCTGCGAGTAACCCAGCCGGTCTGCTTTCCATAGTCCGATGACGGTGGCCAGTTTTTGCTTTTGCAGAACCGGGTCGAGTTGGGCCAGGTTTTCGACATATGCCTTGGAGGTCTCGTAAGCCGCCGATGGGTCCGCAATGGTATCTGCCAACCCTTGCAAGAAGGCCTTGACCATGCGCCGGACTAAATCGGGGTTCTCCGAAATCGTTTTCTCGTTCGTGATCAGTCCATTCGAAGCCAGTTGGGCATAATCGGCCACGCGCAATTCGGTCAGGCCATAACCCTGCGAACGTAATTGCACTGGTTCATTATTCGTGTAGACTGAAACGGCCTGGTCACGGTCACGTGCCAACGCATCCACCTGGGTGTAACCGATCGAGTCTAGTTTCACGTCAGCTTCACTCAGACCCCCGGCATGCAGCAAGGCCCGCAGGCCGATGTAATTGGCCCCGTACAATCCCGGCAATCCGATGGTCTTGCCGCGGAGATCGGATGGGCTGTGGATATTCTGGGCAGATTTGGCCACCACCGAGACCGGATACTGTTGGTACCAGGCTGCCACATAGACCACAGGCAGACCCTGGGCGCGTGCCAGCAGGACTTGATCGCCTGAAACCACCCCGAATTGGATCTGGTTCGCTCCCACCAGGGCAGTAATGTCGGTTTCCATCGAGTAATCGAAGGTTATCTGGATACCGGCATCCCGAAAATAGCCTTTCTGGACCGCTACATAAAGCGGGGCGAATTGAATATCAGGAATGTAGCCCAATGGCAGGCGGATCTGATCCATTGACTTGGCCGGCGAATTGCTGCCACATGAAGTTAGCAGAAGGCAAACGAAAATTAAAAAACACGTGATCTTTTTCATAACCGTTCCATAAATGCCTCAAGTAATTTTGGATTTTCGCAGCATTTTTGCGTTTCATCGCTCATAGGATTCCTGCCAGACCAGCAGTTTACTTTCGACAAAGGCAACGATCCCATACAGTAAGAGCGCCAGCAGGATGAGAGTAAACACCGCCACGAAAACCAGGGCCGTATCGTACTGTCCACGAGCCACATTGACGAGGAAGCCCAACCCCTGATCGGAGCCGACCAATTCGCCGACCACTGCTCCAATAACGGAAAGTGTTGCCCCAATCCGCAGGCCTCCCAACAAAACCGGCAGGGCAGCCGGAATTTCAAGATAGCGCAGCCGCTGGGACGGCGTGGCATATAACGATCCCATCAGATCATGCAAAGGACGGGGAACTGCCCGCACGCCGACCACCGTATTGATCAACACAGGGAAGAAAACGATCAGCCCACAGATCAGTACTTTGGAAAAAATCCCCGGTCCAAACCAGATAACCAGCAATGGTGCAATGGCAACGATGGGAATGGCTTGTGTCGCAACCAGATAAGGAGCTACCAACCGCTCGAATAGGCGGCTCTTTGCAATTGAGTAGCCCAGCACGACTGCTGTAACCGTCCCGGCTAGCAGTCCGAGCAAAACCTCAGTCAGTGTAACCAGGGTGTTGCTGAGCAGGCTGCCATCTGCAAGTGCCTTCCCTAAACGAACGGCCACTTGATGCGGGGAAGGCAGGATAAATGCCGGCAAGCCGGCGGTACGCGTGACCAGCCACCAGAGCAGGACAGCCATGCCTAAGGAGATTGGCGCTGTCCAGTACAAGGAATAGTGCGAAGTTCGAAAAGATTTGCGGAGAGGTTTTAGATCCATTTTTTATTTCGAGAGGCAGGCATAAAAAATACCTCGCATGGAAAATCCTGCGGGGCAAAGAGAGACACTTATGGCATCTGCTGAACAACAACGCGCTTGGGCTGGCTGTGATAAATGATCCCGACATCTACAACAGACCAGACCCGCGCGGGTCGTGTCATCACCTTCTTCCATCCGGACTGTAACCGTCGGCCTCGGAATTGCACCGGGTCATGCGCTTTCACGCTCGTGGGCTATACCACCGGTAGGGATTTACACCCTGCCCCGAAGGTCAGATATTCATCGAAAAGAATTATACCGTTTTCAGTCCGGGCAGTCAAATTGTGGTTAACTCTACTTAAACCACGAAGCCCCTTGTTGAGGAGCTCCGCCGGAATTGATATAGAGAAATTCTTTTTTGAGGGTAAGGAGTTGGTATTGTAAGACCGGTTTTTACCGCCCTGCAACACTAGTTTACCCAATCATCAAAGAAATTTTTGGAGCGAGGTCACGCTTTAAGAATGGCGGTATCGGCGACCGGGCAAACGGTTACGCACTGTGGAGAATCGAAGTGACCTTCGCATTCCACACAAGTTGCGGGATCGATCACATAGGGGGATCCTTCGGTGATCGAATTGGTCGGGCATTCCGGCACACATGCGCCACAAGCAATGCACTCGTCAGTAATCTTCATTGCCATAGGTTTTTACTCCTTGATATAAGTTTGTAGAAATTTTCGCTTAAAATTACTTTATCGTCGACTTTGTGTCAAATGACAAATGTCTCCGGTTTGGATGATATTGTCACTGAGTCGATTCCAATGGGAAACTGCCATGATTTGGGTTAGGTTTAACCATCGCCTCCCATATATGGTGTTAAATAATGGAAATGCCCAATATATGGTGGTTGCAATTAAAAGAAGGTCTTGCCACTATGCGCAGCCCGTGATAAACTTTACCGGAATGATAACTTTACTGGTGGTCACCTCTGATTTTCCATTCGGAGACCTCATCCGCCAGAGCCTGGAGGAGACGGGGCGGTTTGTTGTTCGTATTGCCGGGGAAAAAGAATCGGCCGTGGCCTTTGTTAAAGAAGTAGATAACCCGCTTGTTTTTCTTGATTCTTGCTTGGCTGAGAAAGACCTTCTCCAGATTGGCGCGCAAGTGCGCCGGGCAAATTCCAATACGCGTTTTGTCGTTATTTCGGAAGCTGGATGGCATTCCGCTCTGGAAGAACTTTCCCCGGAAGACTACCTTTCCAAGCCGTTCTATCTCCCCGACTTGTTGGAGATGATGAACAATTTCTTTCCTGCTCCGGCTACGCCTGAAACCAGTTCTACTTCAGGGGGCACAGGCAGCAATCCTCCCTGGCTTTCCGATGTCACCCGCGCAGCCCAATATCTTACTCGCCTCACTCTGGGGTCTTCCGCTCAGGCAGCTCTCATCACACGCGACGACCAGCTGTGGGCCTATGCTGGGCAATTGCCGCAATCTGCCACGCGCGAACTGACCGACACCGTCTCGCGCTACTGGGACCGCCAGGAAGAGAATGACTTGGTGCGCTTTATACGCCTGGCCTCCACGAATGCCGAGCACATGCTTTATGCCACACGGCTGACCAGGGATTTGGTGCTCGCGCTGATTTTCGATGCCGAGACTCCTTTCAGCAAGATCCGCATACAGGCCAACCAATTGGTGCATTCGCTCTCAACTTCACCATCTGAAAAACAAAATGACATTGAACAAAACGATGATGAAGCGCCATCAGCCCCCATCTCGGACAACTTCTCTGGAACACCTTCACCAAACCCAAAAGAGGGTTTACGGTCAGATGCCTCGAGGTCTCGAAGAGAGTCCCACCCGGCATTTTCATTACCATCTGCAACCCCCCTGCGTTTCAGCCGCGCCACCTCTCCGGCAATCCCTATCGATCAATTGACCTCGATTGAACAGGACGACTCTTCGATTGATTTGGAGAAGACAGAAGAAA
>Ga0209777_10009624_pt1 | contig 10373 bp, 3 predicted proteins | sample FrelakmetHBP12HB_FD_187147 | JGI IMG/M metagenome (GOLD analysis project Ga0209777, IMG submission 187147) | Freshwater lake sediment microbial communities from the University of Notre Dame, USA, for methane emissions studies -HBP12 HB (SPAdes)... | ecosystem: Environmental > Aquatic >... | reverse complement strand
GTCGCTGTCCTCGGGGTTGCCAACAAGCCCGCACCGTACAACGAGGCGGATGTACGGCAGTTGAAGCTCTTGATGGAGCCGGTCTGGAGAATCGTCGAACGCGCGAGGGCTGAGGAGAAGGGCAAGGAGGCTCAGAGCCGCATTGAGTCCATCCTCGAAGCCACGGAAACAGGGCTTGATATCATTGATTCCCGCTATCGCCTGCTCTACGTCAACGAGGGATGGCAGAAAAGATACGGGCCCTACGAAGGGCGCAGCTGTTACACGTACTTTCAGGGGCGCCAGACCCCGTGTCCGGGGTGCAATATGCAGCGTGCCGTGCAGACGCGTACCCGTGTCGTAGCCGAGTCGTACTTTGAAGCCGACTCTCGCCATTACCAGGTCACCTCGATCCCTTTCCAGAACGCCGACGGCGAATGGCGCGTTTCCGAGATCAACGTTGACATTACTGGGCGGAAACAGGCCGAAGAGGCGCTGCGCTCCGCGCGCGAGCTGATGTCCAACCTGCTCGAGCGTGCACCGGTGTCGATCTTCGTCACCTCCCGGGAAGGGCGCATGCGCCTGGTCAACCGCCAGTGGGAGAAGGACACGGGGAAAAGCCGCAGGGAGGCACTTGACGCCCCGCTCGGGCAGTTGTTCGCAGCGGAAACCGCTGAGCGGTATGACCGCGACAATCTCCGCGTCATTTCATCTGATGCCCCTCTGAATATCGAGGAGTGCAATGGCTCACCCGAAGCTCCCCGGCACTTCCATACCGTGAAGTTTCCCCTGCACGATGCCGAGGGCAGAGTGGATGCGGTCGGAGGTCTGTCCCTCGATGTCACGGAAATGCGCCAGGCAGCAGCGGAACGCAGTAAGCTCGAGCATCAGGTCCAGCGCGCCCAGAAGCTGGAGAGCCTCGGTGTCCTGGCCGGTGGCATCGCCCACGATTTCAATAACCTCCTCATGGCCATCCTCGGCAACGCCGACATGGCCCTTCAAGAGATGTCTCCCAACTCCCCTGCGTGCCCGAGCATCATCGAGGTGGAAAAGGCCGCACGAAAGGCAGCGGAGCTGACGCACCAGATGCTCGCCTATTCCGGGAAGGGGAGCTTCATCGTGCGGCACATCGACCTCGGCCGCATCGTCGATGAGATGACTCATTTGTTGAAGGTATCCATCCCGAAGAAGGTCATCCTTGAAAAGAGGATGGCGACGGAGCTGCCCGCGATCGAAGCCGATGCCTCCCAGATGCAGCAGGTCATCATGAATCTCCTCATCAATGCCTCGGAGGCGATCGGGCAGGATGCCGTGGGCAAGGTCATCCTCGAAACCGGAGTAGGCTCCTTCACGGCGGACTTCCTCGGCAAGAGTCGGGTTCCTCATGAGTTGCGTGTCGGTTCCTACGTGTACCTGAAAGTGAAGGACACGGGGTGCGGCATGAGCGCGGAAACGCTGGAGAAGATTTTCGAGCCGTTCTTCTCTACCAAGAATACGGGTCGCGGCCTGGGACTTGCGGCCGTGCTTGGCATTGTGCGCGGGCACAAGGGCGCCATCATCGTCGAATCAGAGAAAGGCGTCGGCTCGACCTTTGTGCTGCTCTTCTCCCCCTGCGGAGAAAGGCCCGCGAAAGAGAGCGAGGGCGCGGAACCGTCCGACAGCGAGGATTGGAAAGGAACGGGCACGGTGCTCCTCGCGGACGATGAAGAGACCGTGCTGAGCCTCACCGCCGTACTGCTGGGTAGGATGGGCTACTCCGTCCTTTTGGCACGGGACGGGGCGGAGGCGGTTGCGGTATTCCAGGAGCATGCATCCGAGATTTCCTGCGTGCTCCTGGATCTCACCATGCCGGTCATGGGAGGGATCGAGGCGTGCGACAAAATACTCGCGATCAAGCCCGACGTCCGCGTCATCCTCTCCAGCGGCTACAGCGAGGAGGATATGTCGAATCGATCGGGGAAACGCGCGATAGCGGGTTTCATGCAGAAGCCCTACCGCCTTGCCAGGCTCAGCGCGCTGCTGCAGAGCCTCAACGCTGTTCACCAGTGATGGGCCTGAACAATGGACGCGGCTTGTGGATGACCGTCGCGGTCGCGACGGTGCTGATCGCCGGAGTACTGTTTGCCTGGTGGGTGGCCGAAAGGGCCGATCGTGAGATGCGTGCCGACATCCTACGGCAAACGCGGATGGTGGCGCAGGCGGTGAATACAGGGCAGGTCCAGGCGCTATCGGGCACCGAGGCGGACTTGGACAGCCCTGATTACCGACGGCTCAAGGAACAGCTCACCGCCACGTGTTCGGCAAACCCGCAATGCCGCTTCCTCTATCTTATGGGCCGCAGGGCCGACGGCGCGGTCTTCTTCTTCCTGGACAGTGAACCGGCCGGTTCGGAGGACTACTCCCCGCCCGGGCAGGTGTATAATGAGGTCCCGGCAGGTTATCGTCGCGTGTTCGACGCCAAGGCCGAGGCCGTCGAAGGCCCGGTCACCGACCGCTGGGGCGTGTGGGTCTCGGCGCTGGTCCCGCTGACCGACTCGCACACCGGCGCCGTGCTCGCCGTGCTGGGCATGGACATCGACGCCCGCGCCTGGAAATCGGATGTGGCCGCCCGGGCGGCCCTGCCCGTGGGACTGATGCTCGTGCTGCTCATCGGCGTGGCCGCCGTCTTTTTCTCCGCCCGCCGCGTTGACGCTTCCCCCAAGCCGGTCCTGCGGCGTCTCCTGCCCTCCCTTGCGATCATGGTGCTCCTGCTGATGGCCGGCGAGGGGGCGCTCCTGTGGCAACAGCAGCGGCAGCGGCTGGCCGAGACGTCCGCCGCCCAGATCGCCACGGTCAGCCGCGAATTGCGAATGGACCTGGATAACCAGGCCGCCGGCCTGGCCGCGGCCTTGCAGCCCATCGCCGCCGACGCTGATGTACAAAAGGCCCTGCGCGCGGGCGACGCTCGCAGCCTCCTGGCAGCCTGGCAGCCCGTGTTCGAAATGTTGAATCAGAAGAACAACCTCACGCACTTCTCCTTTTTCGATACAAACCGCGTCTGCCTGCTGAGCGTCCACACGTCGGAGAAACGCGGCGACCGGATCGACCGTTATACCGCCCGGGCGGCCGAACGAACCGGCGAGACCGCCTCCGGCATCGAGATGGGGCCGCTGGGCACCTTCACCCTGCGGGTGGTACAGCCGGTCTTTGAAAGCGGCGCGCTTGTCGGCTATGTGGAATTGGGCAAGGAGATCGAGGACGTGCTGCAAGCGCGGCGCGACCGAGCCGGGCTTGAGCTGGCTATGACCGTCTACAAGAACCACCTGGACCGGCAGGCCTGGGAAGAGGGTACGCGACTGCTGGGGCGGCAGGCCGACTGGGACCGCCTTCACCGAAGCGTGGTGAGCTACGCCTCCCAGGGTCGTCTGCCCGATGCCTTCGTGTCCTGGGCCGACCAGGCGGCGGACGACCATGTCCACGACGAAATGGACCGGGAGATCGCCTTCGATGGGAAGGACTGGCGGGTATCCGCGATACCTTTGCAAGACGCTTCGGGCACGGAGGTCGGCGAGCTGCTTATCATGCGCGACGTCTCGGTCGAAAAGGCAGTTTTCACGCGCCTGATGGCCCTGGCCGGAGCGGCCGGCGCGGTCCTGCTGGCGTTGATGCTGGGATTCATCTATGTCATGCTCCGCCGCACCGACGCGGCCATCCGCGCCCAGCAGGCGGAGCTGCGGGAAAGTGAGGAATCCTACCGCAATCAATTCGCCAAGAACTCAGTGATGATGCTTCTGATTTCTCCCACAGATGGAGCGATCATTGACGCCAATTCTGCCGCGCTGAGTTTCTACGGCTATCCGCGGGAGCGGTTGCTGGCCATGTGTATCACCGACATCAGCACCCTGCCCGCTTCCGAAGTCCGGCAGGCCATGGGTTCAGTCCCGCAGAAACAGGGCAAGCGGTTCCAGTTCCAACACCGCCTGGCGGATGGCTCGGTGCGGGATGTGGAAGTATCGGCAAGCAGCATCCAGTTTGGCGAGCGCACCGTTCTGCACTCAATTATCCATGACATTACCGAACGAAAACAGCTGGAAGCGAAAAACAAGCAGCTGGCAACGCTCGTCGAGTCCGCGAACGATGCCATTGTTGGCATGGACCTCAATCGCAGAATAACCGTGTGGAACAGCGGGGCGGAAGGTCTTTACGGGTACTCCGCCGAGGAAATGATCGGCGCGGCAACGTCCACCCTGATCCCTGCTGACCTCGAAGACGAAGCGCAGCTCATACGGGGGCGTATCTTGCGCGGAGAACAGATCACGCACTTCGAAACAACCCGGCTGCGCAAGGAAGGCTCGCGAATCATCGTCTCCCTCACCCTATCCGCTATCCGCGACGCGACGGGGCGGATCGTGGGAATTGCATCGGTTGCCCGTGACGTCACCGACCGCAAGCGGGCGGAGGAGGCGCTGCGGGAGAGCGAGGAGAGGCACCGGCTCCTGATCGAGAACAGCCATGACATCATCTATACACTCACCGCGGATGGAGTATTCACGTTCGTTTCCCCTGCCTGGACCGCGCTCCTAGGTCACCCGGTAGCCCAAGTGGTTGGACAACCATTCCAGCAATTCGTCTCTCCAGATGATCTTCCAGGGTGCATGGCATTCCTGCAGAGAGTGATCGAGACGGGACAACGACAAGAGGGCGTCGAATACCGCGTGCGGCACGCCGACGGGTCCTGGTACTGGCACACCTCGAGTGCTGTTCCTTTGAGGGACGAAGCCGGCACGGTAGTTGGTTTCGAGGGCACTGCCCGCGACATCACCGAGAGCAAGCGAGTGGAGGAGGCGCTGCGGGAGACCCAACGCCAGGTGGAGTTCATCCTTGGCGCGGCAAAGACGGGTCTGGATATCATTGACGCCCGGTTCAACCTTCGCTATGTCGATCCCCAATGGAGCAAGGCCTATGGGAACTGGGAGGGGCAAAAGTGCTACGACTACTTCGAGGGCCGTAGCGCCCCCTGTCCCGATTGCGGCCTTCCCAAGGCGTTTGAGACCAGGCAGATGTCCGTTACGGAGCAGATCCTGGTCAAAGAGGGAAACAGACCGACACAAGTTTCAACCATACCCTATCAGGACAAGAACGGCGAATGGCTTGTTGCCGAGGTCAATGTAGACATCACCGAGCGCAAACGGGCGGAGGAGGCGCTGCGGGAGAGCGAAGACAATTTCCGAGCCTTCTTCGAGACCATCGGCGACCTGATCATCGTGGCGACGCGCGAGGGCCGGATTCTGTTCACCAACAAAGCCCTCGAACGCAAGCTGGGCTTCAGCGCCGAAGAACTCACCGCCATGCACGTTCTGGACTTAAATCCGGCGGACAAGCGCCGGGAGGCCGAGGAAATCTTCGCCGCCATGTTCAAAGGTGAGCGGGAAAGCTGTCCCCTCCCGGTGGCCGCCAAGAGCGGTGCCCTCATCCCGGTCGATACCCGCGTCTGGTTTGGCCGGTGGAATGGCGGGGATTGCATCTTCGGCGTCTGCAAGGACCTGAGCGCGGAGCAGGAGGCACAGCAGCGCTTTGAGCGTCTTTTCCGCAACAACCCGGCTTTGATGGCGCTCTCCACCCTGCCGGACCGGCGGTTCTCCGATGTCAACGACGCCTTCCTGAAGACGCTCGGCTATTCCGGTGGCGACATCGTCGGCAAAACCGCCGTCGAACTCGGTCTATTCCCGCAGCCGGAGCAACAGGCCGCGGTGGCGGATAAACTGCAGGCGGATGGGCGCATCGCCGACTTCGAACTGAAGGTCCGGCGTAAGGACGGGGCGATCCTCGACGGCCTTTTCTCGGGCGAAGTGATCAGCAGCCAGGGGCGGCAGCACTTCCTGACCGTGATGACCGACATCACCACCCAGAAGCAGGCCGAGGAAGTCCTGATCGAGGCCAACCGCCAGCTCGAGGAGGCTACCGTCCGGGCCAACGATATGGCCGTACAGGCCGAGATGGCCAGCGCCGCAAAAAGCGAATTCCTGGCCAACATGAGCCATGAGATCAGAACCCCCATGAACGGGGTCATTGGCATGACCGGGCTGCTGCTGGATACCAGACTTGACGATGAGCAGCGGCGCTACGCCGAAATCGCGCGCTCCAGCGGCGAGTCGCTGCTGGGCCTGATCAACGACATCCTCGACTTCTCGAAGATCGAGGCAAAGAAACTCGACCTGGAGACGCTGGACTTCGATCTGTCGAGTCTCCTGGACGACTTCGCCGCCACGCTGGCCGTGCGCGCCCATGAAAAGGGGTTGGAGCTGTTCTGCGCCGCCGATCCCGCGGTCCCCACACTGCTGCGGGGTGACCCGGGCCGCTTGCGCCAGATTCTCACCAACCTGGCGGGCAACGCCGTCAAGTTCACCCACGCCGGCGAGGTGGCGGTCCGCGTCTCACTGGTGGAAAAGCATGAAAACGATTTCCTTCTGCGCTTCTCGGTGCGCGACACGGGCATTGGCATCCCGGAAGACAAGCTCAGCCTGCTCTTCGACAAGTTCAGCCAGGTGGACGCCTCCACCACGCGGAAGTACGGCGGCACCGGCCTGGGGCTGGCCATCTCGAAGCAACTGGCCGAGCTGATGGGCGGTGAGGTCGGCGTGGAGAGCCAGGAAGGCAAAGGCTCGGAGTTCTGGTTCACCGCGCGCCTGGGCAGACAGGCCGAGGGCGAGCAGGCGCAAGCTCGTCCGCCCGCCGACCTGCGCGACGTGCGCGCGCTGATCGTGGACGACAGCGCCACCAGCCGCGAAATCCTCGCCATCCGCCTGGCCTCCTGGGGCATGCGCCCGTCGGAGGCGCAGGAGGGCCCCGGGGCACTCCAGGCCCTCTACCAGGCGCTGGAGGAGAAGGATCCCTACCGGATTGCCATCATCGACATGCAGATGCCGGGCATGGACGGGGAGACCCTGGGGCGGACCATTAAAGCGGAGGAGCGCCTGGCCGACACCCGCATGGTGATGCTGACCTCCCTGGGGACGCGGGGCGACGCTCGGCGCTTCCAGGAGGTCGGTTTCGCCGCGTATGCGACCAAGCCGATACGGCACCAGGAACTGAAGGCGGTTCTGTCCTGGGCGCTGGCGGAGCTGGACGGGACGGAGCCGACGCCGCGGCCCATCGCCACGCGCCACACGGCCCGCGAGACGCTGAACCTGTTCGTCGGCCGCAAGGCCCGCATCCTGCTGGCCGAGGACAACATCACCAACCAGCAGGTGGCCCTGGGCATACTCAAAAAGCTGGGCCTGCGCGCGGACGCGGTGGCCAACGGCGCCGAGGTGCTCAAAGCCCTCCAGACCATCCCCTACGACCTGGTGCTCATGGATGTGCAGATGCCGGTGATGGACGGGCTGGAGGCTACCCGCCGGATCCGCAATCCGCAATCGGCAATCCCTAAGCACGGGGTTCCCATCATCGCCATGACCGCCCACGCCATGCAGGGTGACCGGGAGCGCTGCCTTGAGGCGGGCATGAATGACTACGTCACCAAGCCGGTGTCTCCCCAGGCGTTGGCCGAAGCGCTGGACAAATGGCTGCCCGCTGAAACAGCGGGGCCAAGGAAACAAACGCCGGGGGCGCCGGTGTTTGACAGGGCGGGCATGATGGCCCGGCTGATGGATGACGAGGAGCTGGCCCGAACGGTGGCCGAAGGTTTTCTGGAAGACGTCCCCCGGCAGATCGAGGCGCTGCGGGGCTACCTGGAGGCCGGGGACGTCCCCGGCGCTGAGCGCCAGACCCACACAATCAAGGGCGCGTCGGCCAACGTGGGAGGAGAACGCCTGCGCGCGGTGGCATTCGAGATGGAAAATGCCGCAAAGGCCGGCGACCTGGACGCCGTCAAGGCTCACATGGCCGAGCTGAAAGCACAGTTCGACCGGTTGAAGCAAGCAATGACAAAAGGAGAACACCATGAAGACACTGATTGTTGAAGACGATTTCACCGGCCGCCTGCTCCTGCAGGAACTCCTGAAGAGCTATGGCCCGTCCCACATCGCCGTCAACGGCAAGGAGGCGGTCGAGGCCGTGCGTCTGGCCCTGGAGGCCGGCGAGCCCTACGACCTGATCTGCCTGGACATCATGATGCCAGAGATGGACGGTCAGGAAGCGCTCCGGCAAATCCGCGAGCAGGAAGAGGCCAGGGGAATCCTGTCATCGAATGGGGCGAAGATCGTGATGACTACGGCGTTGGCCGACCTGAAAAGCGTGAGCGCCGCATACCACAGCCTGTGCGATGCGTACCTGACCAAACCCATCCAGAAGGCGAAGCTTCTGCAGGAACTGCACGGACTCAAGCTCATCGAATGACGAGGGGGCCGCACGTATGCGTATCCTGATCGCTGAAGACGATGTCACATCCCGCACCGTGCTGGTGGCGATGCTGAGAAAGAGCGGGCATGATGTGGTGGAAACCGTCAATGGCGCCGCGGCGTGGGATGCGCTGCAACAGCCGGGCGCCCCCGCGCTGGGCGTTCTCGACTGGATGATGCCGGAGATGGACGGGCCGGAAGTCGTGCGCCGGCTCCGCGCCCTGCAAACCGACCGGCCGCCCTACATCATCATGCTGACCGCCAGGGGCGAGAAGGCCGACATCGTCGCCGGGTTGGATGCCGGAGCCAACGACTACCTGGCCAAGCCCTTCGATCCCGGCGAGCTCCGCGCCCGCGTCGAGGTAGGCCGGCGCATGGTCGAGATGCAGGACACGCTGGCAGCCAAGGTCGAGGAGCTTCGCCAGGCGCTCGACCAGATCAAGACCCTGCGCGGCATCGTACCCATCTGCGCGAACTGCAAAAAAATCCGCGACGACCGGGGCTACTGGAACCAGGTGGAGGCCTATGTCTGCGACCACACCGAAGCTGAGTTCAGCCACGACATCTGTCCGGAGTGCATGAAGAAACTGTATCCTGAGTTCGAGAAAGACCCATGAGCAGTGAACGTTTTAACCCCTCCACCCCCTTCGCCGTGGTGGTCAACGACGACCCCGCCCAGCTCAATGTGCTGTCCGGGCTGGTGCGCAAGGCAAGCCTGGAGCCCCGCGCCTTCACCGCGGCTGAGGCCGCCCTGGCGGATATGTCCGCCTGGGCCGCAACGGCGGACAGGGACCCCGGCGCTTTGCCTGCGCTCGTCCTCACCGACCTTTACATGCCGGGCCTTGACGGCTGGCGCTTCTGCCGCCTGCTGCGTTCGCCTGAATACGCCGCCTTTAACCAGGTCCCCATCTTAGTGGTCTCGGCCACCTTCGCCGGCGACGAGGCCGACCGCATCGCCGCGGACCTGGGGGCCGAAGCTTTCCTTTCCTCCCCGGTGGACGGCAAGCGCTTCGTCGAACAGGTGCGGGCGATCCTGAGCGGCGAACGGATGCGGCCTCCCCTGCGCGTGCTGATCGTCGAGGACAGCAAGACCCAGTCCGGCATCATCACGGAGGCCTTTGAGGCCCACGGCTACCAGGCGGATACGGCGCTCACGGCCCGGGAGGCAGCCCAGGCTTTCGCCAGGACCGCCTACGATGTGGCCGTGCTGGACTACCACCTGCCCGACGGCAGGGGCGACTCCCTGCTCGACGCGTTTCGCACACAGCGGCCTGATTGCGTTTGCCTGATGATGACCACCGACCCGGGACCGGATCTGGCCCTGGGCTGGATGAAACGGGGCGCGGCCGCCTACCTGCAAAAGCCCTTCCAGCCCGACTACCTTATCGAGCTGTGCGCCCGGGCGCGAAGGGAACGCGCCCTCTTGCGGGTGCAGGACCTGCTCGAAGTACGCACCCGCGAATTGCGCCAGAGCGAGGAGAAGCACCGCATCCTTCTCGAAGAGTCATCCGACCCCATCTTTTCCTTCACACCGGAAGGCCACTACACGTATGTCAACCGAGCCTTCTCCGAGGGGGTCGGCAAGCCGGTCGAGGACATCACCGGCAAGAGCATCTGGGATGTATTTCCCAAGGAGGAGGCGGACAAGCGTTTCGCGGCCCTGAACCAGGTCTTTCGCACGGGGGAGGAGCAGCTCACCGAGGTGCGCGTCCCGAGGGCGGACGGTGACCGGTATTTCATGACCACGATTTCCCCGATCAAGAACAGGGCGGGTGAGGTGGTTTCTGCGATCTGCTCATCGAAAGACATCACCGAGCGCAAGCAGGCGGAGGATGCGCTGCGTGCATCACAGCAGATCATCGAAAGCATTATCAACGCGATACCCGTAAGGGTATTCTGGAAGGACAAGAATCTCGTTTTCCTGGGCTGTAACGCGGCATTCGCGCGCGATGCGGGATTTGACGATCCGAAGGACATCATCGGGAAAGATGATTACCAGATGATGTGGCGTGATCAGGCGGAATTGTATCGCGGCGATGACCGCCAGGTCATCGAGAGCGGCTGCTCCAGGCTTTT
>Ga0209777_10009623_pt1 | contig 10374 bp, 14 predicted proteins | sample FrelakmetHBP12HB_FD_187147 | JGI IMG/M metagenome (GOLD analysis project Ga0209777, IMG submission 187147) | Freshwater lake sediment microbial communities from the University of Notre Dame, USA, for methane emissions studies -HBP12 HB (SPAdes)... | ecosystem: Environmental > Aquatic >... | reverse complement strand
CCGGGTTTATGGCACATTCCTGCAAATTCGATCCAACAGTGGACAGGTTCGCAAGGGCGATAAATCTGATTATTCCACTTTATCTCGCCACAATCTGGGAATATTGCATTAATATTGTTAGTATTAATGCAAATTGCCAAAATTCATTAGTATGAGGTCATCAGTGAAGTTTCAAAAAGATATTCCCAGACTTTTAATGCAGAACTTATTGTATCCCGCCATATTTGGAACAGTACTCGTTCTTTTCATTTACAAGGTTTTCCAGCATACCTTTTGTGAAAATATCGCGGATATTTCAAACTGGTGGGGGTTATGGGCGCTGATTCATTTCAGCCTTTCATATTTGGCAAATGAACGTTGGAAGAGTGATTACAACTGGAAAACATTTTTACTGGACTCCATGGAGATAATAATCATTCTATTTTCATTTCATTTCCTTGGATTCTCAAATATTCCAGCATCGAATCCTAATTACAGATTCTTCTATTTTACCTTCCTTTTCTCTCCAATTGGTCAATTTCTCTGGACAATATTTCTTTCGAAGGACAAAATGCCAAGGGATTTGTATTTCATTCTACCTATAAGGTTTGCAATTTATTTTGTCGGAATGATTCTGAATAACAGGTTTTGTGGGTTTGATGCAAGCGCAATAATTCTCTCTTTTGCTCTCACTATTTGGTACATCGAATCATCTATCTTATTTGAATAATCCATCAAGATCTCATCAAAACTTAAATTTAGGATTAATCATACGAAATAGCTATTCGCTGTATGTACAATAATCTGTCGTGAGTTCTTCGCCTACAACAATATCTCGTAGAGTGTAAAAGTTGTAATCTTTGTCACATCCCATATTCGGATTATCTGAACGATTTAAGTACCAAGATATCGGCATATTATTGAAGTTATCGGGACAGCCGTAAAACCTCAAATTTTCTCTTGTTTGCACTATACAAAAGTCATCATACAAGTCTTTGATTGGCTCTGGAAGAGAAGATAGCTGTAGTTCTTCTTCAGAGAACCATTTTACCACTGACGAATCACCTTCAAACACATACATGCCTTTGGGGATATTCAGAATAGCAAAAACGCCTATTCCGTGAAGCGACGACCTACGAATACGGGTAAATGAATTGTGGTGTGGATAATACGTTTCCATTTATTCAATATTTTCCGAAAGTTAATGACAAAAAACTTAATCGGATAAAAATACCAATATACATTAATATAAGTGTTTCCCCTTTCTCAACAGCTAATCCATTCATCCATTCCTTGGTTCCTTACCAATTCATCATAAGCTCCTCCAGTCAGCACCACTCTATTTCTTCAGACTCAGAAATTACTTGGGTCTATAAATTTGTATTCAGTGCCTAAAGGATAGTGTTTTTGATGGTGTGAAAAATCAAATCTTATATTTAGGGCTGTAGTTACCTTTTTCTTCTCAATCCTGCCAAAGAAAAAAGTTGCAAAAAAGACAGACGTTGGCCGGCGCACTGTTGTTAAACTCGAAATTCCTGCGAAGTTACCTGCGAAAAATCCGCTTTCAGCTATAAAACTGTAAAGGGCGACCTCCTTTGGGAATAGTCGCTCTTCGAGTGTTGTCAGATTGTTCCAATCATGACCTACACCCTTGACATTATTTATTTTTCTCGGTATTCACTTAGGCTAAAATTTCAATTTTAACCAGGTGGGCCAGAAACCTAAATAAGACCCGAGGGCACGGGCAACTAACATGAATAACTCACAGATCTACGCAGCCATCACCGAAAAGATCATTGCCAACCTCGAAACAGTCGGAAGCTGGATGAAACTCTGGCAGGTTCCTTCGCCGGTCAGCATGAATGGCCATTACTACCGTGGCATCAATCGTCTGGTGCTTTCTTCTGATCCATACAAGAGCCGGGTTTATGGCACATTCCAGCAGGTTCGCTCCAATGGCGGACAGGTTCGCAAGGGCGAAAAATCCACCATCGTCGTTTTCTGGAAGACCGGCTTGGAACAGGATGAAACCACCAGCGGTACGAAAAAGACCTTCCTTCTGAGATTTTACCATGTCTTCAACTCAGACCAGGCCGACTTTGATGAGCAGGGTAAGCAAAAGATCGCCCACCTCCAAAGCCTGGTTGACGAAAAGGTCAATGATGAACACCTGGAAGCTGAATCCATCATCGAAGGCTATGTAGGCCGTCCGGAAATCATCTTCTCAGACAAAGACGACCGCGCTTACTATGCCCCGGTTGCCGATCTGATCTCAGTTCCGGATAGGAAATACTTCACTAGCTCTTCTGCATTCTACCGGGTTCTTTACCATGAGCTTGGTCACTCGACTGGCCACCCTAAAAGACTCAACCGCTATGACGGAATGTCGAACAGTTTTGGTGATATCCCATATTCTAAAGAGGAACTTGTAGCTGAACTCTGTTCTTCTTTCCTTGCCGGTATCGCTCACCTTGACCCGGATATCTGTAACTCAGCTGCTTACATCAGGGGATGGGCATCGGCGCTCAGGGATAACCAGAAATGGGTCATGTGGGCTGCGGCCAGGGCAGAGAAGGCTGCCGATCATATCCTGGGCATTGACTCTTCCTACACTCCATCAGAAGAAAAAAACACAGCAGAAGTGACCAGCGAAGTTCCGATCCTGGAGCCTGTTCTGGAAGATTCCCCCTTTTAACTAAACCATTCATTCAATAGAGCCATCCCGAGCAACCGGGGTGGCTTTTCATTTACACTAAAACCAAAAACAATGAACTATTTTAACAGTTATTCCGGGGATCCCCGCCAGATCACAGCCCGCTTCGCAAGTAAATGTCACACCTGCAGCAAACCCATCAAAAAAGGCGAACAAATCATCTACTGGCCAAATGGCAAACATGCCGGGCATCTGAAATGTGATGAGGCTGACTACCGAAATTCTATGGCTTCCTTTGAAGATGAAGAGCGTTACAACAGTCAGTACCGGTAATTCCGATTCTAAAGCCGCTGTGAGAAACCGCAGCGGCTTTTTTCTTGCTCGTCAATAGGTGTAGTCATTAATTTGTCACGGGTTATGCGCTTTCGGGATCTCTATCATGTCTTAATTCAACTCTACGAGCATTTTTCCTTTGATCATTCAGCCCTTCTGTTTTCCTTTTCTGGGATGCAGCTCACATAAATCTGATTGCTGTGCTCTTTGTTTAATTCCTATGCTAAGCTATTATCCCATTCCAGGGTGAAAGTGCTACTCATTCAAGTATTTTCCCGGCATATCCTGCAGGTGTTCGGTATTCCAGTTCCTACTTGAGTGCCCCTCCATGGTCTTAATTACACTTGCATATAAATTTCACTTAAAAATCACAGCCATGAAAAATTTTGTAAAAAACTACATCGGAAAAGGAAAGAAAGTCGAAGGCCTTGAAATCATTAAAATCAACTTCAAAATTGAAGATCTCGTAAAGTTCTCACACAAATACAAGGATGAAGATTACATCACCATTGAGATCGCAAAGCTGAAAAGCCCTGACAAATTCGGACATGAATACACCGCTTATGTCAACCGCCTGGAAGAATCTGAAGTAAATGAACCAGTAAAGCCAGTTGAAACCCCCAAAAAGAAACGTGGCACTTCAAAGAAAGCTTCGAATGATGTCCCATCAGGAGATATCCCCTTCTGATTAAATACAGAATCCCTGAGAGAGGCTGCCTTCCGGCAGTCTCTCGCTTGGGTTCCCGAATCAGACTTTTTCTTTGAAAATAAATATTTCATGAAAAAGTTGGTGACCATTATAATGGCTAAATTGCATTCGGCAATCTGGACATTCAAATTAATGATCGTGTCTTGCCAATTGAAAAAATGTTATAGTTAATGCTGATATGATTACACCGTTGAATATTTATAACTTGTTGACGGTAATTATTTGACGACAATACAAACCTTTTAACATTCAAACAATATGAAAAAAGCCTTGGCGATAATCGTTCTCGCATTTTCAATGACGGGATGTAACCTATTTAATCCCAACATAGATAGTGAAAAAGTTAATGTTGACAGCATTACAAAAGTCTACACCTATAAAGAAGACGGGAGAAAAGTTTCAGGGACAGTGATTTTTTATGAACTCGACCCAAAGACAGCAAAAAAGGTCAAAGTATCTTTAAGGGAAGTTAAAGAAGGAAAACGGATTAAAAAAGGGTATGACTATTTTCCCAGCGGCACTGTTGGTGCTGAATACACTTACGACACAAACGGTTTAATTTCAGGAATAGTAAATTTTTTCTATGAAAACGGTCAGTTAAATACAACGGCGGAGTTTAAGGAAAACAAAAAGAATGGAATCTTAAAAGAATATACAGTTAATGGAATTCAATCTAAAGAATCCGTTTATGTGGCTGATAATAAAATAAGAGAATACGATTTTGATGCGGATGGGAAAAAAATTATTCCTGCCATTGAAAAAATGGAATTAGTGACATATAAGACAGGTTTTTTTGAATATGTTGACTTTAATAGTAATCAAATACTTTATCAGCCAATGGTTATAATGAAATGGAAAAACATTTCAGACCAACCAATTACAGAAAGAATTGAGATAGAAGGTATTTTTATAGACAATTCTAAAGAGGAAGAGATGGCTAAAGCATCCGATTATTTTCAAGGTTATTCAGACGCGCCGCTTCAGCCTAACTTATCAAGACAAGGTGTTCTTCAAAGTAGTGTTGGTTATACGAATGTTACTGGTATTTATGGTGCAAACATTTCTTGCCAAATAATAATTAACAAGCAACTTTTCAAGATTATAAAGATTGATTGCGTCTTATTGACTTCAAACAGAATCCAATAAAGGCACCAAAGAGTATCCATTGCAAATTATTTCTACGGATGCCGCCTGTAAGAGTTTGGGGGGAAAAAGACGGGGGTGATCCCAAAGGGTTCATCAAAGAAAGGCTGAAATGATCTTTTTGGGTTAACCCTTTTTAAGCCGCTTGAACAATTTTTCGTTAATCGTTAATCCTATTGGGCTGCTGGTGAGTTCGAAAAAAGGAACCTGTGACAGGATAAAAACCACTCCCGAAGATGCCCTGCCCGAATAGTTCTGGTTTATCTCATCTCTGGAAATGTAACCGTCCTTCAGCAATCGGTTTATGGTCAGCCTGAATATCTCAATTTTTATAGTGCCCTTCTTGCCATTTGACGTAATGCGTTCAACCCCGCCCCAATTAGCCTTTAGAATCTTATTGGTATCACCGTTTGACCGAATCAGTGTCCTGCTTTCGAGCGGCATTATATATTGTTCCCAGATGGTTTCAAACAACCCATCTGTCGTTTCGGTTTTAGATGTTGGGATTATACGTAAAGGGTCAAGATGTAGTATCTCAATGCCCAGTTTTTCCGCAACGGTAATTGCATCTTGCATCAAACTTCCGTCGGTTGCAAGAACCGCCTTTGAACAATCGAAATAGCTTTTTGCTCCGTAGAGCTCCATTATCATCTGCCTATTCACTTTTCTTGTTGAACTGCCGTACATTTTTGCCTGTACCGCAATTTTTTGCTTTTCTTTAAGTGCAAATGCATCCACACCATAATCATTACTGTATGGCGTTAACTCTACCTTGTAGCCCATTTTACGGAAATGATCGCAAACAAGCTCTTCATACTGCCTTGGGTTCATCAGTCTGATAAGTTAGCAAAAGGTCTTTTCCCATATCTGGTAATGAACTTCTTTATTAGGTCAGCTTCAACAGTTCGTGGATCATCCTCAGGTAGTTCCTTCCAGCATACAACCAATTCATTCGAATTCCTGAGCTGCCATATATACCTACCACCCCAATGACCCACATTGCCACCCTTGCCAAAACTGAAATACTGCCTGAGTCGTGATTGCAAAGTTGCGCTGCTTCCTTCCTTTCCAGCTTTCCCGATATAAACGACGATTGCGTCGTCCACCCAATTCTTCTTTAGCTCAGCGATCGCAATGTTCGGGTCTTTTCCCTTGAAGTGCCCACCTGTTCCAATGGTCATAAATTCGGGAGATTTGTCAGCAAGATAAAGGACGAGATAAATACCTCTGGTCTTTGGGAGTGATCTGCTGTCGTAGAACAACTCGCTCATTTTCAAAAAACCTGTAAACCTATTCTTCAGAATCTCTTCAATGAAGGAGAAGGTCATATTACTTGGTAGTTTTGATGAAGTACCAGTTCTTGTTGATATCCTTTTGTTCAAAATACGCCTGAGGAATCAAGCTAAGTTGATGATTTGCTTCCAAGGTTCTTAAAAAATCCCGTATCGGTAAACCGTCTTTGTGGTTTTGAGTAAAGATGCCTTTATCAATAAAGATCTTCATCAATTCCTTTGCCTGAACCTTTGTTTCAGTGGTTTTCTCAAAGTATTCATTCACGGCTCTTTTTATCCGCAACGCTTTTTGAATGTCGGCGGCTATGATGCTCATTTACTAAGTTTATAAGGTTTAATATTGAAATTTTACAAACAAATAATGATAGTTATAAAATAGTTCCCGCTACAATCATACCAATGCTAACAAACTATTATTTCATCCTCTTCTATATCATCCTTAAAGTGCTTTGATGAGCAAGCTATAATTTGTTTGTCGATTGATAATCCTATGAAACGAAAACTTAATTGCGGGTTGGCATAAAGTTTATTCAAAGCAAAACCCCTGATCCATTGCTCAAATTGTTCAACGAGTTTAGGTTGCTGGATTATTTTATGTCCTTGAGAAACCTTTATTATTTCTCTCAATTTGGGTGGGATCATTACTGGCTGCTCACCAAAATAGTAAAAGTGATTCGATAAAAGTGCATTTAGCCCGCTCAGATCCTTTTGACGATTCAACTCATTGTGGACACCTTTTCTCATCCCTGGTTTATTTTCCTGAGAAAAATCATAGATGCAATCCCCAAGCCTTAGCCGCCAGTCATTAGCTGACCACTGAGGAGTTTTTTTCTTTAAGTTTTTCTGACAAAACTCATCATAATCTGGCAGTGACAATACTTTAGAGATTTTCATTGCATAGACCAATCGATTTGAAAAGTCAGATCGCTTGCCGTTCTTTAGTAACGAATTCTTCGACCCAGTGCCAATAACCCAATCATTTTTTTGAGCTTTCCTTCTAATTACTGGCTTGCAGATGGTAAGGGTACAAAGACCCCAAAATGGATTTGGTGCTGATCCATTATCGTGACTTAATACATAACTGTAAATGTTTGTCATTTGTTTACGTTTTATATGTGTTCTATTAAAAGCAGGAATGAATTATCAAATTATTGAAACAATTTCAGTTGACCGGTTTTTCCCTTTCATTCGATTTATCCCTTGCATCCTGAATTGTAGTACAAGTCAGTAAAAGATCGAGCATTGCCCATACACGCATACTTCTGACAATTTTTGCCCCAGATATAACTTCCGTAGCTGGATAAATTGCTTTGCCTAAATGGTACAGATAATGTGGTTCCCATTTACCCGCAGGGATCTCAGATATTATCACATTGGGATTGGTGAATACTTCGTATTTATCAATGTGATGAATGGATTGGAGCTTTCCGTTGAACCGAAAGGCGATGTAGTTCGGCGGTTCCGTAGGCCAACCCCCACGACCGCCACCAACGGGGTGAAAATACATCTTCTTCAGTGTAACTATATCAGTCCAATTGATATCCCATTTTTCGGGTTTGCTGTGACCCAGAGAAACAACATATACCCAATTGCTATCGAACTTTTGCATCGTTATAATGTTTGATAAATACTTGCTTAACTCTCGTAATATTCGGTTTTCTGCATCTTTACCCTTCTTTATCGACCAGGAAGCAAATGTGTGAAGTTCCCGCCAGCTAATCACCTCTATCGGGATGCCCAGAATTGACTCGCACGCAAAATTTGCCTCTGTATAACCGGGCGTACTTTCGTTAAAAATGATTACCCGTTTTATCTTGGCTTTTGATGACATAAAACCAGGTCTGTTGATGTACTTGGAGATTTGCTGCTCTGATGGATAATTCCAGCCCTTTTTTGCTTCAACAATTAAAAAGAACTCTGCTTCCTGAATAATTTCAAAATCAGTAAAACCACCTTTTTTTTCGTGTTGTTGTAATCGAATTTTTATTTTATTTGGGTCAAAATCCGTTTTTATTCCAAGTCTTTTAAGAAATAAATGTAGGAACTCATGGGAATTGGCTAATGCCCAGCCTACGCTGTAGGAAATATCATTCTCATTGGTTCCAATCAACTGGAAAACACTTTCAATCTTATTGTTGAATATATATATATCGCTCATATCAAACATTTTAAGACTCGCGCCAATAAATCAGGTCAAGATGTACCCTTGCAATTTTTTGACTTTTAGCATCCATTAGTGCTTGTTTTTGGTATAATTTGCTGATCTCTGGTTTCAGTTCCTTAATGCTTGTCCATTTGGGCAGTTCTTCTTCCGAGTTTTTGTAGAGGTGCTTTGCAACATAACTATCAAGTGGCACTTCCAAATTCTTTATCTGTTGGTTAAATGTATAAAAGTCAGCCGCCAGGTTGTATTTTTCAGCGATAAACTTGTTGTAGGTAAGATCACGAAGGAACAAATTCAAAGCTTTCCGCGCTGCTCCCCAGCTTTTACCTTTTAGCGGAAATTTCTTTACTAAATTGTTCGTATGACCGTCAAGAAACTGCTTGAACTTTTCTTTATCTTTCAAACAACTGAAAAAATCATCTAGTGATATTTCTTTCTCAAAATATTCACGAGCAATATCGATAAGCCCTGATGCCCCCTGGTTCCTGATTGCTGATCCACCGACAGAAATAATCGCAATCCTTCGGTGGATATTTCCAATAAATTCTGTTTTAGTCATAAGTAATTGGTTCAATGAACGAAATTAATCTTTAAAATGACAAAATGCATTGCCTGAAAAATCAATTTCCAGAGGGCAAAGAATTAGTCTGAGATCGCTTAACAAGGTGTTCAATTTTGCTTCATTATCAAGATATTTAAATCCCGACGTTTAACATTCGGGCTATTGAGTGGAGCGACTCCTGACTTGACTAAGAATTCCCCTATGAACCCAAACGAACCAAATCAGAATATACGGGTACTTCAGGAGTTTCTTCATCATCATCGTTCTCTGGAATATATTTCAGGATTACCATCCCGTCCAACATCTCTTCATCCCTGACAAGAAAAAGTGGTTCGTCAGAATTATACTGCACTGTTGAACCGATTGCGTATACTGTCGTGCGCTTACTGTGCTTCTCTACCGCAAAGTTTTTCTCAATGTCAATTTCCCCATCAAGAAGCTCCATCCCCACGTCCTCGGTTTGCCGAAAATAGAAGCACCTCTTGATAAGACTCATTGACGAGCTGTTGCCCAGAAGGTGGGAGGCGTACATAGGGGAAAACCTCTGGTGAAAGTCAGTTTCCCATTCAGCTAAGTGTTCTAAAAAGAATTTTCCGTCCCTGATGTTATCACCATCCTTATTGTAATCTTTCCAATCGAAATTATAATGCTGTTCCATAAAAATTCTTTCTTTAAGTGGTTGAATCTTCCATAAAGTTACAAAATAAATCGATTACTTGTACATCTAAAATGAAATTAATCAGCCTGATTTACAGTCACATAAACGATAATAAAATAAAATTTTACAGCTTTCCAAAACCGGTTCACTTTTGTCCTTTATAAACTTGAAATTGGAAGATAAAATGCATAACTTTACCCAATCATAAAACCAAAAAACCGTTGAGAGCTTACCTCACATCCCTGCTGCTTCTATTAATCACATCCTTCGCCTTCTCCCAGCGTTTTTATAATTCGTCAGGCGGGATCGCAGCCCGTTTTGACAACGATAGGGTTTACGACGCATCAGGTAAAACTTTGGGCAGAATCGATACGGATCGAATTTTCGATGCCAGCGGACGTTGCATTGGGCGCGTCGATGTTAATCGGTTTTACGACGGGTCTGGTAAAAATTTGGGAAGGGTAGATCAGGATAACCTGTTCGATTCAACGGGTCGTCGCGTAGCAAGGCTCGACGGGGATCGTCTGTATGATGGGTCAGGTAAAACCATCGGAAGGTCTGAGGGGCTGCGAAGGATACAGATTATCATCTATTTCTATTACTTCTATTTATAATAAATAAACCACTCATTCTATCAGCCGCCAAATATTCAAATAGGCTAAAAATCTCGAACGCAGCGCACGGAAAACCCGTTACTTTTATCAAGATTGCTCCTAAATACACTGTTGTCACTTTTATCCAAGTAACGTCCCCAGGCACAGAAATAATTTCCCTCAGTTGAGCTCCAAAAGTTGCCATAGTTGCCTATGTCGTTGCTCGTACCAATATTGTTACGGGTACCAGCCGCAACTGCTGCAAAACCACTTTCATTGGTTGCTTCT
>Ga0209777_10009622_pt1 | contig 10375 bp, 11 predicted proteins | sample FrelakmetHBP12HB_FD_187147 | JGI IMG/M metagenome (GOLD analysis project Ga0209777, IMG submission 187147) | Freshwater lake sediment microbial communities from the University of Notre Dame, USA, for methane emissions studies -HBP12 HB (SPAdes)... | ecosystem: Environmental > Aquatic >... | reverse complement strand
CCAGGAAAGAGCCGTGCCATTCTTGAGGTAGAACGTATGTACTGATGGCCGATACACGCCAATATCTGTTATCCCATCACCGTTCCAGTCCCCGGTTACCGGTAGATCCGTGCTTGTTCCCCAATTAATTGCCGTTGTCGTCCAGGAAAGAGCCGTGCCATTCTTGAGGGAGAACGTATGTACTGATGGCCGATACACGCCAATATCTGTTATCCCATCACCGTTCCAGTCCCCGGTTACCGGCATAGGAGTTATCCGTGCCTGTCCCGAATTCTTGCTTATCATCAGGGAAGTAACGTCTACCGCTTCAAAGTCTGATGCCTTCAATTGTTTCAACGGCGCAAGAGTGTTAGAGCTCCACCTCGAATCAGGAACCACAGAAAGATCCATCTCTCCCCCCCTCCCTCCAATGTTGTCAGCAACCATCACGCCATAAATTTTTAGGGCTTCGAGGATTGTTTTTATCTGAGGGGAATACCCGGATGTGTCAAACGATGCTTTCAATCTGAATCTCTGCCCATTCGGAGTAAATCTGAGATCTGTAACACCGCCATGGTGGGTGGCTGGCCAGACATGAGCATTTTGAGTTTCGTTGATAGTCAACCGGAGTGCATGCGTAATTGTTCCGGAATTAACCTCATCATACCTGAGCAGGCCTGGAAGCATTGCCATTCCCGCGGCATCGGCTGAACCCCAACCATCCGGCATAATTCTGTAGTCGGTAAAGTTCCATCTTACTTCTGCTTCACAACTCCATGTTCCATCTGCTGCTTTTGTTGCGTGGTAAAATTCATAAACAGCACTCTCATCACGATCTACGATGAATAAGTGATGATCGCTGCTTGATGTTTCGAGCAATGCATTTTCGGGAAACGGTGCGGGAACTTTATCGGCATCCCAGGCTCCAGATCCCCATGAAGTTACCATCACATGCGGTACAGATGAGTCCACTACATTATAAGGGAACCCAATATAACCTCCAAGAACTGAATTCGGACCTATAGTACTTATATAATCTGAGGATCGTGCATCTACCGGTAATGTATTTACGGGGGCGTTCCAGATGTGGTCTTTGGGGAGAATCTGAATACCACTTAATGAAGGACTGTTATCCACTGCCTGAACAGCTGGTATAGTCGTAAAAAGAACTGCAAGGAAAAAAATAAAAATAATTAATCTTTTCATTATTATCATAGTTCTTTGTCATCCCTAATAAATTTGAATACCCATATTGCTTAGAGCATTGAACCCTCAGTGTATTGCATATCACCATATTAGAAGATTGGTATGAGAAATTGTTCCAGACTGTGGGTAGATGAAGTACAATTTGTAATAATCAGACCCTTTGTTAAAGTGCGTGGAAATCATCACAATCCAGGTAATTCAAAAAAAAAAGAATATTTATGAATTTCTATCTCCATTTTCCCGTAACGGGCAGATCCGTGCTGGTTCCCCAATTGATGGCCATTGTTGTCCAGGAAACAGCCATCCCATTCTTTTGGTAGAACATATGGGCTGAGGGTCGATACACGCCTACACCAAATGGAGCTGCTGCTCTGGATACGTTAATATACCCAACCTTGGGCAAAACCGTGGTTCCTCCGAGATTGGTCGCAGTCAAATTCACGGTGTAATTACCATTAGCAGGTGGCGTTGACAGGGGTATTACACGCATGGGAGCAGACCACTTTGTGGTTCCCTCACAATACATGGTATTACTGCGTGGCCAAGGACCGGACAACACGATTGCCATCATCATGGCTGAACCATTTAATTACCGTATTAAGTCCACTATCATGGAAAAAATCGGGAACGTCCCGGGCATTTCAGCAATGAGCCCGCAACTCTATGTTTCTACGCTGAATTGTCTGAATTGTCGCCGGCACCGGTAAATATTTACGGTATCGATCCGGAAACGGATTTCACTATCCGGCCATGGCTGAAAAAGCCCTTGAACGATCCTCTCAAACCTGGTGAAGTGATTGTAGGGAATGAAGTAGCCGGGAATGTTTCAACACGGATTTCTGTGGGGGGCAAAACCTACACAATAGCCGACAGGCTTGACCCAACCCAGTCATCGATTGATCGTACAATCTTTCTGCGACAGGATGATGCACATATCCTTGCAGCAATAAAGGGTATCGTTGCCCTTTCTGCCCCAGCAATATCTCCGGGTGATGTGAATGCCGTGCTCATACGGGACTCAAACCGTGAAGACCGGGATGTCCTAACGACGCGTATCAGGAGATTATTCTCATCTTCATTGGGATACCGGTACATCAGCGTGATCGGGAGACATTTTACCCTGGATCCCGTAGCTGAGGATATGCAGGCAATCCCCGGCCTCCTGAATTTAATCTCGGCGTGATTATTGCACTTCCTCTCATCGCACTCATTGCGGTGATGGTTGCCCATGAACGCCTGCGGGAGATCGGGCTGCTCAAGTCAATGGGTGCGAAAAGGAATGTCGTCTTCTTCCTCGTGATCGCTGAATCTCTTGTTCTCTCCGCGATCGGTGGTATCGCCGGAGTAGGGGTAAGCCTCTTCGCCTTCTTCCTGATGAATACCCAGGGAGTACTCAACAGCGCACTCCAGGTTTCGTTTCGCATGCCCCCGCTTATTGAGATCGGTTCGATGGCAGGTCTGGCGTTGTTTGTGGTCATTACCATCGGCAGCATTTCTTCACTCTGGCCGGCGTACCAGAGCAGTATGATGAATCCCTACGACGCCATCAGGAGCGAAGGACAGTAAGGGGATGGAAATTATTCTATGAATAATTTCTTGGGCTATCAACTGGGAGGGGTGTTACTCCCCTCCTAATCCATTTGCATCGCATAAAACATTGTATGAATTATCCCACTCCCCATTTCTCTTGAGTACTTCATTGATTAAAAAACCCACTTCCCCTTATGCGCAATCTTCTTCTAGATAGAAATTGACCAGTGTTATAAGAGAGGTATACGTTCGATGCACCGTTATTCGTTGTCCTGCAGTGCGGAAGCAGGCGATCTTGAACCGGTTGTCCTCGCAGTCCACGAATTGATCCACCGCCTTCCCGTTACGGCAAAGTCTGTGGAAAAAGAGGGTATCCGCGTTGAAGACGGGAGAGTAATAGATCGACATTATATAGGTCCCATTCTCCTTGAAGCGATCGCAAAAAACATACCGATTAAAACTACACCGACAAGTGGGGCATACAAGGGCGTCCCCGTGACGGTCTGCCCTATCAGAGACAATGAAGGAAACGCTATCGGTGCAATCGGCGTTGTTGATATCACGGGAATTTTTGATCTTGCAACTCTCATGGAACACCAGTCTGCGATACTCAAGCAGGTGTGTGGCAAAGATCCCTGTCCTCTCCCTTCTGAACAAAGCGGTTCAAGGCGGTGAATGTTATGCCGGATTCTGCATTCAAAGTGCTTGAGATCCTCGAGCGATCAGAAACCCCTATCTCCGGAGAAACGATCAGCAACGACTTGGGAATTACCCGATCTGCTGTCTGGAAGCATATCCAGGAGCTGCGGGGGATGGGCTACGAAATCTTCTCATCGCAAAAAGAGGGTTATAAACTCACGCGAACGAGCAATAAGCTCCTCCCCTACGAGATACATAAAAAACTAAAGACACAGGTTATCGGAAAAAAGATCCGGTATCTCGAGAACACCCCCTCGACGATCTGGGTGGGCAAACAGATGTGCTCGGAAGGGGATGTCGGGAAAATGCACGGCATGGTGATCATTGCCGAAGAACAGACCGGAGGTATAGGAAGAATGGGAAGGGCATGGGTCTCACCCAGTGGTGGGATCTGGATCACGGTCGTTCTCAAACCCCACGTGCCCATTGATCATATCTTCATGATCACGATGGCTGGATCCATTGCCATTGCCCGGGCAATCCGCAAGGAATTCGATCTCGGTGCCCTCATCAAATGGCCAAACGATATTTTCATTGGTCACAAGAAAGTTGCCGGGCTCCTTCTTGAGCTCGCAGCAGAGGCAGACTCGGTTCACTATTGCCTGTTAAGTATAGGTATTGATGTAAATGTCCCGTTAAACCAGTTCTCTCCTGCGTTACAAAAAGACATCACTTCTATCAGCGCTGAAGTCGGGCATGAAGTGGACCGTGCTTCCTTTCTCGCACGTATCCTCAAGGAGTTCGAGAGCCGGTATCTCCTCATTGAGAGTGGCGAATACGAAACAATCATCAGGGAATGGAAGAGTCTTTCCTGTACTCTTGAAAACCGGGTGCAGATCAGGACTTTGAAGAACAGCTTTGAAGGGGAAGCAATCGACATCGATGAATTCGGCGCCCTCATTATCAGGAAGGATAATGGCAAACTCGAGCGGGTTATCTCTGGCGATTGTTATCAGCTGTAAGTGAGAGGTACTTTTTTATCGTCAACCATTCAATTTTTTTATGGTTGACGATGTTTGGGAACCTGCAGAAATCCAGAACTATTGCATACTCTGCCGCATTTATTGGCCTTATTAGCCTTGGGGCATGGGTGTCAATCCCCTTCTTCCCAGTCCCGTTAACACTTCAAACGCTCTTTGTTTTACTCGCCGGCGCGGTTATGAAGCGATATGCGGTGATCCCGGTATCGCTGTATGTGGTTCTCGGTGCACTTGGCCTTCCGGTGTTTCATACGGGTGTTGCCGGATTTGGCATCCTGCTGGGACCAACCGGCGGTTACCTGATAGGGTTTATCTTCGCTGCGCTTGTAGTCGGACTTGCCTATGAACACGAGTCTGTGATCATCCGGATTACAGGACTTTTCGCTGGAACCGGTATCATCTATGCCGGTGGCGTTGCATGGCTGATGTATTCCCTTACTACAGGACTCATTCCTGCAGTACTAAGTGGCGTGCTTCCGTTCATCCCCGGTGACGTGATAAAAATATATGCTGCACATATGATTGCGAAACAACTTCCATGATCACCGCTGAATTCCTGTGCTACCGTAATCTTGCGATTGATGCACTCTCTATCAAACCCGGCATCACAACAATCATTGGCGCAAACGGCAGCGGGAAAACAACATTTCTCAAGCTCTGCGCCGGAATTGCAGTACCAGACTCCGGTACTCTCCTTATCGATGATGCACTGCCACGGGAAACCGAGACCGGGTGGGTGAACGAGTTTCCTGACCGCAATATTCTTTTTGTAAACGTGTTTGATGAGATTGCATCCCCGCTCCGTTTCCGTCGCATACCCTGCGATGAAATTGATTCGAACGTCAGAGCATGTGCAGAAACTATGGGCATCACCCATCTCCTCAAACGAGCGGAACGTGAGTTGTCCGGGGGTGAAAAAGTGCTCGTTTCCCTTGCTGCAGCACTGGTTCACCACCCAAAGGTGCTGGTACTGGATGAGTACGATTCACATCTTGATGCGCGCTCTTTGGCAAAGATTGAGCAGGGAATCAGAACAGCAGGGGCCGATTATGTAATCCGTTGCACGCAGCAGATGGACACCGCTATTCAGAGTGATTATCTTCTCTTTATTGATTCAGGGAGGATTACTCATGCGGGCACGCCGGACCTTGTCTTTCCTATTCTCAAAGACACAGCGTATTACCCGGTGGTATGGGGGTGCCGATGGTCAGAATCACATTAAACCAGGTGTATGCAGTTCGTGACCAGTGGTCACTTTCTGCTTCCGGTACATTCAATGAAGGTGTACATCTTGTAAGCGGAGATGTGGGGAGCGGGAAATCAACATTGGCACTCATGATGGCCGGGCTGCTTCCGCTGTCTGGAGGTAGTATTGAAAAAACAGGGATTACGTCAGGAATGCTGTCGCTCCAGTTCCCGGAACTCCACGTCACGGGTCTATCCGTTGCTGAAGAATGTACATCGTGGGGGGTAGATCCCTGTAAAATACTTGAGGCTATCGGACTGACCGAAAAAAAGGATATCTCACCCCTCTCTCTGAGCAGGGGAGAACTCACACAGCTCCACCTTGCATGCGTGCTCGCAAAAGACTATGACCTTCTGTTGCTTGACGAACCGTTCAGCTCACTTGACTGTGAGGAGAAAGTAAAATTGTGTGCACGCATCGGGCAAAAATCACAGGGAATTACCATTATTTTTACTCATGAACAGAATATTCTTCCCCGGGTCACCAGGATCTGGGAGATCGTTGATGGCACGCTGGTCGATTGCGGTACACCTCCCAATGCATTCCAGCACTGGCACCATGTTCCTTCCGTGATTGAGAAACTCACGGCTCTCGGGTCTAGGCCGGATAACATTTCATTGGATGATCTTCGGGAGGCTGCATGCAGGATCCAAGGATAAGAATTGCTACCGCAGCCTTTCTCTCCCTGGCGGCGTTCATGAGCCTTCACGGTGCTGCCGCGGTATTCCTCTGGTGGCTGGTGTTTACCCCTCGTCTGCAGCTTGCAAAAAGGATCAGGCTGGTTTTTTCTTTAATCCTCATGATTGCATTTTTCAGCCTTGTCCTGGAACTATTTGGTGGAGGTGGCCTTTCGTATTTTACCAGGATGACCGTGATCGTCCTTATTGGTATGTGGCTATTCAGCGAGCAGAAATCGGGAGAATTCCTCAGTATTGGAGTCTGGTTGTTTGGCGACAGGGCAGGATTTGAGCTCGGCATGGTCGCTGAGATGGGAATACAATCATTCGTATCGGTAACTGCCGATTATGACCGGATTCGTATGGCAGAGAAGATCAAAGGTATGCATTGGGAAGTACGCAGCCTCGTCCCTGCAGGTCTGGTACTTGTCCATGGTGCAATTGTCAGGGCAGAGGATACTACAGAACTGCTTGCAATCCGGGGATATCAGCATGGGGGGACCCTGTGCCCACAATTTATTACACGACCTCTGGACATCATTGCAGGCATGGTTGCCGTATGCATTTTACTGTTTGCTCTGATTCCAGTTAGTGAATTTTTTATACTTTACCGATGAAGGTTTGAAAGGCTTAATATGATCCAATCGAAGCCCTGAGGATCTTCATGCGAACCGCCTCTCAAAAAAAAGTCAACATCACTGACACCACGCTACGGGACGCCCACCAGTCACTTATCGCCCAGCGGCTCCGGACAGAGGATATGCTTCCTCTTGCCCGGGAGATTGACAACTGCGGTTTTTTTTCTGTCGAAGCATGGGGTGGCGCCACCTTCGATACCTGCATACGATCTCTTAATGACGACCCGTGGGATCGTCTCAGGTTCTTAAAGGCTGAACTGAAGCATACACCCATCCAGATGCTCTTGCGGGGACAGAACCTTGTCGGCTACCGTCACTATCCGGACGATGTCGTTGATAAGTTTGTTGCCGCAGCGCATAAAAACGGGGTGGATATCTTCCGGGTATTTGATGCGTTAAACGATATCAGGAACATGAAACGGTCAATGGACAAGGTAAAAGACGTGGGAGCCCACCTGCAGGGTGCGATGTCTTATACGACGAGTCCGGTTAACACCACGCAGGCTTTCATTGATATGGCAAAAGATCTCTATGCGCATGACTGCGACTCCATCTGCATCAAGGATATGGCAGGGCTTATCATGCCCGAGGCGACCCGGGAACTGATCATTGGCATCAAGGATGCAGTGGATATAAAAGTGTGCCTGCACAGCCATTCAACAAGTGGTATCGCCCCGATGAGTTACCAGGCTGCGATAACGGCGGAGGTTGACATTCTCGATACCGCGATGTCGCCGTTCTCCATGGGTACGTCCCAACCCCCAACCGAAAGTATTGTTGCGTCTCTGATTGGTACACCAAGAGACACCGGCATCGATCTTATAAAACTCCGGGCAGTCCGCAATATCTGCATGCAAATCAGGGAGAAATATGCCGGTTTGATCAACCCGATATCCGAGCGTGTAGACAGCGATGTGCTCCTCTACCAATTGCCGGGCGGCATGATCTCCAACCTTGTTTCGCAGCTGCAGGAGCAGGATGCACTTAACCGGATGGATGAAGTGCTGGCAGAAATTCCGCGGGTAAGAAAAGACCTCGGTTATCCACCGCTTGTCACCCCCACCAGCCAGATTGTCGGTACCCAGGCTGTGCTTAACGTGCTCGTAAACGGTCAGCGGTACCGGAACGTCACAAAAGAGGTCAAGGACTATGTTCACGGACTCTATGGAAAGTCACCCGCACCGGTAAGTGATGAGATCCGAAAGCTGATCATCGGGGATGATGCAGTAATTACCATACGTCCGGCCGATTTGCTCGAACCTGCGTATGAAAAGATGAAAGAGGAAGCAGAGAAAGCCGGGCTTGTCAAAAAGGAAGAAGATGTCCTGACCTATATCCTCTATCCTGCAATAGCCCCCTCATTCCTCAAAAATGAGCGATCAATCGAAGAGATTCCCAAAAAGCAATCCGTATCAAAACCTGCTTCCGAAATGCCCAGCCAGATGGAAGTAGAAGTGGACGGTGAAGTTTTCTCTGTCCGTATTATCTCTGTCGGTGGAAGCAAAGTTGAGGTGGCAAATATTACACCGCAAAAGATTCCACGGGGCGACATTGCCGGAGGTATAAAAAGCAATATGCAGGGAATGGTGCTTACGGTGCTCGTGAACCGTGGTGCTACGGTGAAAAAGGGTGACACCCTTCTGGTGCTTGAGGCTATGAAAATGGAAAATCCCATCCATAGCCCGGTGGACGGTAAGGTCATCGAGATCTTTGTGGATACCGGCGATGTCGTCCAGAACGGAGACGTCCTGCTGGTGGTGCAATGAAATATTTTGAAAAACTCCTGATCGCTAACCGCGGAGAGATTGCGATCCGTGTCATGCGGGCATGCCGGGAGCTTGGTATTGAGACGGTGGCGATCTACTCTGCTGCTGATAATAACGCGCTCCATGTCAAATATGCAGATGAAGCGTTTCTTGTTGGGGAGGCCCATCCTTCAAAAAGTTACCTCAACATTGAGAGAATAGTTGATATTGCGAAAAAGAGTGGTGCTGAAGCGATACATCCCGGTTATGGATTTTTGGCGGAGAACTACCGGTTTGCAAAGATCTGCCAGGATGAAAATGTGATCTTTGTCGGCCCCGGCTGGAAGACTATCAAGGCGATGGGATCGAAGATCGGCAGCAAACAAATGATGAAGGATGCAGGGGTCCCCGTAGTCCCCGGAACCGAAGGCGGCGTTGAAAACATCGATGATGCAAAAAAGATTGCCGGGGAGATTGGTTTCCCGGTGATTATCAAGGCAAGCGCCGGTGGCGGAGGTATCGGAATGCAGATCGTCAATGATGAGCAGGGTTTAGAAGAGGCTATTGCTGCTGCCATGCGCATTGCGGAGTCTGCATTCGGTGACGCCACGATCTTAATTGAGAAATATCTGGTTAAGCCCCGGCATATCGAGTTACAGGTACTGGCGGATGAGCACGGCAATGCTGTTCATCTCTATGACCGGGAATGTTCGATCCAGCGCCGTCACCAGAAACTCATCGAAGAGGCTCCTTCTCCTGTCATGACACCGGATTTGCGTGACAGGATGTCAGCATCAGCGCTGAAGGTTGCCGAAGTATCTGGTTATACGAATGCAGGAACTGTTGAGTTTCTGTATAGTGATGGTAAGTATTATTTCATGGAAATGAACACACGGCTCCAGGTAGAACATACCATAACTGAGTTTATCACAGGTGTTGACATTGTGAGGCAACAGATCGCAATTGCTGCCGGTGAGTCACTTCCCTTCGACCAGACCGATCTTTTCATCCGCGGGCATGCAATTGAATGCAGAATCAACGCAGAAGACCCCCTCAATAACTTCTCCGCCGACCCGGGAAAAATTACCCGGTACCGTTCACCGGGAGGACCAGGTATAAGGGTGGACAGTGGTATCCATATGGGATACAGGATCCCCCCCAATTATGACTCAATGATTGCAAAGCTTTGTGCCTGGGATAGTACAAGAGTCGAAGCGATAACAAGGATGCGTCGTGCAATTTCTGAATACATTATTCTTGGTGTCAAAACAACGCTCCCCCTCCACTACGCGATTATGAACAACCAGCAGTATATTGCGGGGAATACCCACACGCACTTTTTACAAGAGGAACATATCCTCAATACGCTCGACCGGTATAAACGCGACGAGGAGACTCGGATGCAGACACTCGCTGGATCCTTTGGAGAAGGGAAAAAGGTTGCCGCGATATCTGCTGCAGTGAACATGTACCTGCAACCAAAAAAGGACTGATGTTCAATTAAAACGCCGCATCAGAACCTTTAATAGTTTTTACGGCGTCCTTATTATGCACTTTTGTGCTGCGGTGGCCTAGCTGGTTAGGGCGCCAGACTCATAGGGTTTACGAATGCATTCATGCGTTCATGGCTTTGAGAGATCTGGAGATCGGGGGATCGTAACCCTCCCGCAGCATA
>Ga0209777_10009621_pt1 | contig 10375 bp, 12 predicted proteins | sample FrelakmetHBP12HB_FD_187147 | JGI IMG/M metagenome (GOLD analysis project Ga0209777, IMG submission 187147) | Freshwater lake sediment microbial communities from the University of Notre Dame, USA, for methane emissions studies -HBP12 HB (SPAdes)... | ecosystem: Environmental > Aquatic >... | reverse complement strand
CTACTCTTCTCAAACTCCTTGAACACAAGGCCCTCTGTGGAGGGTTTAAGGCACATAAGCTCTGCGAGGACCCAGTCGGTGTCGGCACCTCTAATCCTAGTTATGACGTCGTCAATCTTAGTGATAAGGGTAGAAGCGTCCGCCGTCATCTTAGGATCTTGGCGCTTAAGATCTCCAAGGCAAACTGACGCAAGAGCGCATTTTGCACACCCTGAAGTCATTGGATACGCTATAAAATCTCTTTTCTTATCTTCGGCTAATTTATCGAATTCACCTTGAGGAAGGTGGTGCATCCTTACTTGATCGACGAAAAGAGTGATCTCATCTATACCATGCCTAGCCGGTGTGCATCTTTCGGTAAGATCTATTTGATTCCACATCCTAATAGAACGACCTTGCAGGTCGGCGGTATCCATTTGTTTCTGTACAAGTCCATATGCTGACTTTCTAGTGGAAATACCAACCTTCACTGGGGGAGCGCCAGTAAGACGATGCCGTACAGCGATGCCTGCAATTTGCTTATAAGCCTGTAATCCTTCAGGGGAAAGCGTGTCCAACTCGTCCATACAATTGTGCACCAATGCGCCGCCAGCAAAGAAGTTGTGATTATCTTGTACAGTAAAATCAAATACATCTCGCTTTTGAGGAAGCAGCTCTATAGAAGTAATTGGGTCTAAAATAAAAGAATTTAATTGCTCATTGTAGCAATCCAAACAAACCTTTGTTGCATGACTTGTATTTACTCTATACTCACGTTTTCCACATTTAGAGCATGTATAAAATCCCTTAAAATTCTTAAATTTAACTATCATAGACGGATGAATATAAGCTTCTACTAATCTGTGAAAATTAGCATAATCCAACTGAGAAGAAAACCTTAAAACATCCCAAGAACGTCCATCGGCCTTTGTTTCTTTATCGATAAAAACTGATATATTAAATTTATTCTGTAGTAAATTCTTTAATTTAACTTGATTATCATATGAAAAACCATGAGTACAAAACATATTGCCACTACCATCATCCATGTACCACACGGCAAGTGCTTGACGATCAATTTTAGACAATAAATCATCAGACATTGTATCTTTAAAATCAACAAATTGCATTAAATATTCTGAAGCTTTGGAATTTATACGCAAACCGGATTTTTTATTAGTATAACCAGAGTAATTTAACTGATCCTTGTAGAACTCTAACTCAGAAGATAACATCTCTTTTTTCCAAGCGAGATATTCCTTTTGTTTCTCTCCATGTCCCTCTTTGAACTCTGCTTTAGTAGAACCTTCCCATCTCTTATATATTCCACAATCGCCAATCATAGAGCCTAATATTACTTGTTCGATATCATCGGGTTTATCTTTTGGAAGAAATTCAGCTGAAAGTGTTATAGATTTTCTAACTTTAACTTGTGTACCATGTCTACCGGGGATGACGAGCATATCGCCAACTTTAAACTGATCTGCTCTTTTATATTCCCCACTCTCAAAGTCAAAAATCATATGATCTGCAGTACACCACAGGGGTTTATATCCATCACCTCTACTGATCTTTAGTCGCTCTGATTTTTTAACGAGCATAGAATTAGTAATAGGTTTAAATTCTAACTGATTAGTTTCATGATTTAGTGATAATACATTTAACTGCTTACCGGATTGGACTAAATTATGTAACTTACCTGCCGTTACGGCAACCCTATCTCTATTGGAGATTTCAATTTGCTGCTCTCTATTGTCTACAAGGATGCCAGTCTTCCCACCGATGCAACAGAAAGCCTCATGGGGTCCATTACATGCCGAAACTGTGCACGGTAAACACTCCAACGTTACGGGTTCATTGTCAATTACTAAGGTTGTCTTCTCGATAACAGACTTAGCTACCAATGAAGATAATATTTCTTTATTCTTCTGTAAAAAAGTTTGAAAATAACTATACGCACGCTTTGCCTGCTTCTCGATGGCTCCAATATGCACTGCTCCACGCTTATCATGAAACATAATAGCCGACTCGGTTATGGCTACGCCAAGTGTTTTGGCCCCACCGCGGGGGGCCACGTATAATACATCTAACCCCTTCTTATCCCAGATACAAGCTTTATATACATCCCATATTGCATCAAGTGGATTGCAATTAGAGTACCTAGATATTGTGCTCTTAGGTAAATTAACGCCCCAGAACAGCTTTATCCACTCGTGGAGGTGGTCCCTATCTTTACATTTAGAGAAAAAGAGTTGCCTCAACTGATCTGCAGTTAGTCGAGAAGTCTTTTTAGACTTTATAGTCGGTTTACTGTTGTTTCTTTTCATGACTTATCTTTGTTAAGCGCTGACAGCAGTTCTTTAGCAGTCTTCTCGCTAAGGTTTGCATCTTTGTGCGCCTGCCTACTTTCCGAGGACATCCTCTTCTCATCCTCCGCTGTTGCCGCAACATCCTTCTTTATCATCTCTACTTTCTTGATGTTATCCTGTCCTACTATGTTTCCCATCATGGTGATGGCATCTGATAGCTCTTTAATTGACTTAATCCTGAATATCTTAGGGATATTCTTGTCGCACGGATGTTTAATATAAGACCTAATAGCGTTCATAGCTTCGATGTGGGCCACCTTAATCATTCCATCTACGAGTTCAAGCTGCTGCATCTTAGAGTTGAGAAGCTTCTGCTTGATCCTATCTTGCATGTCTATAGTAAGTTCATCTCTGTTGAGTGGCCAATCGTAGTGATAAGCAGTGTAGTGAATAGCTAAGTTATCATACTCTGAGTACATCTTACAGATATCGGATATAGAAGAACCATTCAGGTAGCTTTCAAAGAGCATCTGAGCAACTTGTGGAGGCAGCGGTACCTGTCCCTTAGCGGTGACGTAGGTATCTATTTTTACAAGTTCGAAACGCGAAAAACCGACTTTAGGTTCTATTGTGAGCTGCTGCTTCACTTGCTTTGTTATATTCGCTGACACTCATCACCTCCACGCTCGTTTTCCAACTCTTACCGGCATAGTCTCTAACACATCTAGCGATCCTAGCGGATGGATCATAAGTTCCAAAAACCTTCAAAAAACATAATAACATAAGCTTAGACGGTAAGGACTTACCTACCTCCAGTTTCTTCTGGGTGGTATACATAAAGTGGCATCGACCACCTAGTACAATTTTATACTTGATGATATAACTGTCAACGTCTATAATAAGCTCTACATTAGCCACACCCCTCGTAGAGATGTACCCATAAAGAATGAGATTTTGCTCAGAATGCTCGGACACGTAGCCGAGATTAAGCAGCCACATGTCCGGAGATTGATATAGGGCATCGTTGATATTAGGGATGATGGTCATCTAAAAGCCTTTCTCTCTTTCCATGTACCGTCGATTGGAAGCGTGCTCATCCAGTGAAGGAACATTTCAATATTGATACCAGGTGTAGGATGTAAATCCACTGCGACCGGAGTATAAGTTAGAGGACATGAACTCCAAGTAACGATGACATCGCCCAGTATAGACCTGTATACGTCTTTGTACGTCGCGAGAGCTAGAGCATTGTCGCACTTTACGAGTACCATTCCATCGGCCGCTTTGTTATCTACGATTTCAGTATCGAACATCCACCAGTCGTTGTCGATCTTAGCTCTAAATTGCTCTAAAGTAAGTCCAAGTCTAGTTGCATCTCCACTGTGAAGTTTATTGACTAATGATTCAGTAAGCTTCATATCCGATTGAATTCTCGACAATTGACCCTGCATGGTAGTTGCCGCTTGGTGCTGCATTATAACAGCGTTCTCAAGGGCAAGCCTCTTAGGGCAGGCCTGCAATATAGAAAACGCCATAGATGCTGCGTAATCTGCGATACACACGATATTTTTACCTGTAGCCGCCAACACCTTGATGGTATCTATAAGCCTGAAGCCATCGACGATATTACCACCAGGTGAGTAAATATAGAAGTAGACAGTATCAGAGTGATTAGTAGACAATTTAAGTACAGCGCGAGATACAGAGTCGGCATCCACCATATCCCTAAAGATAATCGTGTTAGCCGGTGAGAGGGTGACGATACTAGATTTCGCCACACAGATAGTTGAGGTGGATAACAAAAGTAACGCTAACAGCAATCTCTTAAACATATAACACCTTTCCCTCTATTTTAAAACCTCAAGGCATTTCGCTTTGAGGACCTCGCGGTCAACTTCACCGTCGTATATAACGTCTACATACTGCACAATGGCAGCTTCGATAGTAGCAACATTTCTAATTGTCCTATCTATATTTCCAACCGTTGGGTCCTTCTTGACGCTGAATCCATACTCTTTCTTAAGCTCTCTGAACCTCTGCGTCTCCATTAAAGCTGTAAGTTCTGGAGCTGGACCTGAAATAACTAGATGATTCCTATCGCCTTTAATCATCTCTAGCACTTTGGATTCAAAATCTGCAGTAGAAGCTTTCTTGGTAATCCACTGCGGGAGGGGAGACTGTATGAAAGTGATACTTCCAGTTGCAGTATCCAACAAGTTTATACCCTTAACCTCTCCTGCATCTGACGCTTCTTGCGCGTAGGGAGTACCAGGATACCAAACGGGTCCAAGTCTTTGCTGCTTATGAATGTGACCAGCGACAATGAGACCTGAGTAATCAGTGGGAACAGTTGTGCCCTCTTTAGCTGTAATGAAACCAAAGTTGGCATCTCTAAAGGTTTGATGGCAAAAGATGAGAGAGCTTTCTTGCATAGCTACATCTAGAGCCGCTTCGAACTCAGAGTTGATATCTATATAAGGCAAGTAGAAGTTGCCATCTATAGATGTTGGCTTGTCGATGATAGTGAGGTTTTCATATCCATGCATGAACGGAATCCAAGCGTGGATATCTGGAGTTTTGGGATGAGCAAGATCGTGGTTGCCAAGCAAGATGATATAGGGTACTTTTTGCGAGATATCCTTAACATGCTGGGTTACCAAGGTTATAATCTCAGAACGAATTACGCTATGAGTATGAAATACGTCTCCCAAACAGACAACTCTATCGGGTTTGTGGGTATCGACCATATCTAATATCCACCTTAAAAACTCCTTCACTCCGTTGAGATTAGAAGGCTTTAAATGTGGATCTCCCACTATTAATATTTTGCTCATACATTCTCCATACTAAGAGAGGGCCATATGGCCCTCAATCTTCTGCTACTTCTTCGGTTTCTAATTCAAAACTAAGTTGCTCCATTTGCCAATCAAGTTTGCAACCTTTCTCCCAGTTATCATCGCACCATAATGGCTGTAAATTAGTATAATGATTAACTTTAAGAAACTGTTCTCTATCTTCTAGATTAAAACTAGCTAGAGGAATTATATGATCTATATGCCAACCATATAGTCCCCAATTATCCCAGGTCATGCCTGGTTGAAATGGGGACTCTAATCTGGCCTTAAGTTCATCAATAGTACAACCCAAATCATTCACTGCGGAACCCACTAGTCATCTTCCAAATCAATTACATCCTCTTCATCAATATCGTCGGTTTTTTTAACTTTGGATTTCTTTGCTGATACTGATTCCATAGTATAAGCACGAACCTCAACGTCAAGCTGCTTAACAGCCATATCTCCATCTAGTAAATGATTCTTCTTGGTCTCAAGAACAGTCAAAACACCTGTTTTATAAAGAACACCCTGTTTGGTATTTGTAAGTTCCTTTTTCCTTCTAAAAGAAATAGACAAAGATTTACCGTATTCAACACCTTGTCCACCTGAGATCTTACTTCCACCATGAGCGGCCGGATTGACATCTTTATACATCTGGTTGATAAGTATAAGAGAAGTGTTGCAAGTTTGTAAGTAATATAGAATTCTACGTACAAATCGCTTTACTACCTTAGCCTGGTCGGCGATAGTTGCATTATTTACCATTTTCTTTTCAAGTTCGGCTTTAGTTACTCCAACGGCGATAGAGTCATAAACAACTAACACTTTAACATTTGGATCTACATCATTAATAATTTTAAGATGACTCTCAACTTCGTCTGCCATCTCTTCGATAGAAGGCCTATCAATTACAGTCAAAAGAGCAGGATCTCCACCCATTTGTTTAAACCGCTTGTGAGCAAATTTCCTTTCGGCATCGACGAGAATAGTATACACACCCGCCTTTTGAGCATTAATGAGCGCAATCATACCCGCTGTAGTCTTGCCCGAATCGGGAGGTCCAGCGAATTCAACAATAAACTTAAATGGGACGCCCGGTAAAGTGGTAAGCTCCTTGAACCAATCTGGCATGGGAACGAATTGTGATAAATCATTAACATCAACATATTGAACAGTATCGCCCGTTTTAGAAGTGAGACCTTCTGCTTCAATGCGCTCTTTGATCTTTTTTGAAATTAAACTTAAATCCATATTACTTCTCTTTCTTAGCTTTCTTATTTAAATTTCTCTGTAAATTCTCAGACTTAGACTTGTGATCATGGCAGGTGGAGCAGATAATTTTTAAATTGCTCTTATCGCACCATAACCGCTCGATGAACATTTTCCAATCTGGGTCTTTAGGATCAAAAGAAGCATCTAACGGCACGACGGCCTCTACGTGATCCACTTCTGCCTTGGTTGAAGAAACCCACTCGCCACATGTACCGCATTGATATTGCACCGAATCTTTCTTAGATCGCGAACCGTCTTTGTTGTACTTTGGAACCTCCCTTCGGCCTTCCATCAAAACTTCTCTTACTATAGGAGACCTAGAAAAAGCCCTTCTTAATGCCGACTTAATAGCTGACGTCTGGTTATAGGGGGGTTTCTTCTTTGGCTTAGAAGCTTTGGTTGTTGCCTTTTTCTTACTTCTCACTCTACTCGCCCCTTCTGCCTAAAGAATTGATGAGCCTCACGAAAGATCTCAAGAATCCTTCGTAAGTAATCCTGTCTAGACTTGGACATTAAGTAGGTTTCATACCTTTGCCTACGAGCGGGAGATCTCTGAACGTGAGCGTCCCTCATAGCGGCATTCTTGAGAGTATCCGGGCAGGTTATAAGTTGTTCTGCCTTCTCGATATCGTGGTTATCGTCAGCTATAGCAGTACGGTACTCAGAAGTAACCAATTCGTGAGCTACAAACGACATACCAACCAAGAAGCGAGAAGCCCTCTTGGAGGCCTCGATGGGGGCTACGTCATCCCCATCGAGAAGGTCAAGAAACTCTTGGTAGTCTCTCATACATACCTCTTACGAGTTAAGCATCTTCATCCAGTCTTCTTCGTCTTCCACTTGAACAGCTTCTACAGGTGCAACCTTAGGTGCAGGTTTGGCAACTGGTGCTGCCTTCTTAACAGGTTCGGGTTTCTTTGCCTCAACGGCAGGCATAACTACCGGTTCTTCTTCCATTGCTTCAAATTCCACTTCTTCTTCAACTGCTTTCTTAGGAGCAGCAGTTTTTTCCCACTTAATTACTTCATCAATCTTTTCGCCGTCGACGATGCGCTGAAGATCGGCACCCTTGATCGGCTTGTACATAGCGTGGATATCATAAGCTAAAGTTTCATAGTTTTCCATGATATTAGCTGCAAGCGCTGTACGGTCTACTTTTTCAACCTGATCGCCGTCATCGAGGGTCATCATGGTCTTATTGATAGCCACTTTATACTCAGTCTTGAAACCTTTACCAGACCTAGAGAATACGAACCAAACGCCATCCTTAAGGGATGTAGGATTCTTGCCGTACTTATTAAGATACTCACGCATAAGTTCTACAAGCTGATCGTGGGCAGTCTTGACGATCTCAAGAACACCAACTTCACCATCTTTGTTGGCAGCATTAAGAAGGAAACTTCTCTTTGCTTTAATCCTATTAGCCGCTTCGGTAGTTGCTTCAAAGCTTTCCATATCGCCAGAAATCTTAAATTCTTCTGCTTCTGCCATCAGTTCGCGATTCTTAATGCAGATAGGACACACTCCATCTACGGGATACGCGCAAGTAAGAGGACTAGGTTTACCGTCTTTTTTCTCATATCCCCAGTGAAGTTGGATCTGACGAGAAGCTTTACGTTGGTTATCGATACCGAACGGTGGGAGAATACGAAAGATATGGCTACCATCTGTAACCTTGAATCGCTTGATGTCCCTTTTAGGACCGCGACCGTTTGATTCCATACCGTCTAAATTAAGTTCATCGTTTGCTGACATGCTGTAAACTCCTAAATAAATCTCAAGTGAATGCCGTTAGTGGCGGGAAACTATTAATCTTTCTTGTTTTTCTTTGCTGCAATCTCAGCTCTAAGCTTCGTAGCTTCTTCTCTTGTAATCTGCGGTTTCTTTGTCTCAACTTCTAACGTAAGCGCATCTGTAGATGGAGATGTAGCGATACGCTCTATGAACGGAAGGTACTTCTCATCGCCCAACCACACGATCTCAGTTTTGGTAAACGAAATGTTGAGAAGAGATTTCTTAAGTAAACGCTCTTCAGTATCAGGGAAGAATCTACGCACAAAATTCCTAGACCATTTAACAGCGTCGCCAGTCTTATTAAATGGAAGACCTACGTAGCTGTTATAGGGAATCCTGACGCTCGTATCGATATCTTTATCGAGGTTTGCTAACTCGTCTACAAACATCTTCACCTGATTAAGAGTAGTAATCACATTGAGTGATTCTACATCAGAAAGAAACCTGCTAGCATTGTTGATATCTCGCCTAACAAATGCTTTCGTAAGGGCCATCTCATACCTAGGAAGCTCCACTACTACTTGGTTGTCATTTAATGTCTCTGGCATCTCTGTGATAAACGTTCTCTGCATTATAATATCCTCTTATTTGAGTTGTTCGATACTTGAAAAATTAATACTTACAGGTACTTTCCACCCTTTTCTAATTTTACCCTTGATTAATACGACCGAGTCTTTTGGAAATCTTAGGGACGTAAATTGTCTCCAGTTTACTGCCTCGAAATCTGTCGTTCCATCCGACAATTTTACCTTCAATAACTTCTTACCAGTCTTCGTCGTATCGACGCTAGAACCCTTAAATAAGGCTACCATGAATATATCTCTCTCTGCGAAAGATGGAGATTCTAAGGCTTTAGCGGCAACAGACACATCAGCCAAAAGACCGCAGCTCTGAGGAGATACGAACGGAATACCCTTATTTTTAACGAGTGTAAAACCAGAGTTGGTAAGTCTATCGCTTACGATATCGCAAAGTCTATCTTTAGTGAGCATATTAAGTTCACACCGTTTGGCGAAGAGAATAACCCTATCGGTGGTATCGCAGTTTTCTGGAGTAGGATCTTTGATCTTCTTAGTGGTCCAATATTCCTTTATCATGTCTCCATATGGGATACCAAACTCATCGAATAGGCCAGCGAATACTAATTTAGTAAATGTAGCTCTATTGATAGCTTTACCGCTACAGCGCTTAGCGAAATCAGCAACGGATATATACGGAGCGTTCTCACATATCACTTTGGTACCAGACTCGCCAAGTCCCTTAATCATACTAAGTGGAGCTCTAATGTATTCTCCCTCTATCTGCCAATCGGAGGGGTGAGATTTAGAGATAGAAGGTTGAAGTATCTTATCTCGTAAAAGCGCGACGTACTGCTTAAGCTTCTCCTCCTTATCTGAGAAGACAGTAAGCTCTGCCGTAAAGAACTCAAGTGGGTAATAGTATTTGAGCCAAGCTGTGTTATATCCAATGATTCCATAGGATTGCGAATGGGACTGATTGAATTGATAGGAACTACTAGCAATCAACTGATTGCCCAAACGATCTGCCTGATATGGTATCCATCCTTTTGCTATTAGCCGTTCCTTTAATTCACCAATAAGTCTCTGTAAATCTCCTTTTTTCTTTTTAGATATAGCTCTACGCACAGATTCGGCTTCAGATAATGTAAGACCACTGTATACAAATATCTTAAGCGTCTGCTCTTGATACAAAATTATAGAATTTGTATCTTTTAGTATAGGTTCTAAATCTGGATGTATATAACGTGGATATTGCACACCTTGAGCAACATCAACATAATACTGAGCTGAAGTAACATTATCATCCAATGAAATTGGTTTCAATATATCTACTGATTGAATTTCTTTACCATTTCGAATAGTTTTTCTAAACATAAAGAATTAGATTCCTTATTAAAAGTTATAATACCTTCTTTTATCAAATATTCTTTTGTATTAAATAATGAAGCTACTTTCTTGAATGAAGTTTTATTGTTAACGTAATAATCAATTATTTTAACGATTTCTTCTTCAGAAAGCATTACTCTTGTTGTAGCCATATTTCATATTCCTCTTTAGAAATAACCTCTGTGGTACCATCTTTATACTTAATGTTTACGTATTCGCCAAATTCTACTGGACTATTTAATGCACCAGGTCGGACTAATGCTGTTATCGCGCTAAG
>Ga0209777_10009620_pt1 | contig 10375 bp, 11 predicted proteins | sample FrelakmetHBP12HB_FD_187147 | JGI IMG/M metagenome (GOLD analysis project Ga0209777, IMG submission 187147) | Freshwater lake sediment microbial communities from the University of Notre Dame, USA, for methane emissions studies -HBP12 HB (SPAdes)... | ecosystem: Environmental > Aquatic >... | reverse complement strand
CCAGCGGGACGGCGCGGCGGACGGTGCCCTGCGGTCCGTGCTCCTCGACGTCGAGGGTCGGCGCCACAGCCCCGACATGGTCGGTGGTCCACTCGCCGAACGGGAGGACGTGGGTGCACCCGGGGAGGACATGGCAGTCCAGGAACGTGATCGCGCCGTCCGCGGACAGCACCGTCTGGTCGCCACGCAGGTACACCCCCGGCGTGGCCGTGGGCGTCCACAGGGTCTCGGGCCAGAACACCCGGTGCTCTGTGAGCTCTTGGGTGGCGGGATCTTCGGTGAGCACGACACGGAAGCGGGCGGGGGCAACAGAGGTCATTTTATGGTTGGAAGGATTTGTTTATGTTGCATCAGCTATGATGAGCTTTTAGAAGGTACATTTTATAACCGTCTTAATTCTCTTATAAACATATGATAGCGTAGTCCCAGCCCTGAACACATGGATGTGTCGTGGATGTCTTCGCCGCACAACAGAATGATCTCATGCGGTGCGTACACTGCATTCACTTCGTTCCAGAACGGGATGCCACGATGCATACTCCCATAGATCACGAGATCAAACGAACGGTTTTTTATCTCGTCGAGCGACACAAGCGCCGTGCGCAGTTGTGCTGGCACATTCTTTGTGTATGTTATCCCCTTCCCATACAGTTGCGCTAGGTCCCCGGTGTAGTCGTCGTAAATGTGCGGGACAGGCACGTTCTCCACACACCGTGTGCCCAAGAGCTGCTTTAGCCCTGTGAGAGTAAGACAGCGGAGATAATCAGGACCTAGATCGCCTGACAAGAAAAGCACCCGGCGGGGTGTGGGGTGCCCTGCAGTAGTTAACACGTACTGCGCCATCGCAGAGCACGATAGGTGGGTGCGCATATAGCTAAGAATGGGCTCTATGTATATTTCAGGTGTCTGGGAACCCATCGCCTCTGCAACAAGAGACTTGGGGAAGTGAACCATGGTTCTTGGAGGGCAGGACGCAAGGTCCTCAAACCACGGAATACAACCATTCGCCATTATTTCGTAATGGCGCATACAATCCCATCCTGCTTTCTTGCATGTTTTACCAAATACACTCTTTTGGTAATCTTCATAGTACTCCGATTCAAACGTGTACACATACGTCGAGAGTACACCTGGAACAATGTGTGCGTACCTCTTGCTTTTTGCAGGCACTGCTGTAACAATCTTGCTCTCGGGAATAGAGAACGAAATAGGATAGACAGGCATTTTAGATTACTGCATATAGGTTTAAAGGGCGGCACACACATTAAAATGGAACTCAACTATGCACTACTATGTGCGACCCAATCGGACATCAATGAGCACCTCCCCACTCTGCGTGCCTATGCAAGCAAGTGCAAGCATGTGACAGAATGCGGTGTGCGGTCTTTCGTCAGTTCATATGCCTTTGGAGCGGGCTTGATGGGACGTGCAGGCACACGTCTAGTCCAGGTGGACCCAGAGCTCAACCGTCCTGGATACGCTAGCTTTTCGGAAGCGTGTTCATCCGTGGGTCTTGACCATGTCTTCCACGAGGCGAGTGACCTAGTCTGCCCAATAGAACCTACCGATCTCCTGTTCATTGATACGTGGCATGTGTACGGACAGATGAAGCGCGAACTCGCTCGTTGGGCAGACAGTGTGTCTACTTACATAGTGTTGCATGACACTACTGTGGATGCATACTGGGGTGAAACCATCCGCAACGGTTGGGATGCCAACGCTCAAAGCAAACAGTACAACATCCCTGTAGATGAAATCCTCAAGGGAATATGGCCAGCTGTTCAGGAGTTTTTTAAGGAACACCCAGAGTGGGTTCTAGAAAAACGATACGAAAACAACAATGGTCTTACTATACTTAAAAAGAATATTTTTCCTTGAAAATGCATGGGAAACATACATATGGTAGTATAAATGTTTCCTGGGGTAACAGCGGTGCCCATGTTTCTATTGGGTCATATTGTTCAATTGCTGGTAACGTGCGTGCATATCTAGGAGGTAACCATAGGACAGATTGGGTAACTACATATCCTTTTGGACATGTAACAAGACATGGTGTTCAGCCTGTGGTGGGTCATCCAAGTACAAAAGGTGATGTTATCATTGGTAATGATGTTTGGATGTCACTATTATGTCCGGGGTAACAATAGGCAATGGTGCCGTTATTGCTGCAAACAGTCATGTAGTACGATCTGTGGAACCATACACCATAGTTGGTGGAAATCCTGCAAAGCATATAAAGTACAGATTTACACCAGAACAAATTGATGCACTACTTGCTATCAAATGGTGGGAGTGGGACGACGAAAAAGTAAACGCTCATGTAAATTTATTATGTTCCTCTGACATAGATGCGTTTATTAAGAGTTGCTCAAAGACTTCAACCCCTCTGTGAAAGAAATCCGAGGTGTCCATCCCAGCGTAATCAATTTAGAATTGCTTATGTGGTACCTCTGGTCGTTGAACGGACGGTCTGGAACGTATTCAATCCATGCCTCTCCTCCGTGGACAGAATCAGACGGATAAGACGGGTCGCAATCTCCATGACCGTGTGCTCCTCGGTAGATGCAATGTTGTAGATCTACATCTAGTTGAAAATGTGCAGGGAACATACACATTCATATTCGAGCATAATTAAAAGGAATACCTTATGTGGCTATGATCTCTTCTAGACGAGTATGACTCAAAGCTAATATATCATTGTACATTGACTCTGCATCATTGAGTAGGGGTAGGTAGCCTTCAGGGGACATATTCTTAATTGTTTCGCATGTTTCCATGTAACTTTCTTCGAATTCTACCCCGCGCAGTCCATATACATCTGCTGTTTTTCTGTTTATTATCATGGGTTTCTTAAGAGAAACAGCTATACATAAGGCTCCACTGAAAAGGGTTTCTAACTGATACGGGTAGTTTCGTATTAAAATATATTTTGACATATTTACGTAATTTATGAGTGTTTTGGAGTTAGGTCTTTGGATGACTTTGACTTTTGTACTTTTACTCTGAACATCACAATACGTAATTACAATGACAGGTAGAGTGTTTTCAGCATATGGTATTATTTCATTATCGAGTTGAGCCTGAGTAGTGTGCCCTACATATGTAATTATATTATCTGGATTTTTGTTACTGATATAATCACCGAAAATAGGGAAAATTGCGGGTATTCCAGGCATAGGGAGAAAAGAAAAAGAGGTATCATTATTATGCATAAGGTCTTGTCTGTGTACAATGGACACAACTTTACCATTGATATTCACAACACGATCGTTTGATGATAGTCTAATCACACAATCATAGGCAGAGGAATTAATCGATTCAAAATAACTTATATTTCCAATTGCTTCTTTATGAATGTCGTAATAAACGTCCATCCATTGAAACTGGTCTTGGTTTATGTATATGTCACATACAATACTGTGTGCATGGCAATATTTAAGTATAAATCCTATACATTCCATATGGAACGTGAACGACGAATATACTGCTATGCGCATTTTAAATACAAATCATTTGTATTTAAATGTCTATCTGTGGAATCTTGGTAGAGCCTCGTCCTCTCCGCGCCATTCCCATCTTAATTGACAATTTCTTCAGAGTACTTCCCAGTACACCCTTGTATATGTTTTGCGGATGTTCTTCTTACCCCCACTTCACAACCCTCTACAAAAACAACTACCTTGTCAGGGTTATTAGTTTGGTAAAAGACAATCTCCCTGGACACGAGTATAACGACCTACTCAAGACGCGTCAGTTTTGGGACCATATTCAAGAGGACTACGCCCTTACAATTCAAACCGATGGATGCTTGTGTGAGTCATCGACCTATAAGATCCAAGATTTCCTACACTATGATTACATCGGCGGATATACACCTAATAAATGGTGGTGGAAAGAGACCCAAGGTCTTCACAGCTATGATGACTACCAGTGTTTCAATGGTGGATTTTCGTTGAGAAAGGTATCATGTATGAAAGAGGTTATAGACACGTTCCCACCTGCGCCATCGCAGGGATTTGTAACCGGTCTATCGTTTGAATCATATCCTGAGGATCTTTATTTCGTAGTGGGGCTTTTGAAACTCGGTCGTAACGTAGCGCTTGACGAATTTGCTATTAACTTCTGCACACATACTCATTACGTAGCGAAGACCTTTTGTGTACATAAATACGACAATTATGTTGATGAGCCGACACTAAAGAAGTTTTTGGAGTATTGCCCTTTGTTTTTCTATTTCTCAACGCTTCCAGTATGAATATCCCACTACTTCTCTTAAAGCCTTATATAAGCACACGTCTCACGTATTCGTTAACTAATGACTAGCGAATACCTTTTGCTCTCTCAACGTTTCCAATACGAATAAATGTTCTTTTCTAGTTCATATGAATTCCAATAAGTCCTGGGTCTTACTGGTTGGGTTTGCACCCACGCCCACATATCTTGAAGCCCTTGGGCAAGCGTTAGGTGTTCCTCATAATCCAAAAGCTCAACGGATTTATCCCATGTACACCAGGCATGCTTTACTTCATGCCGGGGTTCAAGGTGAACGATAGGCTGGGAGGTCCCTGTAATCTCTTTCACCAACTGTGCAGCGACATTAAGAGAGATTTCCTTCATTCCTCCAAGGTTGATGCGTTGGTTGTGCGCACGCGCGTCGTCCCCGGCCTTCCACAAGCAGGGGAGGATGTCATCTACATACGTAAACGCACGTGTTTGCTCTCCGTCTCCGTATATGGTGATAGGTTGATTGTTGAGACACTTGTACATCCAAATCCCTAGAACGTTACGGTAGGGATCCCATATGTTTTGATACCGGCCGTAGATGTTATGTGGCACAATGATGCAATACTCCAGACCAAACTGCGCATGCGCCGCCTCTAGGTCGCGCTCACACGCTGTTTTGGCGATCCCATAGGGGTCTACAGGGTTAAGTGGGGTTTCTTCAGAAAACGGAGGGACACCTACACCGTACGTCGCCATGCTACTGGTGAAAACGAAACGCTTAACAGAGTACTTGATAGCCATGGTGATAAGCCATGCCGTCGGCAGGAGGTTGTTGACATAGTTGAACTGCCGAATGAATGGCGACAGGCCTTCTGCGGCGTACGCTGCAAAATGGAAAATGTAAGTAATAGGAACGCAAAATACGTCCTGCTCGATCTTCGTCTGAGACGCAGCCTCTGTGAGGTCACCCTTGATAAATGTAAAATGAGGGTCTACAGGGAGGTTGTCCTCATACCCCCCCGTGAGATTATCCAGACCCCAGACACGGTCGATCCCAAACTCCTCACGGTGTTTCAAAAGGTAGCGTGTGAAGTTGACACCCAAGAGTCCTGCTACGCCAGTAATAACGACGTTCATTTTTGTCGAGATGATTTAATCCTTAAGTTCTCTTTTTTAAACCCAAAAACGCACTTTTGACTGATGCAGACGATTGTGAGTTACCTTATATTACCATGGAAAAGTCTACAGTGATCAACTATGCATCTAATCCAGGTGATTATGATCTGCATACACTCTCACTTCCTCATAAAGATTATGATTTTGTTTTGTTCTCTCAAACGTTAGAACATCTCTACAATCCAGCGCAGTGTGTTCGTAACTTATATGATCATATGAGTGTTGGTGGATATATTTTCACAAGTGTCCCTACTGTCAACATTCCACATATGACACCCTTCCATTTTAGCCATTTTTACCCTATAGGATTGGTATGTATGTTTATCCAAGCGGGGTTTGAGGTGTTAGAACTAGGATACTGGGGAAATAAGGATTACATCCTGAAAATGTTTAACTCCCTATCATGGCCCGATATTTATAGTTTATCCACAATACTAAACGATACGTCTCATCCAGCACAATGTTGGATTCTCGCTAGAAAACCCTGAAAGCTTGCGTGAGGAGCAATGTTCTTTAATCCTTTTTCACTAAGAAAATAATAGCGTACATATGTAGTATTTTTTCATAAGAAATATTAGCCTTTTTCAATACGTCTTCTGCGTACATTCCCTTCCCTGGCATGGTACTCATATTTTTAAGATAGTAGTATGTGCTGTTGCGGAAAGGCAAGTTTTCTGGTGCATGGGGAGTGTCGTCAATCATAATGATACTTTCATTTTTGAGTTTAGGTAGTAATGCTTCCATTTCCCGGCGACCATGGTGAGCTGATGCGTTATAGTCTATCCAATCGATATCCCAAGAATCGAGATATGCTGCGTCGACAGAAGAGTCCTGGAGACTTTCGATGAATGCCACGCTGTCCCCATTGATTGCGTATGATTTTTTAGATAGCATGCGCTTGATGCGTTGTGTAGTCTGATGATCAATATCTACGGTATAAAACGTGCCATCATATTTAGATACGTATTTGTCGAAGAGATGTGAACTGTTTGTTCCATGAGCACTGCTACCAGTTTCTATTATAGTAGGTGTCTTGAAGGTTGCAAGAAGTTCGAAAAAACGCAAAAATGTGAAAAAGTTAATATGATGACCTTTACTCATATCGTCATTCGTAAGAGCAGGTGGAGAGCTTTTAAACGTCAACATGTCAGAAAAGACCCAGAAGTTTTTTCCGTCTGACCTAGTTTCGGTTTCATGGATAGCATCAAAATGCTCTCTTACTAGTTCGGTCATTTTACTTATTCTAACCCTTTATTTAAAGGTAATTGTATTAGGCTTGGATTCTCGCTAGAAAACCCTGATAATTTAAAGCTTGCGTGCTTTAATAAAAATGTTTGATGCCATTGTGTGCTGTCATCCAAAAGACTTTGAGACGGTGGGTGCGTGTGTCCAAGGGCTTGTCGAAAACGTTAAGGAAGTCAACGCCATTCACATAATTTCAAAGGAGGATCCTCGCATCCCAGGGACGCAGTGGGTCTCCGAGTCGCAGTTTCCCTTCACCTACAATGACATTGCGCCCTACACCACACCAGATCGTGTGGGGTGGTACCTCCAGCAACTACTGAAACTGTATGCGTTGTTTGTGATCCCTGCGCCAGTGGGTCTTTTGATTGATGCTGACACGGTGGTCTTAAACCCAACGTCGTTCCTGCATGACGGTACGTGGTGCTATGCATATGGTACAGAGTACCACGCGCCCTACTTTGAACATATGCGTCGTATGCATCCGTTGTTTCAGCGTGTTGCGTCTGTCTCTGGAATTTGCCACCACATGGTGGTAGAACGAGCACGTCTTGAGGAACTATTTTCGCTGGTCGAGACAGAGCACCAGAAGCCTTTTTGGCGTGTGTTTATGGACATGACGGTCGTAGACACACCCGTGGCGGTCCCCTCGGGGGCGTCCGAGTATGAGATGTACTTTCATTACATCCTACGTACTCACAGAGATGCATATGTTGTACGTCCTTTGCGCTGGAAGAACAGCGGTCACCCTGAACGAATGGCAGAGGACAAAGCAGAGGGGTTTAACTATGTGTCCTACCATGCCTACATGCGGTAGGTGCTGAGCTTCAGTGCGGGCAGACATTGAATTGGCGTGCCTGTATATGGCACAAGCAAATGGTTCCAATCCAGATTTCCGAGGTCGTTCTCGGTAATCTCCACAAACGGCACGTGGGTGCGCAGGGCGTCCACAAACACACGGCACTCTGTCGTATCGTTGTTGATGACCACAGGGACAACCCCCAAATAGAGTGCTTCCCAAAAACGATGTGTGTCGATGCCGTTGCCACGCACGCATAGGCAAAACTGATGAGACGCCAGTTCCTCAAGGTACTCTTTGTAGGGCTTTGATCCTGAATGTGGAAGATGAGCGACAGCGTGAAGCACCTTGTGGCGGTAGACATATGTTGCGGGATTGATGTTGATGTACATACGATGTGTCTTCTTTTGATGGTACGTCCTGCGCATTGTGTCGTACAACGTAAGAATGTCACCGTGTGTCCACATAGAGTTGGCAATGCCAATGGGAAGGAACGAGATCTTGGGGGATGCGATGGCGACATTTTGAGCGTAGACTGCACGCACCCACGGAGCCTCGACAACCGCTGTGTGATTGAAGGGATGGTCTGAGTTGTGTGTGTAGATGATGTAGTCTAACGAGGGGTCTAACAAAGGAAAGACCTGATCGAGAATGTGTGTGTAGACAAAGAGTTTGAGGGGGCGGACGCCAAAGGCGCGTAGGTGTGCGTGGAACGACGGGGAGAGTGGATTGATGATACACTTTGCATACATGGCAAGCCCCTGATGGAATGCAAGGTTCTCTGGGAGTGCGAGGACTGCGTCACACAGGGACACAACGCGGTCTCCTGTGATGATTTCTTGGAACAGGATATCAAATGATGAGGAGAACTGGTAAAGTTGTTTGGAATGGATGTGGAGGTTGGCGACAGCGGTGGTGCCACACCAGTAGCGTCCCTCTGAGCGTGCCCATGTGTACGTGTCAGGCTTGAACGTGCTTGTTTCATTTACGAACCCGCGTCGTGGATTGTCCAAAACCATCGCCTGGTTGGGGGGGTCGCAGATGTTTCGAGGATCTATGCCTCCCAAATACTGTCCAATGGCTGCTCCGTCAAAGAGAACTGGACCTCCAGGTGTGGTGGGCAGGGGGTACAGCCTCGGAAAGGAGGAAAGAAGTTCCATGTCGTTGGAAAATGAGGATTGGACGCTCGAGAGGATATGCTCAACTAGAGACTGAGCGCACACATGGTCGGGGATGTACAGAAATGAGGGGATAACACGCTGTGGGGCGTCCCGTACCCCTGCAATCTGGTCGGTGGGGAGGTTGTTGCACAGGGTGTCAATCGGCAGGTAGAGCATGACGTCGTTTTCGACGTGGCAGAGCGGATCGGGGTGGGTGCGCATGTACGCTTCTAGGACAAAGAACCGTGCCGTCGTGGATTGCCAAAATCCATCACGAAAGGCGTGCATGTGATGTGTTAGCGTGAGGTAGTGGTTGTAGAGTTCCAGAGGAAGCGTCTCAATCGGTTCAACAGACACCCTGTCCGTGGGGCAGTTTAGGGACGCAAGTGCCGTCTGCACGCTGTGTGCTTGGCATGCATTGCAGAGCACCACAAGGGTATGCGCAATCCTTTGTGTGATCACTTGGTAGATGTTGTCGTAGAGGTACTCGGGAGGAGGTAGCGAACCGACGTGCACGTACACAAGGGGTAAGGACATTTGTTTAAATCAGTGTATTGTTTAAACAAATGGACATGTCGGATGCCCGTACGTCATGACAGATTATATGTATGCTTGCTAATGTTATTCGAGCAATCACTGTACCCGTCACGCTGTGTACCGAAGCGCGGTGTGGCGCAATACCACTGATCGGTCGCTTGCAGACGCTTCCAGTACTGGTCGATGGTATACAACCAGTGAACATGTGGCTGCTGCATGAAGAGGGTTGCGCTTTCTTCCAAACAGGTTGCAAGGCGATCAAGATACTGTCCAGCGACGAGATATCCCGCCGAACAGGATACAGCGCGTCCCCTGGTACAATACTCATTCAACGGCTCCCCAATGTCAACGGAATAATCAAACATGATCACGTCGTAAGTGGGGAGCGCGTCGATCGTTTCTGTAAGACGCCGGTCGAGTGTTGCACGGTCTGGAACCTTCCAGTAAAAGTCATCCTCAAGTACTAACAAGGACGACACACGGTCGTTGGCTGCTTGACGAACCACCTGTGCATGGCTGATGGTGCATCCGACCGCCCCATGGTCGGGCAAGTCCAAGGCAGAAAAGTGTTTACCGTGGAGATTCATCCGCTTTAGTTCCTCCTCAATTTGAGCTCTCCGGTCTGGTCGTTTATCCAAGTTGATGTATACAATCCGCTCAATAAGGTCCATTTTAAACACATCACGTCGCCTTTAAAATGTCCACTGTCTTTGTTACGGCGTTCTATGAGATTGCTGCCACTGAGAACCCGACCCAAGCGTCCAAGACCGACTTTTACTTTGAGAACGCGGCAGCGCTCCTCGCATGCCCTGTGCGCTTTGTTGTCTACTGCGATCCGAAGCACACAGACAGGGTGCGTGCCCTGCGTGCTGACGCCCTCGTGGTGGGACGCCCGTTCCAGCACTTCCCACAGCACGCATGGATCGAGCGCATCCGTGCCAACCGGGTCGCACGCCCGTACAACCAAGACCCGCGCAACACCCCGACGTACTGCGCCATCACCCTCGCCAAGTTCCAGATGATGCTCGAGGTGGCGCAGCTCTACCCCTGTGACCACGTGGCATGGGTCGACTTTGGCATCAAGAAACTCCATGCGTCCTTCCGCCCCGACCTTCTTGCTGCGATCGAGCGCACCCCTTCGGAGCGGTTCCGTGTGTGCATGATCGACCTCCTCCCCCGTGACTGGGTCCTCAACTATGACTGGTTCTACCAACAGGGGAGGTGCATGCTGGGTGCC
>Ga0209777_10009619_pt1 | contig 10375 bp, 7 predicted proteins | sample FrelakmetHBP12HB_FD_187147 | JGI IMG/M metagenome (GOLD analysis project Ga0209777, IMG submission 187147) | Freshwater lake sediment microbial communities from the University of Notre Dame, USA, for methane emissions studies -HBP12 HB (SPAdes)... | ecosystem: Environmental > Aquatic >... | reverse complement strand
CCTATGGGACAAGTAAGCGAAGTGATAGAATCCGACATCGGTTTTCATATCATTAAGGTTGTGGATAAAAAAGGCGCCGGATTAAAGCCCATTGCGACAGTGCGGGAAGAAATAAAGGCAAAGATCGAAGATGAGAAATTGGAAAAGAAATATGAAGAATGGATCACTTCTATTCGGAAAAAATCGTTTATTGAAATAAAAATGTAATTAGCGGTAAAGCAAAATATGGATGCAATTAGAATCAAAGGCGCTTCCCAGCATAATTTAAAAAATATAAGCTTAGATATACCTCGTGATAAGCTTGTTGTCATTACCGGCGTTAGCGGTTCCGGCAAATCGTCGCTGGCCTTCGACACGATTTATGCTGAAGGTCAAAGGCGCTATGTGGAATCACTTTCCACGTATGCACGTCAGTTTATCGGGCAAATGGATAAACCGGATGTGGAATCAATCGAAGGACTCTCGCCGGCCATAGCCATTGAGCAACGCACAGCCAGTCACAATCCCCGTTCAACTGTCGGCACAGTCACCGAAATTTACGACTACTTCCGCCTGCTTTATGCCGGCATTGGTACTTGTCATTGTTACCGCTGCGGGCGGGAAATTAAATCGCAGACAATTGACAGTATCGTGGAAAACATTCTTGCTCTGCCGGTAAATACCCGCTTCAGTATTCTGGCGCCGCTGGTACGCGGCAAGAAAGGTGAATTTTCGAAAGAACTGAAAAAGCTTCAGAAAGAAGGTTTCGCGCGCGTCCGGATTGACAAGGAGTTAAGAGATCTGGCAGAAGAAATAGTACTGGCAAAAACAAAGCGCCACGATATCGATTTGATTGTTGACCGCCTGGTATTAAAAGAAGGTGTGAGAAAGAGACTGCGCGATTCTCTGGAGATTGCCGCCAGCCGCGCGGAAGGACTTGTGCGTGTAGTTCTGCAAAGTGGCGAAGAAAAACTTTATAGTGAAAAATATGCCTGTCCTGATTGCGACATAAGCATCCCTTCACTAACCCCCCGCATGTTTTCCTTTAATAGCCCATATGGTGCTTGTCCTGATTGCAATGGGCTGGGTTCACGTACGCATTTTGCCGTGGATTTGGTTGTGCCGGATCAAGGTCTTTCTTTGCGGGAAGGGGCGATTGCGCCTTGGGCCGGCCGTAATTCTCTTTATTACCATAACATGTTGGATACGCTCTGTGCTCATTATAGGTTTGATATCAATACGCCGTTTAATAAATTACCGGAAAAAATTCAAAAAGTTCTCCTGTATGGATCGGGAAGTGAAAATATTAAATTTTATTTCGACCGCCCTGATAAAAGATACTTCGTTCATCGTCCCTTTGAAGGAGCGATAAAGCAGCTGGAACGCCGCTGGAGGGAAACAACATCAACAGCTGTGCGCAATGATTTAGGGCGGTACATCGATTTGAGCGCCTGCGATACCTGTCATGGAGCGCGGCTGAAAGAAGAAATTATGGCGGTTAAAGTTGGGGGAAAGAATATTTATGAACTTTGTCAGCTTTCGATTCGCGAATGCTACAATTTTTTTGACGAGCTTTCCTTATCATCACAGGAAAAAATCATCACCGAAAGAATACTTAAGGAAATAAAAAGCCGCCTGCAATTTCTGCTCAATGTCGGCATGGATTATTTAAGTTTACAGAGAGCTACCTTGTCTTTATCGGGAGGTGAAAGCCAGCGCATCCGACTGGCAACACAAATCGGCTCCGGGTTGATGGGCGTTTTGTATGTGCTAGATGAGCCCACCGTGGGGTTGCACCAGAGAGATAATTTGCGCCTGATTGATACATTGAAAAAGCTACGCGATATGGGCAATACTGTTTTGGTTGTGGAGCATGACGCCGATATGATGTTTAAATGCGACCACATCGTCGACATGGGTCCAGGTGCCGGAGCGCAAGGTGGAGAGGTGGTTTTTCAAGGAACTCCAGAAGAGATTCTTAAAGATGATAAATCACTCACCGGCCGATTTTTATCCGGCAAGGATTCCATAGCAATGCCTGCCAAACGGCGTTCAATTGTGGGCAGACACATCGTTTTGGAAGGAGCCAGCGAAAACAATCTTAAAAATATTGATATTAAAATACCGGTGGGAGTGTTCACAGCGATAACCGGTGTGTCTGGTTCCGGCAAAAGTACAATGGTCATTGAAACTCTTTATAAAGTAATGGCACGGCGTTTGAATCAGCAGGACGGGTCAATGGGGAAAATTAAAAAAGTTGTTGATTTAGGCGGTATTGAACGCGTTATTATGATCAATCAGCAGCCTATCGGCCGAACGCCGCGATCAAATCCGGTAACTTACACGGGAATATTTTCTTTTATCCGCGAGCTGTTTGCCAATCTCCCCGAGGCGCGTGTGCGCGGCTATAAGCCCGGAAGGTTCAGCTTTAACGTGAAAGGCGGCCGTTGTGAGGCTTGTGAAGGCAATGGTTTAAATAAAATTGAAATGCATTTTCTGCCGGATGTATATGTGACCTGTGATGTTTGCCACGGCAAACGATTTAATCAAGACACGCTGGATATAAAATATAAGGACCAAAGTGTCGCCGATATTCTGGAGATGACAGTTACTCAGGCACTGGTATTTTTTTCCAATATTCCGCAGATAAAATCGCATCTGCAATTGTTCAGCGAAGTTGGCTTAGGCTATATCTGCCTGGGACAGTCGGCGACAACTCTTTCCGGCGGAGAAGCGCAGAGAATAAAACTGGCCAGGGAACTGGGCAAGAGACTCAACAGCAACACTCTTTATATTCTCGATGAACCAACCATTGGATTGCATTTTGCGGATATTCAAAGGTTGCTGGATGTTCTAATCCGTCTGGTAGATATGGGTAATACTATGGTTGTCATTGAACATAATCTGGATGTGATTAAGTGCGCCGATTACGTTATTGACCTGGGTCCTGAAGGCGGTCCTGGTGGCGGCCAAATTATCGCATCAGGTTCAGTAGAAAAAGTGGCACGGGAAGATAAATCACACACCGGCCAATTTTTAAGAAAAATTCTTTCTTCGCATTAGGCAATCTAAAAATGATATTATTTGTAAATGCCATTTTTCGCGATGTATTGGCGGACATTATCCGGCGTAAGGTATCTTACTGAATTGCCAGTTTTGACCATTGTTCTGATGCGGGAAGAAGAAATGTCCAGAAATGTTGTATTGCGGAAGTGTATGGTATGTCCGGTTGGACCTTTAAATCCATCGACATCCTTATCGTAAACAAAGCGTGCGGCAATTTCTTTTGTCAGTATATTGTCGAGGCCTTTATTTTTATAGCCGGGACGTGTCATTACGGCAAAATTGCATAGCAAAATAAGTTTTTCCCAGTCCTTCCATGTAGTAACTGCCTCAAAGGCATCCTGTCCGACAATAAAGTACAGTTCTAAATTATCCATATATTTGTTTAAAATATATTCTACTGTTTCCACAGAATACGATTTGCCTGAGCGTAAGTTTTCCACTTCGGAAAAAGAGAAGTTGGCATTACCTTCGATAGACATGCGCACCATTTGTTCTCGATGGTAAAATGAAGTGATTTCGGCTTCCAGTTTGTGAGGTGGCCTGGATGAAGGAACAAAAATTATCCTATTTAATTTAAATATTTCCATCATTTCTTCTGCGGCCCGCAAATGTCCGAAGTGAATCGGATCAAATGTTCCGCCCAAAAGTCCCCATTTCATGTTCTCACCTGTCCATTGCCGTAGATTATAAATTTTGTCGTTGTTAACTCCTCCAGTCCCATCGGCCCGAAAGCGTGAAGCTTTGTCGTGGAAATGCCAATCTCCGCCCCCAGTCCCAGCTCAAAGCCATCACTAAAGCGGGTGGAAGCATTGACCATCACTGTCGAAGAATTGACTTCGTTTAAGAATCTTTGCGAATTTGTGTAATCATTTGTAATTATGGATTCCGTATGCAAGGAACCGTATTTCTCGATATGCGCGATGGCTTCATCCATTGTTTCCACAACCTTCACGGCCAGAATTAAATCAAGATATTCCGCGTACCAATCCTCTTCGCTGGCGGCTTCAATATTTTTTAATATCGATCGTGTTTTTTCGCATCCTTTTAACACGACCCCCGCACTTCGCAATTTCTGAGCCACTTGAGGCAGAAACTCTGCGGCAATATCCTTATGAACAAGTAAGGTTTCCAGAGCGTTGCAAACTCCCGGGCGCTGGGTTTTGGAATTCAGGCAAATGTTTATAGCCATTTCCGAATCGGCCCAGGCATCAACAAATATATGGCAGACTCCTTTGTAATGCTTGATTACCGGTATTTTGGATTGGGCAACCACGGCGCGAATTAATTCCTCACCGCCGCGGGGAATAATCAAATCAATGTATTCATCCAATTGCAGCATTGCCGAAACAGCCTCGCGGTCAGTAAAAGGGATGACTTGAATGGCTTTGGACGGCAGCGTGCTTTGGCTCAAAACTCCCTCGAGAATGGAGGCAATGGCTAAATTGGAATTAATTGCTTCCGAACCACCGCGCAGAATAACCGCGTTTCCCGATTTTAGACAAAGGGCGGAGGCGTCCACCGTGACATTGGGACGAGACTCATAAATAATGCCGATGACTCCCAGCGGGATGCGCATCCGGCCGACCAGAAGGTTGTTGGGCCTACGCCACATCGAGGTTATTTTGCCTACGGGATCAGGTAATGAGGCGACTTCGCGCAACCCTTGCGCCATACCGGAAATTGTGGCATCTTTAAGGATAAGACGCTCAATCATAGCCTGGTGAAGTCCTGTTTTTTGCGCAAGAATTACATCTTTGGCATTTTCTGCCAGAAGAAAAACTCTCTTTTGCTCAAGTTCATCCGCCATCAGCAAAAGAGTATTGTTTTTTTCTGATGAAGACACGCGGGATAGAATTCTTGATGCCAGTTGCGCGTCCTTTGCTATTTGTTTTATTGATATTTTTATATCCATTATTTCCTTTTTGAAACCAAAAAAATTAAGGATATGAACCTCGGGGCAAGCCTGCGACTATCATACCCTCCGCTTTCAGCGGGATTGTTCGACTAATAAATTTCAATGCACTTCGTTTTTTAAATTTGATTCTCACAATAAAAGTGCTTGCATCTTCTTTATATTTATTGATAAAAACCGCCTCAATTGCCGGGCTGACCGGCAATTTGAAAACATAATGATCCTGAGCTTTTGCCAATAAGCAAAAGTTGATGTTAATTTACAAGACAAAAGTTGATGTGTCAAGTTTTTTACCTGACTGGAAAAAATAATCAATGCGCAGAATAAGAATTAAAGCAGGTCAGCGTGCCTATAAAATAATTAAAGATGGTGGATTTAATTTTGATTCTATCTCGTCTTATTTTGGACCGGCGGTAGGGCCAAGATGGCTGATTGCCAGTGGATTTGATTTAACTCTCCTGACAAAAGGGATTCTGGGACGCGCAAATGCCGTTCATCTGATCGGTTCCTCAGCGGGTGCCTGGCGCTTTGCAGCCTGGTTACAGCCGCAGGCAACCGAGTGTTACCGCAAACTTATCGATGCCTATATAAATGTGAAGTATTTCAGAGACGATACGCCGTCAACAGTACTTACTAAACTCACCAGCGTCATCAATGAGTATCTGGAAGACGATGCCCTTCCTTTTGCGCTGCTCAACAAAAATTACCGCTTATCCATAATTACTACCCGCAGCCGCGGTCTAGTTGCTTCCGAAAATATCTGGTTACAAAAAATAGGCCTGGTCACTTGTTATTTGTTCAATTATTTCAGCCGTAACAATATTTACCGTTTTGCGGAAAGGGTTGTTTTTTATAATGGTTTCAAACCGCCGCCCTTTTGCTTCAAGCCTCAATTCCGTGGCCGTTTTGTGCTGATCAACGAAGTTAATTTCAAATATGCTGTAATGGCCAGCGGGGCTATCCCTCTGGTTGTTGCCGGTGTGCACAATATTTATGGAGCTCCGCGCGGTGTTTACCGCGATGGCGGCTTAATTGATTATCATCTTACTCACCAGCTTGCGGCCAAGGAAAATGATTTAATCCTTTTCTTTCATCATCAGGAAAGAATCGTTCCGGGTTGGCTGGATAAAAAAATTGTCCGCCGGGTCCCGGACGCGGAAGCATTAAGCAATGTCCTGATGGTCTTCCCCTCACAAAGCTTTATTGAAACGCTGCCGGATGGAAAGGTACCCGATCGTGATGATTTTCTGACCTACATTGACAATCATGATCAGCGGATTAAGAATTGGCATAAAACAGTGGAATTGTCCGCGCCATTGGGCGAAGATTTCCTAGAACTGGTGGAAAGCGGCAGACTTCGGGACGTAGTAGAAAAATTGTAATACCACCTCGCTTTCTTGGGCTAACTTTGTTGTCTACGTCGTCGGCTTCCTCGTCGCCTTCTCCTTGCCGCCTCGTTATCCTTTGAAAGCAAAATGGTATAAGATGATCCAGCACTACCCCAACAAGACCTTGATCTGATGAGTTAAAGTGGAACTAGAAGATAAAGTTTACAAGTTAAAAGAGATATACAAGGATTGCATGCTTTGTCCACGTGCCTGCCGTGTGAACCGCGCACAAGGAGATTTAGGTTACTGCCGCCTGCCCGCGAAGATCATTATGGATTGCGCACTGGCGCATTCTGGTGAAGAACCGCCACTTTCCGGTGAAAACGGCGCGGGAACCATCTTTCTTTCTTCCTGCAATTTACGTTGCATCTATTGTCAAAATTATCAAATAGCTCATAGCGCCTTGGGCCGGGAACTTGATTCTGCGCAAATGACTGAGATTATGCTTGATTTGCAGATGCAGGGTTGCCACAATATTGAACTGGTAACACCAACACCGCAAGTGCCATTGATTATGGAAACGCTGCTTCTGGCGCGCGGGCACGGACTGAAAGCTCCTTTCGTTTATAACTGCGGTGGCTATGAAGATCCACAAATAATCAATATGCTTGATCAAATGGTAGATGTTTATCTGCCGGATTTTAAATACGGTCTGGAAGAAGACGCTGTCTTATTTTCTTCGGCTCCCGAATATCCCCGTTTTGCGCTTGACTCGCTAAAGGAAATGGTGCGGCAGGTAGGTGACGATCTGATTTTGGAAAACGGTGTTGCCAGCCGGGGTATAATAGTGCGTCATATGGTTTTGCCGGGCAGGTTGAAAAATTCTAAAGAGGCGCTGAGATTGATTAAAAAGGAAATATCAACGAAAGTGCCGATCAGCCTCATGTCTCAGTACACGCCGACTGCCAAAGTGCGCAGTCATCCAGTATTAGGTCGCAGAATTACCCGCGATGAATATGATCAAATCCTTGATTATGCCTTACATTTAGGTTTTGAAAATATTTTTGTCCAAGAAGTAAGTGATCAGGAATTAACGCCGGATTTTAGCCGGGATAACCCCTTTGAATAGCCAAAACCAGTAAAAAAAGATGAGTATGTATTATTTCTCTATTGCATTTTAAAAATGCTTACCCCTGCCGGGGGCTTAAATTGGAAAATTTTGGTAGCAAGCCCCGTGTTTATGGAAATATTAGAAAATCTTAAGGCAGTAGAGTTACCGAAGGTATCGTCGAAGTTGACCTGCAAAATGGAAAAATTATTTTTATCGACATTGATTTGCAGAGTATTATAAGAGGCACTTTTCGCCAGCGGTGTTAGTACCAACCGGTAATTACCATTTTTGTCTAGTGCATTAGGCTTGGCGTATTCAATGGTAAAATCATCTTTTAACTTTCCCAAACCAGTTAAAAACTTAATTAATACCTTTGATTGAAAGATATAATCAGAATCCTGCGTGTAGGCTACTTTCTCTTGCGGCAGGTAAAGCCATACTTTTCGGGAATTGATCACCAGTTTCTTGGCTTTTGGTTTTGTGTAATTCCAAAGCATGTTTCGCGGGTTCTTAAAAAAGACTACGCCTTCTTCCATATCAGTTTTCTTTATCGATTTTATTGTTGTTTCCTGAATAAAATCAGCTTTGAAATCTATCGTCTTTTCATAAGTCTGTTGCAGACGACTGGTAATATCATCAATTTGAGGAAGTTCTGCCGCCTGCGAAGGGCGCTGTGCGTAAACAAAAAAAATCGTAATGGCGATTCCAATTTTGAAAGCAATTAATGTAAATTGCTTGAAACCTTGAAGATTTTTTTTAATCATTTTTTCATCAAAATTATTTAAAAATATTGTCTTAAATGGCATGCTTTTTTCAATGAAGTTCATATCTGATATTTACTTTGGCTATAAGTCGCCAGAACTAAAGGACATATATTTAACTGCCTGATTTTGTTAAACATAAAACTTGCTCAAACCTTAGGCAATTTGGTGTAGAATCGTATCAATTACGCATTTGCAGAGATTATCAACATTGTTATCAACAGGCTTTTCCACAGCATTGTGGAATACAAATCCAAGTGCCTGTATCCAAGAGGAAAAATTCGAAATACCCTCATTCGGAATTTATTCTAACCCGAAATTTTGACACGCCAATTAAAGGGATCTTCTTTCATTCCATACTGAATTTGCAGAATTTCGTTGTACAATTTTTCGGCAACGGGACCTGTTTGGCCGTTATTGATCAAATATTCTTTTTTACGGAAATATATTTGACCAACCGGAGAAATGATTGCCGCCGTTCCTGAGGCAAAAGCTTCCTTCAATGTTCCTTTATGCGCTGCGGCAATGACTTCATCTATAGTCAAAGACCTTTCCACAATCTTCATGCCCAGATGAGTCGCTAATTTAATTACTGAATTACGCGTAACGCCGGGCAATATTGTTCCGGACAACGGCGGAGTAATTAATTCGTCACCAATGAGGAAGAAAATATTGCTTGTACCCACTTCTTCCACATATTTATTTTCTTTAGCGTCCAGCCAAAGCACTTGCGTATAACCCATATTTGTCGCAATGCGCATGGCATATAAACTGGCGGCATAATTACCACCCGCTTTAGTGTGGCCGGTTCCACCTGCCGCGGCTCTCACGTGTTCTTCTGAGACATATATCTTGGTTGGCGCGAATCCCTGCGGGTAGTAAGCACCGACTGCGCAAAGCACGATAAAAAAGAGGTATTCATTGGCCGGATGAACGCCCAGCGCCGCTTCGGTCGCGATCATGGTCGGGCGAATATAAAGCGATGTACCCTCTCCGCCCGGAATCCAATCGCGATCAAGCAAAACAAGCTTTTTCAAAGCATCCAGAACCGCCTTTTCATCAACATGGGGCATACATAATCTATCAGCGGAATCGTTCATTCTTTTGAAATTTTCTGTCGGTCGGAAAAGAAAAATCGACCCGTCTTTGCCGCGATAAGCCTTCAATCCTTCAAATATTTCCTGAGCATAATGAAAGCACATTGCTGTTGGCTCAAGTTGTAATGGGCGGTAGGGCTCAATTACAGCGTTATGCCAGCCCTGACCTTCTTTATAGGTCATCGTGAACATGTGATCTGTGAAGATTTTGCCAAATCCCAGCTTAGATTCGTCAGCAGGTTTGGCCTTCATTTTTTTTGGTGTAGCTTTAATTATTTTAATTTCCATAAATTCCTCTTTATCACGGGTATGGATTCTGCAGCAAGCTGCGGGTATTATACCCTCCGCTGCGCTGGATTTTTCAACTTACCAATTCCGTTGCGTCGCAGATGACCTTTAGGTTACTGCGCTTCCGGAATTGGAGTTTCACTAACAGCGCATTTTCATCTTTCCATATCATTAAATTAAATTACGATCAAGGTTTCGATACTGAATTGCTTCCGCAACATGAGCAGGTTCTATATTTTCTTTGCCTTCCAGATCAGCGATAGTGCGTGAGACTTTCAGTATTCGATTCATTGCCCGCGCGGAAAGCCCGAGTTTTTCTATAGCCATTTCCATTAGTGCGTGCGATTCTTCATCAATGCGGCAAAAAGTCTTAATTTGTTTTTCCGTCATTCGAGCATTAACCAGAATGCCGCTATTACCGAAGCGTTTTTGCTGTCGGTCACGGGTGAGATTAACACGGTTTTTTATTACTGCGGATGATTCTCCCATTTCTTTTCCGGATAGCGCCCTATATTTAACTGAAGGCACCTCGATATGCAAATCAATGCGATCCAGTAGCGGTCCGGATATTTTCCCCTGATACTGCCGGATTTGTTGAGGACTGCAACGGCAGGTGCGGACGCGATCACCAAAATATCCACACGGACATGGATTCATTGCCGCCACCAACATAAATTTTGCGGGGAAAGACGCGGTAACCAGAGATCTCGTAATTGTTATGGCTCCTTCTTCCAACGGCTGCCTCAGAGCCTCCAGTGCATTTCTTTTGAACTCCGGGAGTTCGTCTAAAAATAAAACACCTAAATGTGCCAGGCTTATTTCACCCGGACGCG
>Ga0209777_10009617_pt1 | contig 10377 bp, 12 predicted proteins | sample FrelakmetHBP12HB_FD_187147 | JGI IMG/M metagenome (GOLD analysis project Ga0209777, IMG submission 187147) | Freshwater lake sediment microbial communities from the University of Notre Dame, USA, for methane emissions studies -HBP12 HB (SPAdes)... | ecosystem: Environmental > Aquatic >... | reverse complement strand
ATTACAGAAATTCCATACAAAATTAACTTCACCAGATAATGGTATTAACACTTTTTTAATACTTTTATCTTTAATTCTATACTGATATGTAATAGTAGTCATCTGCATCTCTTTTAACTATCTCAAATCAAGAAAAAATGCTACGCATTTTTAGGTGCCTTATATCTCCGGCATGAATGCCGGAGCCTTACGGCACGGGAGGTAAACAGTGTCTACATGTGCTGTCAATTGAAAATCAACAACAGAGCCAAGAATTGAATCGTTTTCCATAAGCCTTATACTTGATGCTTTAACTAGTGTCATTATATACCCCCACTTAAAGTAAATGCATATTTTTAACGGCACAGAAGGTGGTGAAGCAATTGTTAAAATTATAATGCCTACGGCAAGAGAGCAATAGGAAACTTTAAGGTCATATTGACGGATTGGCTATGTGGTAAGATTAATTAAGGTCGGTTAAATACTACACACAGATTAAGTAGCATTGAAACTGAAGAAAAAGGGCGATGGTATGACTTGGCTATTTTCATTATTTTTATTTTGATATCGCAATTGCCGCCATTTGTTATAAAGGATTAATATGAGTGAATTAGATCTTCAGTCTCAAGGCGCACAGCAAAGATATAAAAACGCTTGGAATCAGTATTACAACCAAGCCTATGATCAAGGAACTGAAAGCCAAAACGGTGCGCGAGCTGCTTTAGAGAAAGAGCATCGCCATCCCGATTCTCTCGATACTACTCGATGGGCAATGGCGCGAGAATCCCAAGCACTATTATCGGGATCTAAAAACTGGTGGGATGCCTTCTTACAGTTTTGGGTAAATCCTTCCGAATGCCAATGGCATGTGCCACTTCGTAGCGCAGTGGCTAAGACGAGTGGTGGTGCCGTTCACTATGAGATCCAGCAACTAGATAGGTATCTATTAGCCAACTTCACACGGCTTGACCTGCCTACTCTCACCATTAGTTTTCAGTCTGGCATAATAATGCCTGGAGGATATAACCATATCAACAATGGTGATATACCAAATGTCATGCCGCATGGGCTTGCCAACTTTTATGACTTCCTAGATTTGATAGATCAGCCAAATATAACCGATGCTGGCTTACCAAACTTTGTGAACATCAACTATGTCTCACCGATGCATGGAACACTTTGGCTGCGCGGATTCTTTAGTGAAGAAGGTGTTACGTGGAGTGACAGCGCCGAAAACCCAAACATGATTAATAATTGGGGAGCGACCTTTATCGTGTGTACTTGCAACCCGCCACTGAATAGTTTGAGAAGCGGCTATTCGCCAAATGTATCAAAACAAAACCAACCGCGACCAACATACGGTGCTGGTGGAGGTAATCGAGGAGTATTAGCTGCGGCACCGGCTACTGGGGTATTTACCTAACCTAAAATTATCCTATCTAAATTTTAAATGGGTGGGCTACTTGAGTGGTCTTTTCTTCTTGGAGATTTTTTCGCACGATTTTTTGTTCAAGCACAGAAAGTTACAACCATGATGAATGACACCCTCAATATTCAACACAGTATCTGGGTACTTTCGACCGCATTTGGAGCAAGTTTTGTGTATGTAAATATCTAGTTTGCTTAGATTAATATTGATTTCTGACACAACTAACCCCGTTGATAATAAAAAGACCTAAAGTGGAAGGATTGACATGCCTGACCATCACATGACAACACTTTCACACCGGATTCACACCGGATAGGTCTTCTTTACAGCGATAAAGGCTTCGAATACAAGCATAAACATCTTTTTGTTCCATAGCGACTTCACTTAGGACTAGATACTTCGCATCAACCTTAGCTTTGAATCCTTTTGTCATGCTGAACTCCTGTATCGCCATCCTGCCAAGACGTTTGAGAACAGTTAGCGGAGCATATATTGTAAAAAGATAGATGAATTTATCTAGTCGCTCTCGATCTGTTTTAGCGCGTCGATCAAATTCCAATTCTACTGTTTTTTTCAAGTCTGCTACACTGCAACCTTCTTTTTTAGCTACCCGCTCATAGAACTCATCAAGGCTTACCTTCTCCTGCGGCTCCACTACTTTCTTGTAATGTTCTTTTGGCTTATACTTAGTGAGGTACTGCTCTTTTGAGATCTCATTCCATTTGTGACTATTCAGATCGTAAACATAAATTTTTCTAATCTCTCGTGGAGAGATCAAACCTCGAAAGAGAGCTTGGGATTCTGTACCGCCAGATAAGAGGCTAAAGGAGACAGATGGGCGGAAGGAATCTGGATATAGGCGCTGGACTTTGCTATCAGCTAGTTTAATTTTTTCCACAGTATTGGCATTGGTCGGATATAAGTCTTTGCCCTTCACCTCAAATTCAAGAACTGCTTTACCAAACTCTTTTGCCACACGAAGCTCTGCCGAGATGAAGAGTCCTACTTTTACCTTCCTATCGCCTTCTCCACTCCAGTGCGGGTACTTTCGGTAATGCTCCGCTTTGGCATCGATGCCATTCTGTAAAAAATCGTAAGCTGTATCATAATCAGTGCCATGATAAACTGTAATTAGACTGTCAGGCTGAAGCTTCTTTATGTCCATCTGTAACTGTCCTTAAATATAATGATTACCCATTTAATCTTTACTTCCTGCTTTAACCCACGCTAGTAGGAGAAGATATGCGACAATTTATCTACACATTAGTTTGCAACTTTATTGGAAACTTATGATATTGTTATTCCCCTTAATGAAGAAGCCTATTTAACCCTTCAGAAAGTATTAAAAAATAAATAAAAAGAAATTTTTAAAGAACTACAAGATATCCATGGTAATCTGGAAGATTTGAATTTAATGTTTAAATCAGGAAAAATACCACAAGTTTTTTCTCTCCTTGATGACAATGGGGATTTGGCGTAAGTTATTTGACATTTTCGATAAACTGCTCTTGCGCTTGAAGCAGCTTTTCGCGAATCTCTTTATTGCCGCCATTACCCATCGCAGCTTGTAACTGCCGTTCCAAATCCGCCTTCTTGATTGCAACCTTCACCGCGCAGTGCATCTTTATTACTCGGTCAGTAACAGTTTCGTATTCAATCCTTTTCTCATAATACTTTTCTACCGTTCTTACGCCATGGAGTTTTCCCTGTGCTAAAAAGGCGGTAAGTGATTCATAGGATGGATCATTAACAACACTTGGATCATCTAGTTGACCTGATGTTGTTATGTTAGTTTGAATATGCTGAATCAACGTAGCCTTTGCATCTAATTCTGCCGCGCCGATGCAAGCTTCTGGTCTAGCGTTGCCTGACATTGTCATAGTACGGATGAATACCACATCAGCGCCTTCCGATATCATAGCGTCAGCGCCATAAGTCCATTTTGGGGTATCCGACACATTACCCATGCGTTCCATGACTTCTGACTTATGTGGCATTGTCGTGGTACAACCGCAAAGAAAAAACATGGCAACAAGTACCGTAACAAGTAGCATTACAACTGTAATAGTGGTTCTCATAAAAATCCTCCTTATGTTGTAGAAGCTATCATCATCATGTAGCTTCTAAAGCTACATTCGGACAATCCCTAAAAAACTTTAGCGGTTTTAAAACTATTTTATAAATATTTAATATTATTGGTAAATTAGTGAGGATAAGGGGCAATTGTTTAACGATCTTCATTACGATCTGCCCAATCCTGGCGAGCAGCTTCCATTTCATCATCCGCTGCATCCATAAGTGCTTGCTCTATGCATCCCATCTGCTTACCGATAAACTCTGTGATATCAAGCCGAATGATTTTACCTGTCTTTGCATCCTTTCGCGTCAGATATACTGAAACATCTTCGACATAGCCACCGTCAGGTGGATACCCAGGCTCACCATTCGATAGATACTGACAGCCGGGTGAGTAGGGTATAGGATTTCCTTCGATCTCTACTTCCAAATCATCCAGCGTATATGATGTTGTAATTGTCATGGTAAAAGTTCCTCCTGAATTTGATTAATAATAGTGAGTAAATCAAGCGTGTCGATATCTTTTTTTAGATGTTTGTCATGATCTTCCCCCTTATTTCTTCTTTATATCGCGTCTTGCGCCTTCCCATGCTTCGGTTTGGCTGGTGCCGATCCCCTTTCCCTCAAACGCTAGGCTATCAATGCGATGATCGCCTGAATATAGATGCACATGACAAGTAACGTCAGATATCTGATCGTGCGTGCCTGCCATGGTTGGATAGTGGGTAACTATACATGTCGTCTTAGCGAGATTGTCACCACTATGATCGGTATAAGGGAGAGTGTTAAAGCCTTCCATGCCCAGTAGAGCAGAGATTTTCCCCCCTAACAAACTCGATTCACTATCTAATGGCTGATAAGCAAACTTGATGGATGAAGTGCGTTCCCTTACCGTATCTGCCAGTTCATCCAGTGCAGTAAGAGTAAAAGATCCACAACTACCCAGCATCTTGCATAATTCATAGTTGTTAACTATTTTATCATGATGCTCTTTTAAAAACTTTTCGCCAGCTATCGCTGCCACGACATGCTCAGTTGACTTGATCTCATGCTCAAGATGAGATGCTTTCGCCAGTAAAATTTGCGTAGCTTTTTCCAGATTCATTACAAACTTCATCTTAGAAAGAACAACCACTGCTTGATAACCGCCATCCACTTTACATCTTTTGACTACCTGCATGCCAAGCAGGATCTCCGAGACTTTTGATGAATTTTTTATATCAAATTCTGTTCCTATGTTAGATTCGCGCAGTTGAATGTCAGACGAAATAGATGCGCGGATTTGCTTGCTGAGATCAAAGCTGGCAGCATCGACCGCAAGATCATTAGTCACGCCCTGCCCAAAGCCCATAAACATCACTGGATTGGTTTGATCCGCGTACTTTAAGCAATCAGGTTGCAGATCCAAACTAGGACTGCGGCTATGGCTACTAGTCACGCAACCAATCTCACAAGATGAAAAAAACATTAATGCTAACAACATTATTAATAATTTCATTACCTGTCCTCCCGTAGTGGAGCAAGTGCTTTTTCTATTCCATCTCACATCCTGCCGCTTTTGTGACAAGGCGCTTTACGACATCAATATTCATGGTCTTCGGCTTGTCGCACAGACACCACGCGATGGCGCATTTGGCAATGTCGTCGTAGGTGATGCCACCGCCGTTGTCATCGCTGTCCCATCTCTTTTTGAACTCTTTCTTTGTCATCACCCCTTTTGGAATGCTCATACTCATCCCCTTTCATGCGTTTCTAGATAAATAGTAAGCCGGATCATATAGCGTCGAAATGCTGGATGCCGCCAGATAATGTAGACATAAAATAAAACCATTAATGCGCCTAGCATCGCGTTGACTCCTTCTTTGCCATGTACTCATGTACACAACACATTGTGTTCATCGGATGAAAAATAAAAAACTTTAATGGGTAATGTAGTAGGTTGTTATTATTTATTTAATTGGGGATAATAGAAGGAGAATAGGGAAAGAATGCAGCAGAAAGTCGGTCAGCCTCTGCAGATATTCGAAGTGTTCCCATTTTAAGCCATTTCCTTACTTTAAGATATCTCGTCCTCGTTCCTACTTCTAAAGTAGGCACGGATTTGATCACGCAATTTTATTTGTCTCGGCTCCCAAGTCTCTAGTTGAAGAACACCTTGTGAATCGTACTTGATGTCAGTAAGGGGATTATAATAATTCTCGGACAAAATCTTGCCTCTAGTGCCATAGCCACGATTAGATTTTTTACCGTGAAAGTCATGATAGACAGTCCCCGGTACATACCCTACATCCCGCTTAATCCAACGTTCAGCACGTTCTTGCCATCGTAGCAAACATTCTCCATATGCGTTAGCACCTCGGTCGGAAGTATATGTCACCTCCATCGAACCAATTAGGCCGTGTGCCATATGCCAATCCGCGCTGCCAAGCACGCATACGTCCAGTAACCCACCTACTTTATTAAGTGCGTCAATAGAACTTGCCCACGCCAAACCGGGTCTTCCGAACACAGTGGCACCCTTCTTATCTAGTCCATAGGGATATGGTTCAGGGTGATGCTGTCCAAGTGGTAACCGATGCTTTTGAATGTAGCGAAATTCTTCCGGGGAGGGGCTGCCATACTTAATGTAATTTGCCATGAATCCTGGTTGCGCTGGACCTATTGGATTTTGATTGTAGTCTAGATCAAGTAAATATTCCCACATCTGTACAAAATGATAATGCTGTAGCTCATGCCACGTTGCATCGAACCAGTCTTTTGGTGTTCTTGTCGGTCGGCAATCTGCATCTACCCAAGCAACTTCTTTAACTTCCAAACCCATGGTTGGCGCAATAGCACATGCATGCTTGATCCCTAAATTGATCATGTTCTCTTTGTGCCATAATTCTTCTATAGATCGCACTTGTAGATGAAATGGGTTACTAGGAGAAGTGACCATAAATTGCCGATCACCAAATGCTTGCTCGACAGTAACCAATTTTACGCCCGCATGCTCACACATTTCTGCAAAACGCCAATACAGCTCATATCGCCTTTTATACCGGCAAGAATTTGATAGGACAGTGATCACCCAAAACTTGCTAAGATCAGCGGGAACACGATGTAGTTCATTGTGTGGATAAATACTACTGATATCCTTATGATTACCGTCGTTTCTCATAGTTACTCCCCATCTCGGCTATGCTTTAAGCATAAAATAATATTACACTAAAAATAATTAGAATAACAAACTAAAACATGTGGATAAATTAATTATTGATTCAGATACAATTTTTCTAAAGACAAATATCGGCAAAATACCGCTTATCATAATAGTATGTAGCGCAACTCCATTACTTTTTCTGTCCCGTTCTGTTGCCGCTCCCCAATTTGGCGTATACCAATAAGGAGTAATTTATGGAACTATGGTCAGAGACCGAATGGTTTTTTTGTCTGTCATGTTTTTATCGCAATGCAAATATAACCTTAGCCATATTTAATTTCAACTCCCGTTATCCCCAGCGCACAAAAGAAGCGATTAGAAGAAAATTCTCTCGTGAAGGCGTAAGTCTCCATGTTTACTTGGGCAGTGGATTAGCTAAAGGTAAGGTAACAAAACAGCAAGTTATTGCGGAATTAAAACAAGCATACAAAAGAATCGGTCAGCCATATTCTCGTCAACAATTCGATGAAGTCAGCGCGATCTCATCAGCAGTGATCATCGGGTTTTTTGGTGACTGGGATTTTGCCCTAGAACAAGTTGGCTTACAAAAGAAGTTTAACAACCACAATCAGATCACACAACAAATCCAAACCTTCGATCCTGAAAAAGAATTGAAAGAGCAGTGGGCAAAAGAGAAGCAGCAGATCCTACAACGTGCCGAGCAAAAGAAAGTAAAGCAGGTCAAACAGCAAGAAAATAAATTTGAACTGATTAATGAAATGATTGTTAATGCAGTCGCATCCGCAACCCCACCTATAGTAAACGTTAATCCAAGAGCTATAGCACCAAACAAAAACAAAGGACATGTCACTCTTTGGTTCGAGTTTAGTGATCTTCAGTTGGGTACTTTAATAACAGCCGAAGAAATGGGTGGCATAAATGAGCATAATTGGGCTATCTGGCAAACTAAGCTAGCCATCTGGAAAAATACTGCAATTAAAAAGATTGACTTCTATCTAAACCACTACAATATAGATTATGTCATTATAGCGGGATTGGGAGACTTTGTTGAGGGTATTAATATTTTTAAAGGTCAAGAGTGGAAGGTGGATGCCCACTGCGTTGATCAAGCAATTTACGGTGCCAATGATACGGCTGCCGCCTTTATTGAAATCATGCTAACGTTCCCCACCGTCCCATTTCGTATCTTTGAGGTGTTTGGAAATCATGGTAGGATCGGAAACAAAGGAGAAACCCCCTACTCATGTTCAATGGATAAAGTTTTCTTACGCATGCTAGAAACTCAAATCCAAGCAGCAAGAATTGCTAACTATATCTGGTGTAGAAATGAGGCTTGGTTTTATCTAGCAAGTCTTTACGGATGGAATCATCTACTTCTTCATGGGGATCAAGGCATGGGAGGGTTATGGTCGAATCGTCCCACAATAAATGGCTTAGAAAAGGGTGTCGTCCGCTGGTCACAAATGCTTCAGCAACAAGTTCATTTTGTACATATCGGTCATTTTCACCAGGAAGCTGCACTGTCTTTCAATAGATCAAGCATTTTAATCAACGGTTCTTTTATTGGTACATCGGACTTTGCTGCAAAAGTAATGGTGGCTTCTTCCCCCCCAATCCAAGTTATGCATGTATTTGAGCCTGATATCGGATTATCGAAAACAGAACGAATCTATCTAACAGAATTAAAAGATAATGATGCTATTAAAGCAATTAATCCCAGCATTGTGCTATGAATGGAGACAACCAATGGACATTCTAATAACAGATGCGATTACTAATGCTACTGTTACTCATGTCCTTAAAGAACTTCTAGCCAAGAAAGATGACAAAAAAGTAATAACACTTTATATCAACTCCCCCGGTGGTGATGTTGATGCTGGCTATGCCATCTATGATATCCTTAGACTCTCTGGTCGCAAGATCATCACTTATGCCGTCAGCGAAGTATTTAGCTGCGCTATCATTATCTATCTAGCCGGTGATGAACGTTACGCATCAAACTACAGTAACTTTATGGTGCATGAACCATATGATGAGTACGACAAAGATGCCAGCATAACCACCAAAGAATACACAAAATCTCTGAAGGAATTACAAGTGACTACTGATGACTACTTCAAACTCATTTCGAAACATACCACCCTTACCCCAACAAAAATTAAAAATTATGTCAAACGTGCAGAAGATGGGGAATGGTATTTCAAAACCGCCATGGCAAAGAAACTTGGCTTTGTCACAAAGATTGGGATTCCACTTTGATTGTTAGCTTTTGGGAAATCTTTAATTTTTTTACCTTCTGCATAGATAATTTCAGGATCTATGGAAATGCCATTTGGCCATGATATGGCATATCCATGCTCGATAAATGCTTGCTTGCAAAAATCCAAGTCGGTTTTTATTTTTGATGCACCATCAAGCCATGTTTTAAGATTAACATAGCGGATCTCATTATCATCAAATTTTACAAATAAATTAAAATTATCATTTATTAGTATCTGTTTAGGATTTTTATTATTCATTGTTGATTCGGTTACTTTTTCTTAATGCAGCCGACACCCTCGCAGTAAAACTTCCTGCTGCTGGTATTTTTTCATGAACAACTGCTCCGTCTTCATAAACAACATCTGGATCTAAAGAAAATCCATTTTTCCATGTAATGGAGATATCGTCATCTATATAAGCTGTTTTAAAGACAGTTAACGACTTTTTTACTTCGTCCGCTTTTTCACCTGATCCGATAAAAGATCGAACGTCAATCTGGCGTTTTTGACCATCTTCAAATTCTACCGTAAGAATAAAATTTTCAGCATGTAGCTTCACGGGTAGTGGTATCATCTTCATCCCAACTCCTTTATTTTAGCTTGAAGACGCAATTTATTTTTCAATAAATATTTCTTAATCTCTGCTTTAATAGATGCATCTAAGGAACATCTTGTTTCCCAAGAATCATCTGTAAACTTAAATTTCCCTCGCGTACAGTCTCGTCCTTTTCCCTTTTTTATCTTAACATAATCATTTCCATGACCACCCGTACCAGCGCGAGGATAACCATGGATGGCATAACCATTATACTCGTCAATCAAGATCGCGGTCACTAACACACATAACCCCTTTATCTTATACAAAAACTATGCCAAAAGTAACACCTTAAAATAATTAAGCGATATCTGTCTATAATATAGACAGTCTCACGAATACTTACGCCTATCTTCTTCCGCTATCTCATGCTCGAAAATGGACGTATCTACAATCGTGGCGCTCTTAATCGCCTGCGGCGGTATGAAGGTAATGCCATTTATCCAAAACCCCCTAGTACACGCTTCGCGCATGTCATGCCTAACATTGGTAGCTCCCCACTGGCACTATTCACAAAAAGAAATTCAAAAGTGAACATCGATTAAATAAATACAAACTTATCTTCGGACCCAGTTTTTTTGACGAATTCCCACAAAATACGAAAAGAAAAATATTATCTGGTGAGGGTAGGATTGTAGCCGAGAGGGCTAAGAAGGCATTACGACTTTTTATTTGCATAGATGATGCTATTTCTGTTTGTAATTTTTTGAAAATCCCTACGCAAGCTAAAAAATAAAAAAAAGAAATAAGGGTGGACTACTTGATTGGGCTTTTTGTTTTCTGCTTAGATTATATGTGGATAGACAGATAGATAAGGGATTAAATTTATGAGTTATCAGCAAAAAATAATCAAGGCATTAAAAATACTAGCAGA
>Ga0209777_10009616_pt1 | contig 10377 bp, 10 predicted proteins | sample FrelakmetHBP12HB_FD_187147 | JGI IMG/M metagenome (GOLD analysis project Ga0209777, IMG submission 187147) | Freshwater lake sediment microbial communities from the University of Notre Dame, USA, for methane emissions studies -HBP12 HB (SPAdes)... | ecosystem: Environmental > Aquatic >... | reverse complement strand
GGCAGAGCCCATGAACCAGTCCGCGGGGGAATACCCCCCCGAAGTGGATGAATTCAAGATCGCTGGACTTACTCCGACCCGGGCAGATTTCGTCAAATCTCCCCTGGTTGCCGAGTCTCCCGTAAACATGGAATGCCGTTTGCTACAAATCCTGGAATACGGGGAGTTCCCAAGGATCAATAACTTTGTCATTGGGGAAGTGATCCAGGTCCACGTGAAGGATGAATTCTGGGAGGATGGAGAAATGCAATCATCCAAGCTAATGGCGATTGGGCGGATGGGGGGAGATCTGTACTGCCGGACAAGGGATGTGTTTGAAATGAAAAGGCCTGTTGTTTCGGACGAAAAGCAGGAAGGATAGAAGCTTAACCCCCTAAAGGGGAATAGAGATGAGAATCCATTCTTTGCAACATGTTCCTTTTGAAGACCTGGCTAACATTGAAGTGTGGGCCAAAGGGAAGGGGCATGAGATCTCCAGAAACATGCTTTTTAGGGAAGAAGCATTACCCCGCCTGGAAGAATTGGATTGGTTAATCATCCTGGGTGGGCCAATGAACATTTACGAGGACGATAAATATCCCTGGCTGGTGAAAGAGAAAAAATTTATTGCTGAAGCCATCGCCCAGAAGAAGGTGGTCCTCGGTGTCTGCCTTGGCGCGCAGTTGATTGCAGATGTTCTCGGAGGAAAAGTTTACCAAAATCGGCATAGGGAGATTGGATGGCATTCGGTCTTCTTGACCCCGGAGGCTGAGAAATCCTGTTTTCTTAAATCCTGCTCCCAGAAATTTATCGCCTTTCACTGGCACGGGGATACATTCGATATCCCTCCGGGAGCAGTGCGGATGGCCAAAAGTGAAGCTTGTGCCAACCAGGCCTTTGAGTATGGCGGGCGTGTAGTCGGATTGCAGTTTCATCTGGAATCTTCCCCTGCCAGCATACAGCGGTTAATCCAAAATTGCGGGGATGAAATTGTAGAGGGACCCTACATCCAAAGGCCAGAGGATATGCTGGGTCAGCAGGGGAACTTATCCGAGATAAAAAGGATGATGGAATTTTTGTTAGATCGAATGGAAAAAGAAACCTAAACCCCCTCGCCCCCCTTCTATAAAGGGGGTGGGGGGATTTTTGTTTTTAGAAGAGATTTACTTCAACCTTCCTTCCGTGGCCTTCCAGTCAATATTCTTGAAGAAAGCGGTGATATAATCGGCCCTCTTCAGGCCATAGTCGATCATGAAGGCGTGCTCAAAAACGTCCAGGATGAGAATGGGATTGCAGCCAGCCAGATGTCCCCCGTCGTGCTCATTGATCCAGCAGTTAAATAGTCTTCCCGAGGAGGTGTCCTGGTATAAAGCTGTCCAGCCTATGCCCCGCATGGCTCCTACGCCCTTGAAGTCCTTTTCCCATTCGTCGTAGCTTCCAAAGGCTTCGGCCAATTTTTTGGCTAACTTCCCGCTTTTATCAATGGCCCCTTTGCCGCCGAGGTTTTCGAAATAATACTCATGAAGCCTCATCCCGTCGAACTCCCAGCCAAAACGCCTTTTCAGTTCGGCGTACTCAGGAGTGGCGGTTTTCCCCTCTTTGAGCATCTGGGCAAGGGTATCAGCCAATTTGTTGGTGTTGGTTACATAACCCTGGTAGAGGGTGAAATGGTTCTTCAACAGGGTTTCACTGAACCCCTCCATCCCAATAAGCTTGTTGTACTCTTTGGCAGTATACGGCATCTCTTCCTCCTTTCTGGTTTGCGCAAAAGATATTTTGGTTTGACCCGCTAAAAAAAATAACCCGCCCATCGTGGACAGTGCTAAAAATTGTCGGCGGGGCATAAGAATCGTCTTCATAAACCACTTCCCAGTTTCTGTGTCTTTCAAAGACTTAGAATAATAAACTGAGAAGACAAAGGAAATGGGGTAAACCCTGTATTTTTGGATTGAAAATTAGGTATTTTTCTTTCAGAAAGGGAATGTCCGGCCCTGCTTAGGGGTCACCTTTTCTTAAAGCTTATTCCATGGGAATAGGTGAGTTTCCCTCGATAAACAAAAGAAATTTGACGGAGAGCCGTCTGAAAATCGAAGGGGGTCAGGGCTGAAATGGTGTCTATGGGAACGATGACTTCATAACCCCGAAGGTCGGCGGAACCAGCGGCGTGCAAGACACAAATATTGGCCACAGTTCCGGTGACGATCAAGTTCCGGATATTTTTCTGCCTGAGGAGGAGGTCCAGGTCGGTGGCGAAGAAAGGGTCATAAGTCCTCTTGCGGACGAGGTAGTCTTTCGGAGAGGGGGCAAGTTCAGGAATTACCCGGGTGCCGGGGGTTTCCTGGATAGCATGCGGACCCCAGATGGAAAACTCCGGGTCATCGGGCCGGTGCCAATCCTGGATATAAATTATCGTAGCCCCGGCTTTGCGCGCCTGGCCCATGAGGCGTCGCAAAGGATCAATGGTTTTGCGAGTCTCGGGGACGAAAAGTTTTCCTCTGGGGCTGACAAAGTCAACCAACATATCGGCAATGAGAACCGCCGTTTTGGACCCGGGAAGAAGAACCTTCGGAAGGATTTTATATTCGGGAACTGTTACTTTCATTTTCAGTTTCTTTCCAAACCTCTTAGCCCCCCATCTTTCTGCCTTGGTGGAAAAGGTTCCTGCGCAAAATCTTCCTCAGAGCGCAGATGATAATTTCCCCGCGCAGAGGGGTTAAAAGGAAAATACTACATTTTTTAGTTGCAAATAACGGCTGGAGGATTCAGTCAACCCTTAACCCGAGCCTTTGGCCCTGGTTTATTTCTTGTTCCGTCTATATCCCTTCTGGATCAATTTTGGGATTTCGTATTCACACGGGACTTTCGTCTGGCAGAGCCCGCACCCGGTAATCTTTACTCCGTACTCCACGCTTTTTGATCCCCGGGCGGTGCTGTAGACATAATCGTAACATTTATTCTTGTCATGACCTTTGGTCGTGATGGCACCAGCCGGACAGCGCACCACACAGAGCTTACAGGTTTTATTGGAGAAGTAGAGGCAGTTGGCCTTGTGGTGAGGATATTTTTTAGCCGAGGGTTTGAGGGGTAGATTCGTTACCACAGTGCCTATACGAAGAGCTTTTCCTTTGGCGGTGATGAACCCATCGCTCAACCCAAAAGTGCCCAGACCCGAAGCATAGGCAGCATGGCGCTCGGACCAGTTGGAGGCCCAGCCTACGCGGGGAGACCGAATACGCTTAAAAAAAGGGGAGTTCATGGGAGCTACGGCCTGGTAACCTTTACTTTTCAGTAGCGAAACGATGTGATCCCGTAACTTTATATTAAACTGTTCACCAAAGTCTCGGGCATGGGCCCAGAGACGGGAGGGGTACTTAGTCTCTTTTCGGTTGCTCTTGCGAATGGCTTCGGTTGTCGGGAGGATCCAGGAAATCACGGAGAGTTGCTTGGGTTCCTTTCTTCTACCAAAGGTCTTGGTGAAAATTTCCCGGGGGGTGTAGTGAAATTTCCCGATGACTTTCTTGTAGGCCTTGAATAAAGGGTCTTCTCCGGAGGCAAACCCCACCAGGGGTTTATCCCAATATTTTCCCCGGCCGACTTTGCGGCGGTTCGCCGGGTTTTCCTGGACAAATTTCACGATCGCCTTTTCGATAAATTTTTCCGGATTTTCAGAAAGAATAATTCTCTTTCGGCTTTTCATGGCATCCCACCTCCTGATAGGCTAGGTTCTCTTTACCATGAATCCTAAGGCTAGGCAAGGCTTATTCATTCGAACCGAGCCTCACCCTAGTGCCTAAGACGTTATCGTGGCCTCGGCCTGGTACCCAGATCCTTGACTTTCTGTGCCCGATTGGATAGAAAAAGAATAAGTCCAAAGCTCTATTGCCGGTTTGGGGCTTCAGAGGGAAGAGAGCGAGGGGCTCAAGAAGGCGAAGATTTTCTGAAAGGAAGGATATGGTCACTAAGAAGTCATCCGAGATTCCCCCCTTCATTGTCATGGAGGTTATGGAAAAAGCAGCGGCCATGGAGCGGCGGGGGGAAGATATCATCCATCTCGAAGTGGGAGAGCCGGACTTCGACACTCCGGAATGCGTCAAAGAGGCGGCCATCCGGGCCATCCGGGAGGGAAAGACTCATTACACCCACAGTCTGGGCCTTCTGGAACTGCGGGAAGCCATCGCCGAGCATTACCATATGCAATACGGGGTGGAGGTAAGCCCCGATCAAATATTGGTGACCTCCGGAACTTCTCCGGCCATGCTCCTTCTATTCATGAGCTTGCTGGAGCCCGGTGAAGAGGTCATCCTTCCCAACCCTTATTATGCCTGCTACCCGAACTTCGTCCGTATGGTTGAAGGAAACCCCGTCTTCGTCAAGGTATACGAAGAAGAGGGCTTCCAGTATCGTCCGGAAGAGATCAATCCTCTCATCGGACCCCGGACCAAAGCCATCTTCGTCAATTCTCCCGCCAACCCCACCGGAAACTTGACTCCCCCAGACCGAATGAAGGTCATCGCCGATTTGGGGAAGACGGTGGTGTCGGACGAGATTTACCACGGGCTGGTTTATGAAGGAAAGGAGCATTCCATCCTGGAATTCACCCGCAAAGCCATGGTCATCAATGGATTTTCCAAGCTGTACGCCATGACCGGGTGGCGACTGGGATACCTGATCGTCCCGCCGGAATTCATCCGTCCCCTGCAAAAGATGCACCAGAATTTTTTCATCTCCGCCAATGCCTTTGTTCAGTGGGCTGGAATCGCGGCGCTGAGAGAGGCCGAGGCGGATGTAAAGCGTATGAAAAATCTCTACAACGCCCGCCGGAAATTTATCATCGGCAAATTAAGAGAACTCGGGTTGGGAATTACCGTAGAACCAACGGGTGCCTTTTATGTGCTGGCCAATGCGCGGAGGTATTCGATGAATTCCTTTGAACTGGCTTTTGATATCCTGGAGAAAGCCAAAGTAGGATGCACCCCGGGGATTGACTTTGGCAGCAATGCCGAGGGGTATTTGCGTTTCTCTTACGCTAACTCCATTGAGAACATCGAAGAGGCCATGAAGAGGCTGAATGGGTATCTCCAAGGGGTTCGGCCCGAAAGAGGCCAGAACTGATGAAAATCATAAATGCCGAATTCGTCAAAAGCGCAACCAAGCCCTCCGAATATCCGCCGGAAAATTTGCCCGAGATCGCCGTTGCGGGCAAATCGAACGTCGGGAAGTCTTCCTTGATCAACACGCTCGTCAATCGAAAGAATCTCGCTAAGACCAGCTCCAGCTCCGGCAGAACCCAGACGATTAATTTTTTCCGGGTGAATGAAAAGATCTCCCTGGTGGATTTACCCGGATATGGGTATGCGAAAGTGTCTCTACGCATCCGCGAAACCTGGAAACCCATGGTAGAGAGCTACCTTCAGACTCGGGAGGGGATTCGCATGGTCATTCTTATCCTGGACGCCCGACGCGGAGCTTCCGCTGAAGATTTGACCCTCCTGGATTGGCTGGAGTATCACCAAATTGCCTCTTTGATCGTTCTTACCAAGGCCGACAAACTATCCCAGCTCGAGCGAGCTAGGCAAAAGAAGACCCTGGCTGACACCCCTCTTCTCAAGGGAAAACCCACTTGTTTCTTTTCTGCGTTAACAGGGGAGGGCAAGGAAGATATTTGGAGGCATATTCAGGGAGCTTTCGAATAACTCCCTGCTTCTGAAGGGGATGTGGGCAGCTCGCCGGGTCGCCCTTGGCGAGATAGAGAATTAACCAGATTTTTTCTTGAGGATGTTGATCAATCGATCGGGATGATTGGTGATGATCCCATCTACATTCCACTTCACGAACTGCTCCAACTCTTCCTCGGAATTCACGGTATAGACGTTGACCTTCATCCCTTCCCGGCGAATTTTGTCGATTTTCGTTTTCGTCAGATAAGAGTTGCGCAAGTTTAAGACCGAATATTCTTTTCCTCCTGTGACCTCGAGGAGGGAATTCCAGGTTCTATGGTAAAGTAGGGCAACCCAGACCCGGGGTTCGTTCTTTTTGATCCATTCGAGGGCCGAAGGATTAAAGGAGGAAAAGATCACCCGATCGATCACCCCCGCATTCTTCACTTCTTTCAGGGCGTGGTCCGCCAAATCCGTAATCGGGTATTGCCCATGTTCGGGGTGCTTGATCTCAATGTTCACCAGGACTCGTCCCTTAGCCAAATCCAGGGCTTCTTCTAACGTGGGAATTTTCTCGCCCGAGAACTGCGCTCCCAACCAGGAGCCCGCATCAAGCTCTTTCAGCTCTTGCAGGTTATAATCCACCACTCTGCCCTGACCGTTGGTAGTCCTATGCAGCGTATCATCGTGAAGGACCACTAATTTCCCATCCTTGGAAAGCTGAACATCGAGTTCGATCATATCGCTGCCGATCTCGATGGCCTTCTGGAAGGCTGCCAGGGTATTTTCGGGAGCCGCGCCCGAAAAACCGCGGTGGGCAATGACCATTACCGGATATTTCCCGGTCCAATATGGAACTTTCATTCCTTCCATCCTTTTGCCGGTAGAACCCATCCTGCGGAACCCGATTCCAATGAAATGAAAAATATAAAAATAAGCTTAAGAGGGCTTTCTTTTTAGCTCATTTTTCAGTTTCCAGCAATCCATGCATGAAATACCGCTGCATGAGGAGCACGACCAGAACTGGCGGGACGAGGGCCATCATGGCCACGGCCATGACCAGGTTCCATTCGGGAGGCTGCGTTCCTGTGGGGATTGTGGAGGAAATTCCCACGACCACCACCTTCATCTTATCGGAATTGGTCACCATGAGGGGCCATAGATACTGGTTCCAGCCGAAAATGAACAGCACCACAAACAGGGCGGCAATGCTGGGCCCGGAATTGGGAAGCAAGACGGACCAGAGGAATCGTAAGGGACCCGAACCATCGATTTTGGCCGCATCCACCAATTCGTCTGGGATGGTCAAGAAGAACTGGCGGAAAAGGAACGTGGCGGTAGCCGAAGCAATCAGGGGAACGATCAAACCCATGTACGTATCCACCCATCCCAGTTCACTCACTACCTGGTAGGTGGAGATGATGCGAACCGGCACGGGAAGCATCAGGGTCACGAAGATCATCCAGAAGAAAATTTGCTTTCCCCGGAAATTGAAATAGACAATGGCGAAAGCCGAGATGATGGAAATGGCAATTTTTCCCAGGCTCACCCCCAGAGCCACGATGGCACTGTTGAAGAGAAGCTGGCCCAAGTGGATCCGGTTCCAGATTTTGATGTAATTCTCCAGGAGGTGGGTGGACGGCCAGAGCTTTTGGGGAGTGACCATGACGTCTTCCATGGTCTGGGTGCTGAGGACAAAGGCATAGTAGAGAGGAAAACAGATGAGGAGGACGGCAACGATCAAAAGAAGGTGAATTACAACCTTCGTCCAATCAATCTTTTCTTTTTGGGCCGCCGAAATGGAAGTATTCATCAGTAGAAAACCCTCTTCTCGGTGTAGCGGAACTGTAACACGGTCAAAAAAATCACCAGGGCCATCAGAATAACCGACTGGGCCGCGGAAAGCCCCATTCTCATATGGACGAACCCGTCCACATAGGTCTTATAAACCATGATTGTGGTGGCATCTCCCGGGCCCCCTTGCGTGACGGCATGGATTAATCCAAAGGTCTCGAAGAAAGAAAAGACCATATTCATGATAAGCAGGAAGAAAGTTACGGGGGATAGCAGGGGAAAAGTGATCGAGCGGAAGAGCCTCAGACCACCGGCGCCATCTACCCGGGCAGCCTCCACGACGGCATTCGGGATAGTCTGCAGGGCGGCCAGGAAAAAAGCCACGTTGTAGCCCATATGGGCATAGCTGGCCGCGAAGATCACCAGGACAAGAGCAACCCAGCCTTTTAACAGCCAGTTGAACTCATACGACGTTATCTGAGCCAGACCATAACTCAGAATCCCATAGGTGGGATGGAAGATAAAAAGCCAGATAATCCCGGAGATGGGGGGCGCAATCCCAAAGGTCCAGAGGATGGCCGACCGATAAAAAGCAAGGCCCCGGATTTTTTGGTTTATCATAACCGCCAGAAAGAGGGATACGGCCAAGCAGGAGAAGGTGACTCCCAGGGAAAAAATGAATGAATGGTAGACACTCCGGTAGTATTCCGGAGACGTCAACAGATCGATGAAGTTATCCAGGCCGACAAAAATCTGTACGTCTCCAAAGGGGGATGTCTTGAAAACCGATAAGCGGAGCGAGTCGAAGGCCGGCCAGAAGAAAAAGACCAGGACCACAATCATCTGGGGAGCGACCAGGAGGTAAGGCAGGATGGGATTGCTAAATATACTTTTCTTCATAAGCGGCAAACCCCATTCCTCTGGATGGAAAGGATGAGGGAAAGTAGGGGCGGTTCGCGAACCGCCCCTACAGGCTAGATGCGGGAAATAAACCCGTCATGAAGAATTTATTTATAAAGGGAAGCAAATTCTTTTAATGTCTTATTTCCATTTTTCACTGCGTCGTCCAGTCCCTGCTTGGGCGTCTTCTTCCCCCCGAAGACATTCTCCATCTCTGCCTCGATAATGTCGCGGATAGCCCCAAAATTTCCCAGGCGAATCCCCTGGCTGTTGGGAGTCGTTTTCCCGCTGGTGATTTGATAGAAGGCTGTCCAGAGGTTGGGATTTTTCCGGAAATGGTCCTCCGAGAGAGCTTTGATCGCCGCCCGAGTAAGGGGGAAATAGCCGGTGTTGGCATGCCACCACATCTGCTGTTCCGTCGACCCCAGAAACTCGAAGAATTTGGCTACCCCGCTATATTGTTCCTTTTTGAGTCCTTTGAATACCCAAAGCGAGGCTCCGCCAATGATTGAATTGCCCTGAGGATAGCCGGCAAGGCGCGGCAGAGGCCCTGTTCCCCAATCGAATTTGGCGTTCCGGGTCATGTCGCCAACAAGGGCGGTGGATGCTAACCCGATGGCTGCCTCCCCATTTTTAATGGGTTGATCGCCGCTACTCGTGCGACCCGAGTAAGTGAATATCCTTTCTTTCTGCCATCGGGCGATAAGCTCGAAGATTTGAAGTCCCAGCTTCCCGTTAAACTTCAACTCTGTGGCCATGGCTGAAAAGCCGTTGTTGTTGTTGGCAAAGGGCTGGTCATGCCAGGTATGCATATTCTCCATCAGCGTCCAGGAGGGCCAAGAAACGGTAAAGCCAATTTTCGTGGCCCCGGAAGAGACGGCGGCCCTGGCCATTTTCTCGATTTCTTCGAAAGTGGCTGGAGCTTTTTGCACGTTTACCCCCGCCTTCTGCAGAATGGTCTTGTTATAATAAAGAATGGGAGTGGAAGAGTTATAGGGCATGGAGTAGAGGTTCCCGCCTTTGGAATAGTAGCTCTTCACCACGCTGATATAATCTTCCCAGTCGATTTTGATGCCCTGTTCTTTCATCAATTGATAAACAGGGTAGATAGCCCCCGAGGATAGCAGGGTCTGGGTCGCTATTTCTTGTCCCTGGATGATGTGAGGAGGGGTCTTCGACCGGTAAGCGGCAATAGCCGCAGTCAACAATTCGGGATAACTTCCTTTATAGGTAGCCTTGACTTCATATTCACTCTGACTCGCGTTAAACTTATTGACAAGATCATTCGTCCTGTCGCCCAGGAAACCGGTATTGGCATGCCACCAGATGACCTCGGTTTTGGCCCAGGAACTCAAGGGCAAGGTAAGAAGGCAAACAACCATAACTAACGCGATAAGCACTTTCTTCCTTCCGGCTCCATTTTTTTTCATGTCCCTACCTCCTTAAGAATTTCCCTACCAACTTTATATTGAAAAAAGAACCATAAGGCAAGAAGTTTTTATTCTATCTAATTTGGTTGAATACCCCGAAGCTTGCTTCGGTTCGATATAAATGCTTTTTTTGTTTTGATACCTCGCAGCTTGCTGCGGGGTAGTTCATTACCACTCCTTCGACAATTCCGTCGAACATTCGTGAACCGTCGATAAAGCGAAAAGCTCTTAATGACCTGGAATTATTAATTTTTAATTTTTCCGGGCGGCAAGGCTCGACAATTTTTGCTTTTCTTAATCTGAAAGATTGTAAAAGGTTTTTCTGAAGGTAAAGAATTTATTTCATATTTTCATAGGCTTAAAACAATATTGATTAGCGGTCCCAGTATTGGCACGATGGTTGCTAGTTTATCAGGGCAGAAACAAGAGCATATAAAAGAAGCAGCAAGAGCAGCAAGAAAGGGGAAGAAAATGAAAAGAATGATCGTTGCGGTTTTGGTAGTTGCCCTTTTGGCCACCGCTGGCGTGGCCATGGCCCAGGGATGGGGAAGAGGCGGTGGATATGGCCCCGGACCTGGAACTCCCGGGCCGGGTTATGGTCCCAGAGGAGACTGGGG
>Ga0209777_10009615_pt1 | contig 10377 bp, 6 predicted proteins | sample FrelakmetHBP12HB_FD_187147 | JGI IMG/M metagenome (GOLD analysis project Ga0209777, IMG submission 187147) | Freshwater lake sediment microbial communities from the University of Notre Dame, USA, for methane emissions studies -HBP12 HB (SPAdes)... | ecosystem: Environmental > Aquatic >... | reverse complement strand
AGCGGCCCCGACGGGCCGAGGAAAGCCGCGCTGATCGCTGGGTGGGGCAGCCGCGCTGTCCCCGGCGTCAATCGCCGGGCTCCCGGGCAGCAACGCCATTGTCAGGGTAGGCCCGCCATTGTCAGTGAGAGGTCCGATCATCGGATCGGTGTCGTTCAGGCTGCTGGTGGCGCTAAACGCGCACGTGCCATCCGAACTCAGGTTGTGGCCGCCATCATTGACCGTCCCGGCCCCATTACCCCCGGGAGCGTTGGTTGCGAGGAGAGTGTTGACCAGGCTGCCCCCGATTGTTGTGAGCCCCCCTGCGGCGCTGCCGTTGGCCCCGGAGGCACCGATGGGGCCACCGGCTCCACCAATGCCCCCTGCTCCCCCGTTGCCGGAGTTGAAAGCCAAAGTGCAGTTGATCAGGCTCAAGGAACCGTTGGTGTCGCAAAGGCCCCCAAAACCAGACCCGCCGGCGCCGCCTGGACCGCCCTGCCAATACTCGTATGTAGGCGGCAGGATAAGAACGGAGCCGGCACCCCCGGGGCCACCCGAACCGCCGAGGCTAGTGTTCCAGGCGAAGGTACAATTGACCAAGGCAGCCACTCCGCCATTGAATAGCGCCCCGCCGGAAGCATGCCCGCCGGCACCCCCGGTGCCCCCGGCGCTGAAGCCGGAGCTGGATTGGTCCCCGTTCAGACCCCCGCCGCCGGACCCGGCGGCAGCGCTATTGCTGGCGAAAAGACTCCGATCGATCGCCAGCGCTCCCAAGTTGAAAATGGCACCGCCATCGGCTGCACCCCCGGAACCGGCATCGACCCATCCCCAGACATCCCCCCAACCATACCAACCTTGTCCGCCGGCGGCTGAGTTTTGTAGAAACGCGCAAAGGCTCGCGTTCAAGACGCCCGCGTTGTAGAGAGCACCACCGCATCCGTCAGTTCCGTTCGCTCCCGGCTCGCTCCCCGGAGGTCCAGTGGCGGCGTTTCCGGAAAAGGTGCAGTTAGTGGCGTTGACGGTGCCTCCATCGTTGTAGATCCCGCCCCCGCTCGAGTTCAGGCCATTGGCGATGGTCAAATTGACCACCGCGAAGATGACATTGGGGCTCACGTAGAACACCCGCACGGCTTGGCGGCCGCTGAGGGTCACCCGATGTCCGCTGGCCTCAAGCACCGTGTCCTTCGTAATTGTAACCGTATTCGACAGCGTTATCGTCCCATCACAGGCAAAAGTCACCGTGCCGCCTCCCGCCATCGCCGTCCGTAAATCGGTCTCGGTGCAGTTCGTCACGGTGCTTTGGACCCAAGGCGCCGACTGGACTGTGAGGGTTGCCACCTCGCTGGCCACTGCGCCATAGAGATTGGTGACCCGCACGCTGTAGTCGCCTGCCTGTGACAGGTGAGTATTTGGAATTGTTAGTGTAGCATTGGTGGCCCGGCTGATGGCATTGCTCTGATTTAAGAACCACTGGAAGCTGAGCGGGGGCGTGCCGTCGGCTACGACACTAAAGGAGGCGGTTTCGCCGGCCACCACCGTCTGAGCCTGCGGTTGCGTGATGATACTGGGCGCCGTCGGGTTCGTGGGGCCGAGCAGGAATTGGATTTCATTTAGCGCAAAGGCGACGGCTTCGGCGCCAGGACCTTCATCTTCCAGCAGAAAGCCGTTGACGACGGTGCGACCCGAATTACCGATGACGATCGCCGCCTCGTTTGCCCCCAGCAAAGGAGTAAACCCGGCAACGGCCTGGCCCCCAGTCGCCGGTTCCAGTATGTGGCTCCCATAACCAAACCCCAACCAATATGCCACGTTGAGCGGATTGCTCACCCCATCAAAGAATGGTGAACCGAACCAGTCGTAAACCGGCATACCATTGGGGGGAACGAGGCCCACCACCGTCACGTCGAAAGCCATAGGCAGGGTGCTGTATGCGCTGAGGTGCCAGTATTGCAGCAGGACGTGCCCGCCGTCATTCACAAACTGCACCACAGTATACTCGTCAATGAGATAGTCCGTCGAATCCACCAATGCCAGCGTGTTTGAAGGGTCGGCGCCGTTGAGGGCCGCACTGAAGTCCGCGTCCGTGGTGAACAGTTGATACGTCATGCCCATCCCCTCCAGAGCGGCATAGTAGCAACTCTTGTTCGGGCCATCCACCAGGAGCAGGATAGTGTTCAAAGCGGGTTGGGCCCGCGATGAAATGGCCGACAAAACTAGCGTCAGCAGAGCGAGTGTGATCTTCATGTTGTGTTTCGGTTTGGTGGTGAATGGTTCCTGATTGTCTTCGGTTGAGTTAGTCACGATAGGCGCAGCCGATTCTCCTCCATTCTATGGGTTTGTGGTCTTCTTCAAGGTCTCGGCCTCGTTGACTTCACCCAGTTGTTTCTTCCACTCGGCAGCCTGTTCAGGACGGTCCGTGCCTTCGTAGAGCTGTACCAGGCGCTCGAGGGCTTGCTTCAGACGCGGCTTGTGTTCGGCGGGGATTTTCTCCCGGCGCTGTTTCAGGCCCTCATAGCCGGAGAGCAGCAACGGCTCGGCTTCGGCGTCCTTCTTCTGCGCCAGCAGGCTGCCGCCCAGCGCGCTGCGGGTATCGAACGTCTGCCAGTCATCAGGAAGCTTCTTCTCACGGATAGCCAGGCACTCGCGGGCTAAAGCCTCGGCTTCAACCGGCCTACCTTCGTCGCAAAGGACGGAGGTTAGGTCCGCCATTGAATTGGCCACGTCTGCGTGCTCATTGCCGAAAACCTTCTTCCTTATTGCCAGTGCCTCAGTTAAGGCCGCTTCGGCCGCGGTCAGATCGCGCTTCTGGTAGAGCACAGTCGCGAGGGTCTGGAGAGTCTCGGCCACGTCCGGATGTTCATTGCCAAGCAGTTTCCTTTGGATCGCTAGCGCGTCGCGGCTCAGCGTTTCCGCACCGGCCAGGTCCCCGCGCATGTACACGACGCCCGCAAGGCTGCCCAGAGATTCGGCGACAGCAATGTGCACCTCACCAAACCGTGTCTTTCTTATCTCCAGCGCTTTCCGGTGCAGCTCCTCCGCGCCGGTCAAGTCTCCGCGATGCCGGAGTGTGTTTCCAAGATTGTTGAGGGCATCTGCTACTTCGGGGTGCGCTTCGCCGAACAGCCTCTTTGTCATCGCCAAGTGCTCGCGTTGGAGCGCTTCGGCGCCTTCCAGGTCGCCACGACGCGCCTTCACTAGTGCCAGGTTGCACAGCGAAGCGGCCACATCCGGGTGCTCACGACCCAACAGTGTCCTTTTCATCTCCAGCACCTCGCGCAACGAAGATTCAGCGTTGATCAAGTCTCCGCGACGGGCCAGCGTAACCGCGAGGTTGTCAAGTGAGTTGGCCACATCTTGGTGGTGGCTGCCGAGCAACTTCTTTCGTATCGCCAGAGATTCGCGGAACAGCAGCTCAGCCTCGGCCAAGTCGCCACGACTCGCTACAACCATCGCCAAATTGTTGATCGATCCGGCGACAAGAAGGTCCTCATTGCCCAGTAGTTTCCTCTCCAGCGCCAAGGCCTCGCGGAGCTGGGTTTCCGAGCCAGCCAAGTCGTTCTGGTGGTACAGGACAGTTGCCAAATTGTGGAGCGCTCTGGCGACGCCGTAGTGCTGTGAGCCGAAACGCAACCTGCGAAGGCGCAAAGCCTCGCGACACATCGCTTCGGCCTTGGCGTATTCGGCCAGTTCATCGTACGTTATGCCCAGGGTCGTGCGCAGATCGGCTTCCACTTCGGGCTGGTTGGTGAGATCTTTGCCGACGCGGTCGGCGGTCTTGTCCAGGATTTCCTTCAGCATCGTCGTGTCCCGGCCCAATGCCACCGACGGGCCAACGCCCTCGAGCATGTCGGTTAGGAATTTGGCCACCTGCTCGCTCTTTTTCGCTTCCGCCCTGGCTATTCGCTCGTTGGCTTTGGCTTGGCGCCACTGCCAGGCCACGCCCAGAAACCCGGTCACCGCAACCACCACCACCGCCAGGATCAAACTGGCGATAGCCGGATTTCGCCGCGCCCACTTCAGGACATGGTCTAACGTCCTGCCGGGCCGCGCCAGAATGGGCTCCCCTCGCCGCCAACGCTCCAGGTCTTCCGCCAAGGCATCGGCCGAGGCGTAGCGCCGCTGCGGGTCCTTTTCCAGGCACTTCAAACAGATCGTCTCCAAGTCCCGGTCCACACGACGGCTGATCGAGCTCGGCCGCTTGGGCTCCTGCTCCAGCACCTTCCGCATCACTTCCATGGGAGTCTCGGCCTCAAACGGCGGCTGGCCAGTCAGCAGCTCGTACACGATCGCGCCCAAACTGTAAATGTCCGCTGCCGTGGTCAGGTGCCTGGCCTTGCCGGCCGCTTGTTCGGGGGGCATGTAATTCGGGGTCCCAATTGCCGCCCCGCTTACCGTCAAGCTGCTCTCCAAATCCACCCGCTTGGCCAGGCCGAAGTCCGTCACGTGCGGCTGGCCTTGCGCATCGATCAGGATGTTCCCTGGCTTCAAGTCCCGATGCAGAATGCCCCGCTGGTGAGCGTAATGGACTGCCCGCGCGACCGTCGCTATGAGAGTAGCGACCGCGGTTGGAGAATGGAGGGTTGAGGATGGCAACGGCTGTCTTGTTCCATCCTCCACTTTCAGTGTCGCATCCTTCATCAACTGGGCCAGGCTGTGGCCTTCGACGAACCGCATGCTGAAGTAGTGCTGGCCCTGGTGTTCGCCCACTTCATAGATCGCGACGATGTTGGGATGGTCGAGGCTGGCGGCGGCTTCAGCTTCGGCGCGGAAGCGTTTGACCTCCGCTTCGCTGGCGAGTTGCCCGGCCAGGATCATCTTCACCGCCACGAGCCGGTCGAGGCTGACCTGGCGCGCTTTATAGACTATCCCCATGCCGCCGTGGGCGATTTCTTTCAGCAATTCGTAGTCGCCGAAATAGCGGATCTTCTGCGGAGAAGATGCAGGAGGCTGGACACCGGCTGCGGCGTGCTGTTCCTCACCTCGGCCCACTCCCGGTTCAACGGGCAGAGGGCGCCCGGAGGCCGCTCGAGGGGAATCAGGCGCTGCGAGCTGAGGTGGTGGCGGGGCTTCGGCAGAAGGAGGGGGCGGCCGACCCGCCGTGATACCAAACACCACCTCGCCCAGGCACTTCGGGCACCGCCCCGCCAAAATCCCGGTGGGCAATTCCGTTCCGCACTTCGCACATTTTCGAGCTGCAGCCATGATCACTCCTCGAACCGGCCTCTGCTCCAGTACTACGCAAAACTCGATTTATATTTACACGGACCCGGATTCTCGTGGTCCGTTTCTGCTGGCTGGATTGTCCCGCGCCAGCATCAAGCGTCCTGTCTCCGCCTCCAGTATCCAGCTCCCAGCCTCAAGCCGCCACGGAAAACAGCCACCGGATCTCGTCCTCGACTTCCCCCGGACTGGCGACGACGTGAGCCACCGCTTCCTGGACCAGTTCGCGGTAGCGCTGGCGCAGACGATGGATCGCCACCGCCACTGCCCCGGCGGTCATCCCCAACTGCGCGCCAGCCGCCGCGCGTTCACTTTCCGCCGCCTCACTCGTTAAGAAAGCCCCTAACTGGTCGAACTGGGGGCCTTTGCCCGCGACGCTGCATTCTTCCTTCAACTTGACCATCGCCTGGTCGAGCAACGTGAGTGCCCAGCAACGCTCATAAATCTTTTCAGGCGTCAAATCAGAACTCGGCTCGAGAGCGTAACGGGTTTCCGCTGCGTCGGCGTCTAGCGAAATCAACGTCTGCCCGCCGCCTCGCTTTGCCGCCTGCGCTCGCCGCCAATCGTCCGTCAGAAAATGGTTCAGCGCCACCAGGAGATAGGAGCGGAACTTACCTTTGCTACGGTCTGCATGGGACAGATAGGCGTTGGTCAACAAGCGGAGGAAGAACTCCTGGGTGAGATCTTGGGCCTCCTGTGCGTCATAGCCGCGCCGCCGGACATGAACGTACAGCGGATACCAGTAGGTGCGGCATAATACTTCCAGGGCTTCCGTGGCCTGGGGCGACGTGTTCTGACCTGCACAGATTACAGCGCTCCAGTGCGTCGTCGGAAACGTTCCCGTGCTGCTGATCTTTGACTCCCGTTCTGGCTGTGAGGAGGACATAACTCCCTCGCTAATCGCCGCCCAATTACCTTAATGCTAATAGCTTTTCTTAGCGCGCCAACCGGTCAGGCAAACCCGCGTCTTCGTAAACCGCCGCTTTCGATACAGTACTGCTCTCGCTCCTGTGAATGCCCCTGCGTCCTGGCCTTCAATGGACCGGACAAAACCTCCCCCCGGCTTTCCCTTCCCTAGAAAGAAAACCAAGCACAGGTTCGTTCGCGTAAGAGCCTTAACTGCGGGCGGGGCATTGGCTGAATAGTGTCAGCGTCTCGTGGCCGCAGTGATCTTTAGCTACCCCATTGCCCGAAGCTTGTCAACACCGAAAAACGACTTCTTTTGTAATCTGCTCATGGCAGTTAATGAGGCTGCCCTATTCCCTCACGGGAGTAGTTGTGTGAACCATGGGCTCATGGCTCGGAAGCTGCGCATCCAATATCCTGGGGCTTATCCAACTGAGGCCCCAAGGGTATGAAGACCGCGTGGCTCCGCTGCCCTGAACTGGGGTCGCAGCGGGCTCACGGGTTGAAGTCTCAACAGTTAGCGTCGTGCCGTTCCGTTTTTCTTCGCCCGGAGGTCCTTGATGGCCACCACGTGAAGGGGGTCTAAGGTCGCGATTTCACCATCGGCGTCCAGAACGGCCAGGCTGTGAGGGCCAATAAGAACGCATTCGGGATGGCGAACGGCGTATTCGTGTCCATCCGAGGTGCGCAAGGCGAATGGCCGGAAACCCCTTGCCGGCCGTTGCTGAATGCGCGCGATATTCATAGCTATAGCCTATTAGAATTTGTGTCCGGCGTCAACGCACGGCTAAAATAGTGCCGCGCGGCGGCGGATAAAAGAGCCTCGCCTGCTTCCCGCTCTCCAGCTCCAAGCCCAGTTTCTTATAACTGAGCTCGGTGGCGACGCGCCCCTGGGGGGTGCGCTTGATGTAGCCTTCCATAATGAGGTAAGGCTCATAAACTTCTTCGAGCGTGTCAGGCTCTTCACCCACCGCCACGGCTATCGAGCTTATACCTGCGGGCCCACCGCCGAATTTGACGATCACCGTTTCGAGGATGCGCTTGTCAATTTCGTCGAGGCCGTTCTCGTCGATTTCGAGCATGGCCAGGGCTTTATCGGCGACGTCCGCAGTGATGTGGCCTTTGTGCCTCACTTGGGCGTAATCGCGCACGCGGCACCGGACATCCTTCTCTCTGCGGGACAGGGCCGGCGCGGGCAGCCGATGCCGCGGAACTCACCCCCGTTGGCCCCCGCTGAATGGGCCGGGCTGGGCGTTCGATTTTACTTGCCTTCATCAGCCCGGCGTGGTCTGAATTGAGCGTCAGAATACCGGACCCTGGCAGGCGACAACCTTGGGGCAGGCAGAGGTGCTCATGGGCGATGTCACTCAGATACTGACGGCGGTCGAGCGGGGCGAAAGCCGCGCATCGGAAGAGTTGTTGCCCCTCGTTTATGACGAACTGCGCCGATTGGCCTCCTACCGGCTGGCGCACGAACTTCCCGGACAGACGCTTCAAGCCACGGCGCTGGTGCACGAGGCGTATCTGCGGCTCCTCCATGTGGGCTGCGACCAGTGGGAGGACTCGCGCCAATTCTTCAATGCCGCGGCGGAAGCCATGCGCCGCATCCTGATTGACAACGCGCGGCGCAAGAAAAGCCCGAAACACGGCGGCCTCCTGCAGCGCTCGAACCTGGACGACCTCGACCTTCCCGCCGCCACCCCTCCCGACGAACTGCTGGCGGTGGACGAAGCGCTCGAGCGCCTGGCCCAGGCCCATCCCGAGGAGGCCCAACTAGTTAAGCTGCGTTATTTCGTCGGCATGACCCAGGAAGAGGCCGCCCGGGTCCTGGGCGTCTCCCGGGGAACGGTCAACAACCGGTGGATCTTCGCGCGCGCCTGGCTGTATCAGGCACTGCATCCCGAAGAGGTTCACCCGACTTAGCCGTAACAATTCAATACAACCACAGATGGACACAGATGAACCTAGCGCGGCAAAGCCGCAACCAAAACGGGACGGCGTTTGGACGGCGCTGTTACGCATTGGCTTTGTTGGCAACGTCGTCCCGTTTTGGTTGCGGCTTTGCCAGTCATTGGCGGGCAGACAGGACGCCGCCGGTGCGATAGAACATTGGTGTGAAAATCAAAGTCACCACCACAGCCAGCGACGCCCCATCGCCCTTTGTAACTCAACACGCCCCGGATGTCATCGGTGTTCTTTCGGGCTTTGACCGCCTGCGTCTCATGGCCACCCTGCGTCCACTTTATCAACCGGGGCTCATGCTGCGGTATCTGAGCCGCGCTGGTGTCCTGCTCAAGGATTTCGCCGCCTTTGCTGCCGGTTGGACCGAGCGGGTGCGTGGCGCCGCCCATCAACTGGCCGAGCAATCGGGCCGCCCGCTGATCTACCTGCACGGCAGTTCTGAGCGTAAGGAGCTGTTGGCGCGCGAGTTGGCCCGCCGCGACGGTGTGTCGGCTGGCCTCATCGGTATCTGGAGCGTCGTGGAGCCCTGCCTGACTTACTTCGTGCGGCGGGATCGGGAACAAAAGAAACTGGTGCTGCACCTGGACCCGGGCAAGTGCCTGCACTACTATTTTTACCTGCTGCACGAGCAATTGGGCCTGTTGCACCTGCGTCTGCAAACCTGGTTTCCCTTTGCCATCCACGCCTGTATCAATGGTCGCCATTGGCTGGCCCGCCAACTCGACCAAGCAGGCATCGGCTACGTTCAGCGCGAGAATTGTTTCACCTGGGTGGAAGACGTGGCCAAAGCCCAGGCCCTGGCGCGCGCGCAACTCCAAAGCCGCTGGCCGGCGCTGCTGCAACCCCTGGTGGAGCAGTGCCACCCTCACGCCGGAACGCTTTGCCAACCGCTGGCCCTGTCCTACTACTGGAGCGTGACCGAGAGCGAATACGCCACCGACGTGATGTTTAAAAACCCCGCCGCCCTGGCGCGGCTCTACCCGGCACTGGTGCATCAGGGCATCCAGCACTTTGGCAGCACCGATGTCTTGCGCTTCCTTGGGCACAAGACCCAAGTCAATGGCCGAGTACATGGCAATCACCAAGGCGAAGTCTTGAGCAGTCTCAAGCATCGGCCCGAAGGGCTGCGCCTCAAACACCAAGCCCATGGTAATTCCATTAAACTCTACGACAAACAAGGCAGCGTGCTCCGAGTCGAAACGACGCTCAACCGTCCCCATCAATTTCGCGTTTATCGAGCTAGTGAACGCGACCCGCAGAGCCAGAAACGCTGGCAGGTCTTGCGCAAGGGCATCGGCGACCTGCACCGGCGAGCCGAGATTTGCGAAGCGATCAATGGGCGCTATTTGGAAGCGCTCGCCAGCGTGCACGCCGGACAGAGCGTGGGCGAGTTGGCGCGCACGGTATGCGGGCCCGTCCAACAGGACGGTCGGCGCTATCGCGGGATCAACCCTTGGTCGGAACCGGACGCGGCGCTGCTCGAGATCATTAGCCGGGGCCAATGGACCCTGAGCGGCTTTCGCAACCGGGATGTCCGTGCCGCCCTGTATCCGGGCCGGACTGAGGCGACTGAAGTGCGTCGGCAGAGCGGACGTGTGACGCGGGCACTGGCACGCCTGCGGGCCCACGGGATTATCAAAAAAGTCAGCGCCAGCTACCGGTATCAACTCACCCGCCGTGGCAGACAGATCGTCACCGCGCTGTTGGTTGCACGCCAAGCGGATGTGGAGAAACTCATGGCTTTGGCCGCTTAAACTCTTTGTCAAAAATGCATGAACCTTCGTCATTGTATTACAGATAAGGACGGATCAAAACGGTGCTTTCCCATGGCGACAATCTGGTCACTGGACAGTGAGCCAGAGCAAGGCTAGGCCGGACCGGAATCTGGCCCTCAGAATCTGTGTTCATCTGTGTCTATCTGTGGTTCTCTTCTGCATGGATACGCCGTAGGCGAAAATAATTTGCACAAATGAAGCAGCATTTGCGCATAGCTGGATAGAGACGACAACAAACCGTCCATCACAATATGCCAGCAGAAACGAATCCATCTGAGGCGCGACTCCGCGAGATCTTCGCGGAAGCGCTCGGGAAGCAAGCCGCCGAGGAGCGCCGGCGCTACCTCGATGAAGCCTGTGGCGGCGACCCCGGCCTGCGGTCGCGCGTCGAATCGCTGCTGCGCGCCCACGAACGCGCGGGCGAATTCCTCGAGCTCAATGCTCACGGGGAGGATATCGATCTGGACGCCGATGCCGTGGGCACAGTGATTGGCCCCTACCGTCTCATCGAGCGACTGGGGGCGGGCGGCTTCGG
>Ga0209777_10009614_pt1 | contig 10378 bp, 4 predicted proteins | sample FrelakmetHBP12HB_FD_187147 | JGI IMG/M metagenome (GOLD analysis project Ga0209777, IMG submission 187147) | Freshwater lake sediment microbial communities from the University of Notre Dame, USA, for methane emissions studies -HBP12 HB (SPAdes)... | ecosystem: Environmental > Aquatic >... | reverse complement strand
CTCAGTAACTTTACCCGGTGTTCTTGGCGCAGGTGTCATTCCCATCATTACCTGAGATATACCAGTTTCTCTCTCTATCCTAGCATAAGCATCATTTGTTACAGCAATTATCTCATTTAGAATATTCCCCATACCTCCGGGTATATCTTCAAAAGGTTTTTGAGATGTTCCGGGTGTGCCATCCCATTCAACTGGATTGTGAATTAATGTACCTGTTTGAATAAATCTTTCAAATAAATCTAATGGGTCTAATATATTACCACCACCCATAGTTACTTGCTCTAAAGCTTTCATATTCAAACTTACACCATTTAATCTCATTTGTGTTAAAGCATTTTGAAACTTAAACCATGCAAGGTTTATCTGGTCTATTTGAGGTATTATTCTTTTTATAATAGGATTTGTTGTTATCTTAATTACACTATAAGGTAATTTAGGAGGGAATGATTGATAGTTAGCTAGTCCATAATTGTAAGCTATTCTAGTTCCTATAATCCATGAGCTTTGATATAATCTTGGTCTGTCTACGTATGTTTCTATGCCTTTCTTTTCATTTTTCTGTTTCATGTCGTGAAGCCTACGTCCCGTTATTTTTTCATCATATCTTATAGTTAAGTTTCGGCTTGGCGCACCATAAATAGTATGAAATATTAACTTTCTTTCACTGTCCGTATCTAACCATGAGCAATGTAATACTGGAACTCTAAAGTCATCAAAGAAACCATATCTTTGAGAATCTTTTGTGTAATAATCCCAACTTGGAGGGTTGTTGTAAAGACCACAAAACTGTTGCATGTTAACAGAAAGCATTTCGTATTCTTTCTCTGGGTCTTCGGGACAAATCTTTCCCCTTAAAGAAGAAACTTTTTCCCAAACCAATTCATAAGCAAATTCTGAATCTTTATAGTCAAAATGTTTACTAGATTGAATCCCAAAACATGCAGGGTTTGGGTCTACATAAGCCCACTTTAATTTATTGTCATTGAAATCAAAGTATTGCTTTCCAGCTATAATTCCAACCTCTAACATATCATCAATCCACTTAATTTTAATCATATCTGCGTAATCAGATATATCTAAAGTGTGTTGTGTTAATTCTTCTATTAATTTTTCGTGAACTAATTTGAAACCCTGTGAATTTGTAAATAACAATTCTTCTTCTTCGGTATCAGGAACAAACATTCCTTTCATACTTGGAAGCTGAGCTATATTTGTAAATTCTTCCATTTTAGCTCCATAATCTTTCCATATATTAAAAAGAACTTCCATTTGTTCTCTTTCTGCTCCACTTTTTTGGTCAATAGCTCTTGCATTTATATCAAACTCAGCATCGTCAAATTGTCCGTGAAACCAATCTTTAATCTTATCGGCTACGTGAATTTTTTTCCAGAATACATTCATGTAACCTTCTCTTTTAACGTTTCTATCGTTATTTATTTCGCTTATATCGTATTGACCAGTTACATCTTTTTTATCTGCGTTTGTTGAATATCTTTGCTGATATAAACTTACAGGTTGTTGAGTATTACCATAAAGCCTGTTTTCGTCAAACTCTGAAGCCATAGTTATAGGTATTCCAGTTCGTCCTACAAGCAATAATGAATATATGGCTTCTGCTACATCAACACAATACTTCATATCGTGTTTAATCTCAGGGTCTTGCTTTTCAGAAGGAAACGATTTGCCAGAAAGGTATTTATCGTCTATCTCAGCTTTTGTTAAATATATTTTAGCCATAATATTATTTTTTACAAATATACTAAATATGTACTCAAATATTTAATTATTTACAATCTAACTATACCTAGTTGTTTTAAAATATTTTGAATTAAAAATACTAGATATATTTGATTTTGATTTAGTCTTAGCTTGTTGGTTATTTAATACAACATTTCCTTTATTGCAATATCCTACTGCTGTAAATAAATCTTGATTTGTCATATCTGACTTACCTTTTATTATTGAAGCTTCTGCTAAAAAGTCCGAATGACATTCTACTGCTACAAATTGTTCTATATACCCTTTATTTAACTCAAATATTTCATTTTTAGTATATTCGTTAGTGTACCCACCTGCTTCTGATTTATATACTCCATTAGCATCTCTTTCATGTAATAAATAACCGGAATAACCTCTTTCTCTAAAATATTTACAAACATCTTTAATATTGTTTTCAGGGAATACTAAAGAACCATAATAAATAGCCAACATTAATAAATCCTCACAATAACTATAATAGTTCTGCTTTAATTCTTCATTTATTTTAGTTAAGTCATTGCATAATAATAAAGGTCTATACTTGTAAGTAACAATTAATCTTCCATTAAAAAATCTAGCAGCTATACCTCCATCAGATAACAACCTCTTTTTCTTTCTCAATTCAGAATCACTAAGATTTGAATATTTGTAAGGGTCAGCGCCTATTATGAATTTATTGGTATCAGTAGGAATCCATGTTTCTTCTATCCTACCCGTAATTCTTGAAACCATCCTTTTCTTTACTTTTTTATTTTGGTCATCTGGCTCAGGGTCAAAAGAACCAGAAAACCTTCCATTTGGATTCGATATTCTTACTACTCTACTATCTTTTATATCATTTTCCCATCTTAAATCGAATGATACTGTCGGTGGTGGTAATTGTCTTTTTAATTCTATTAACCTTTTAGAAATACCATCATAATTAAAATCTAACTCACTATTATCCGACCTCAAAAACATATCGTTAAGGTCAAAAGGAAACTCCTTTCTTGACTTTCTTAATTCTTTAAAAGATGATAAAGTATTCATTGTTATTAAACTTTCTCTATCTTTCAATAAATACTGCCTTGCTCCTTCTTTAAACCCTTCTTTTTTTTGCTGTTCTGTTGGCTCATCTACTACTGCCTTACCATATTTATCTACGTATTTTTCCATGCAATACCAAGCAGGAAAAGCTAAAAATGACATACCTGAATATGTTTCTCCTGTCTGTTTTCTTACATAAAAGTTTGACATATTGCATAGATTCTCAAATTGTTCTGCTGCGCCTTGTTCCGCCTCTGAAACAGTTGATGGATGGTATGTAAATCCATGTATAGAAGAACCTTCTCCTAGAGCTAAAGTACGTTTATTTATACCCCATCTATCCTGAATATCAATGTTTTGACAATTATGAGTAACTATTCCATTAGCTAATAAAAATCTGTTATTGCCATCTATTTCAAATCCATAATATTTTCCTCTACCTATATATTCTATTCTTGTATAACTTTTTAATGGATTTTTACGTTTTTCGCTATGATTAAATTCTTTATATTCTGATATTTTTCTTTTAATTTTACAAGGTATTTTATATAAATTATCTGAATTAATATGTGTTACAAAAACATTACATCTATATACGCTACCATCTTCTCTTTTCATGGTAGCTATTTTATTTCTTTTATTCACTGAAAACCCTAAACTTCTGCACAATTCTATTACATTATCAAATAATCTTTCGTTTTTAAATGTTATTTCATATCCATTTTTATTAGCCATTTTATGACCGTCCGTGTCAATTATTCCTGCAAGTAATTTTAACCTGTTATTAAACGAATCTATTAAATATTCTTTAGGTATATGTTTATTCTTATAAAGATTTAATTTAACTAACTCATGTCTTAAACTTCTTTCATCGGTTTTATTTTCATTAGATATACATATATGGTATCTTGGACATTTTCCTTCATATAAAGATTTATAATACCTATATTTTTTTTCTTCACAATATTGTTTTATATAATTTTCTATTTCTATATCAGGCTTAGATATTATAAACCTATTTGAATCTCCATCTCCTAACCATAATCCTAGTAAGTATGGTGGAATTACATGTTTGTTTTCATTATAATGAATAATAGGTGAAATAAAAGAAGATAAGCTTTTTTGGTCGAAATAAGATAACTTTAAAAAATCCTTTACACTAATATCTATAATAGTATCTAATGGTTTTTTAAATCTTTTTTTATCTGACACCATTAGAGATAATGTATGATTTGAATTACACGTATAACTTCCAAATTTAGTATTTACCTTAAACATATCATCTTCTCCTGATGTAAGAGATAATACTTTTCTTGGATTGTCATCATCACCACACAATAAATCACCAATAATAATATCTTGTACTTTTTTTATTGAACCATCATACATTCTAACTAACTCATTGAATCCCAAACACTTGCCTTCTTCATCGGAGAGTAAAAATAACAACTTTTGACCATCAAAATATGTTCCTTCTCCTGTTTCAGCAGGGTCAATTCGTGTACCTAAAGCATCGTCTTTTCTTTCAGCTATAAACTCAATAGAACCATCTGGTTGCTCCCTACCTTTCCATATCGGTTTGAAAAAAAATGGCATGTATTTCCATGCACCCATTATTTTTTTATACGCACTATTTATCTGGTCTGAACTATAAGATTGAAGTCCAAATGAAAAGTCTCCTTTAACTTTAGTTATCATTTCAAAACCTATACAACAAGCAACATGAGTAACCCCTCTACGTCTATTCTTACCTTGAATGCAACCGTAAAAAGTACGCTTACTCAATTCTATCATTTCATATATCCCATCTTTATTAGGAATAGCTTCTCCTGTATTTTCGTTTATATCTTTAAATGTTTCGTTTGTTGTATACAAGTATCGCATAAAAAGAAATTGTTCTCTGTCTGCTTCTCTATATTGTGGGTAATCTCCTTTTACATCACCCATATACCAATAATTCAAATAAAACCAATGCCAACCGTCAATATAAGTAGGAACACCAAAATTATAAAACCAATGTCCATTTAATCTTTTCCACCATTGAGTTTCCATCCATTTTACTTCTTTTTCGTAAAACTCGTATTTATTCTCAAGGACTTTCCACATTTCCTCAATTATCCTTTGAGGCGTGGCAACATAATGATTATCCTTTTCTTTTGCCCTTAACTCTTCTTTAACTTCTTTTTCAAGTTGTTTTAGCTTTTCTGGATAAACTTCTCTACGAAAATATTGTTCTTCTCTTTTCTTCCAAAATCCGTCTATTAATTTAGTATTTGGAGGTTTAGGCAAAGATATTCTTATCGGTTTTAATCCGTCTATGTTATTGTTTACTATAAATGAATCTTCGTATTCCGTCATGTTAAAAATCTATTCCAAATTGTTTTGTCTTTTCACATTCTTCTATTGCATTGTCTAACTTATGTAAACTTATTTCCATATCAAAATTAGCTTCTTTAAACTTTTCTGAATAGTCTTTAAGTTTTTCTATAACTTCTTTTACCGTACTACCTGTTGCTACAATTGCGCCTACTTCGCAAAATCCCTGTGGAATACAAGTGTACCTGCCATCAATAAAACAAGCATATCTAAGTTTTACATATTCTTTAATACTTGCTGGCATGTTTACATGAATAGGTTTACCGTCCATTAATTCATGCGAGTTAATAATAACTTCCCCTGCGTATTTTGCTGTATATTCTGGTTCTATCAGTTCTCCTTTTGCTCCATAATACATTATTTCAGGCAAGTTTTTATATAATACTTGATATATCTCGCTTGGAGGCGAAGGACAGCGATATGTAGCATCTGTATAATATCCAACGGTTTTAGACACCATTCTTATTTCATTACTAAAAATAGACCTTACCTTCTTTTCTTTATGATATTCTGAAAATTTAGAGTTAATATCTTTAAGCATCTTAGGAAGTTCATCATAAGGCATTGTTTTCATTAAATATGCAGCATCCTTAATTTCAAGACCAAAATGTGCATTTTGAGGATATTGACCATCTATAGTGAATCCATCATAACCAACCTCAGTTATAGCCCGTATCTCATCTTGGATATTAAATTCCAATAGCTTGCTTATATCACCATAGCAATGTTCAATATCGTTGATAGTGTCCTCAACTATTTCGTAATTTTTTGCTTTGAATGTTTCTTTTACATTCCTAAATTTGCTTATCTTAACATATTGGTTTTTGTGAGTTTTAAGATAAGAACGCAAAGCATCTACACCTATTTTATGTGCCACATTTACAGTAGGTAACTTTAATTCTTTTAATTTATTAACAAAGTACCATCTATCTAATTCTAACTTTTCGGCAGTCTTACAACCCCATACATTCTTACCTATACTCACTAAGTGTTCCTGAACATCTCCGAAGTAAAGGTCAAAAAAACAGAATAAATCTATTTTATCAAAGTCATACCCTTTTTCTTCATCCTTACCAAACAAATATTCAATAGAAATGATATTCTTAAAACCGAAACCAGGAAATTTATCTTTTGGGTCTGCAAATCCTTTACAATCCCAACGTGTATAATAGAAAACTTTACCAAATGTATTACCGATATGCTCAGCCATTGAATGAAACTGACCGTTATCTACTACGACTACATTTAACTTTTTTAAATCAACCTTTTCCATAATTTTCATCGTATTTAAAATTTTCTGGTATTACATATTTTTCAACATATTCAAACCAATTTTCGCCAAATTTATCAATAATATGACGTTCAATATTTTCCGCTTCTCTGTGCTGTTTTCGGTAAGGGCTTTTAGGATGGTCGCCCGGCTCTCCGTCTAACCCTTCTTTTAAATGCCACGCATCAAACTTATCTATGTCTGGTTCTTTTATGCCATCTAATTCACATTTTCTTTGTTCATATAACTCATGGAATAAACAAGCATAAGCATAATTTATAGCGGTACGTGAATTGTTTTTACAAAATACCGTAATTGTTTTTTCTGTATTTGAAATATCTTTATACGTTCCCAATCCTTCATTATCTATTAAGTTAGGATTATCAGTAAATTCTATTTGTATTTTTCTTATCATTTATTTTCTGTATTATACATTTACACATAAATGTAACCTTATTTTTTTAACATAACCATTTTACACATATTAATTATTCTATTTATCCCCTTTAAATTTTAAATAATTCTTTTGCTTGGTTGGTTCGTAATTTTCTCCATAAGGATTACCCGGCATAGGCTCACCAGTTTCAATAACATCCTTCATTACCTCTGGTCTTGGCATTAACCTTTCTTGTTTCTTTACAAAATCATATAAAGCTGCTCTTGCTGTTAATACCTCTGTGCCTCCAAATACAATCTCTGTTTTAGAATTTATCTCATCAACTAAAAAAGACATTGTTTTAGAAACATCTTTATTTTTATCATCATCTCCTTTTAATTGCTTGTAAAGAATATCATTCATCTTTACATAGTAAAACTCTAAAGCCATTAACTCAGGCTTACCAAATAAGGAAAGATATTTTACTATCGCTAAGTCAATATCGTATCTTTCTCCTAACATTATTTCTTCTATACGTCTTTCAAACTCATTATTCTTAAATAAGAATCCTGCCGTCTTTGCCGCTTCTACCTTCTGCTGCGAACGCATTGCGTACTCTTTTCTAAAATCTGAGTTATAGTCGTAGGCTAAGATAATGTATGTTATAATCTTATCGTCTTTAATGTTTGCAAATTCTTCATACTTCCTTAAACTATTTAATTTATCCTTATCAAAAGGGTCGTACAGATATTTGCTTCTATTTACTTCTTGTTTATTCATTTTTTATATTGTTCTTTTATTTTAGTTCCTGACATACCTGAAACAATACCTACAAATATACCGTCCATTATTTCATCTATTTGTGCTTTGCTCATACCTTTAGCTTTCATTTGGTCTTCAATATCATTAAAAGCCTCAGCAACCGGAATTGGTGTTTGTTGCATTAATAAATAATCTTTCCAAGTTAATTTTTTTCTTCCTTTTTCAGGTTTATCTTCAAATGGCGGTAAAACATTTTTGTTATATGTATGCCTAACGGCAAAATCCCAAACTGTACTAGCAATTGGAGAAGCTTTTCCTCTTGCATAATTAACCATTGTTTCTGCCAATTTATCTTCTCTTTTTTTACCTTTTAAGTCTTTTTGAGATTGTGTAACTGAGTGCAAAAGTTCAGCAATAAAATTTATAGTAGAGTTCATACCTCCTGTATGGTCTATTACTTTATCACCTATCTTAAATCTCATAAAATCATGTTTAGTAGGGTCTGTTATGTTTACTTTGTTTTTGCTTCCAGATAAACTCATTATAGCCTGATTAGCCGCCAACAATAAAGTATATGTGGCTAATTGTTCGCCAACTCTTTTAGCAAATATTTTAGCTGCTGCTTTTTTAGAATCTTCCATTTTATCCCAACGAATAAATGTATCTGCCGCTTTAATAGGCTGTGTTATTAATTTTTCCCATCTTGCGGCTTCCAATTTAGGAGCAAAAAATAAAGTATTAAATACAGGAGAAAACTTAATATTAGATGAGCCAGTAGATAAGTTAACCATGTGCGCTATTTCTTTTACTGTATTAGGGTCTGCTTTTTCTACTTCAGACAATCCTTTATAAATTGATTCAGCCATATCAAATCTTAATGTTTTTAACGCATTAAAACCTCTATCTCCGATGGTCGTTAGTTTTCCCATAAATTTAGGCATACTACTTGCCAATCCTTGATATTCATCATATACTTTCCTAGGGTCTACAGTTAATCCTGCACGCTTCCACATTGCAAATCTTGGCTGTAATATTAATTCCTGCATTTGTCTTTCGTATGCAGCCAATCCGCTTTTAGACAATCCTCCGTATGAAAATTTGTATTGGTTTAAATAATTTGGGAAAAAAATATTCCACCCAGACGGCTTAAATAAATTCATTCCAGCATGTGTCTCAAAACCTACAGTCCCGTGTCCAAATGTTTTTAAACCAAAAAAGAATCCGGGTAGTGCTTTTAACACCTTAATAGCTTTAGGCGTTTCTGCTGTTTGCAACCATATTTTAGCTTCCGCTATTGCTTTATTCCTTCTTGAAATAGCGTTATACATTTCATCTGAAATAACTTTAGATGCTTTTGGCTGAATTAAAGCTGAATTAACTTGTTTAACCGATAATCCTAAATCTTTTGATACACCAGCAATCATATCACCATGTAGCGAACCTTTATCTATGTAATTTTTTTTGGCATAATCCCAAATATCTTTTATTTCTTGTGGAGTAAATTTTGTGTCTTTTTTATCTACAAATTGAGTAGTAATACGATTAAAATTTTGTTCTTCTTTAATCCTATCTTTTTCTGCTTTAATCTTATCTTTTAATTCTTTTTCAGCATCACTTATTTCTTTAGGTGTTGCCTTTTCTCTTTCTGGTAATTTACCTGTTTCTTGAAGTTGCTTTAATTCTTCTTCAAGTTTATTTAATTTTTTGTTTTCTCTTTGTTCTTCTTTAATCCTATCTTTTTCTGCTTTAATTTCTTGTTCTTTTTTAATAGATTCTAAATATTGTTTTTTTATTTCATCTTTATTTTTATTAATAATATTTTTAAGATTAGGCATTTGTTTTACTAATTGCTTTAATGCCGCCTCCAATTCTATTGAACCTAATTCTGCAATATCTTTAACAACAGAAACTATATCTTTAAGAACATCAGAAGTTTTTTCAGCTTCCATGCCAAATGATTTTACATTTGCAAGTTTTGATAATTTAGATTTAATTGATTCTTGTAATTCAGCTTTTCTTTCTTTTGTTAATTCTTCTTTAGTTTTTTTAGATTCTATTGTAGCATTAATATCTTTTTCTAATTGGTCATAATGTTTTTTTTCTAATTCAGTAATTTTATCATTTAACATTTTCACTTCATCTGATAACTTTTTAGCAGTTTTGGATTGTTTTTCAGTCATTTCTTTTCCATAGTTTTCTTGAAATGCCATATCCATTCCTATATAAGACCCAGTATTAATATCTGTTTCTCCTTGAAAAGCCTCTCCTACTTTATGCCATTCAGTTGCCATAGGTTTAACAACTTCTTTTGCCCATTTTAATGATTCTTCTTTAGCTTCTTTATATTCTTTGCTTTCTATACCAAATTTATCAGCAGTTTCATAAAGTTTTTTAACTAATTCCTCATGTTTTGCCCTAACAATAGCAACATCATCTCCAGATATCTTTTTTGTTTCTTTAAATGTTTTGGCTATTTCTTCTGGATTAGCACCTTGTTTAATCAAATTACGTCCTATTTCAATAGCTTGTTCTGGTGTTAATCCTTCTCCACGTTTAATATTTTCTTCTCCATAAGTTTTCTCTAATGATTTTTGAGATATACCAGTTCCTTCTGATTCTTTTGGTTCAAATTTCTCAGAATTTAATACGTTACCTTCATTATCAAATTCCAATCCTTGATACCTGTAACCTTCTTTTTTAGTGTCTATTTTCCATCCGTTATCTGTTTTGACAACATCTCTTGTATCACCATCTTTGATGTTATTTAAAACAGATTTGGCTACTGCTTCGGCTTCGTTTTCAGCAGTAAC
>Ga0209777_10009613_pt1 | contig 10378 bp, 11 predicted proteins | sample FrelakmetHBP12HB_FD_187147 | JGI IMG/M metagenome (GOLD analysis project Ga0209777, IMG submission 187147) | Freshwater lake sediment microbial communities from the University of Notre Dame, USA, for methane emissions studies -HBP12 HB (SPAdes)... | ecosystem: Environmental > Aquatic >... | reverse complement strand
ATACCCGCTAGTATAGGTGCGAGATATGCCCGCCCTAACAGCGTCGTCGTAGCCTTGGTTGGTGATGGCAGTTTTGGATTTACCGCTGGTGAACTTGAGACAGTCGCCCGAGTCGGTGGCCCCAATCATATTATTCTCTTCAACAACCTCAGCTTCGGCTGGATCAGGGCAGAGTGGCAGCTTAGTTACGGGAAGGAGTACGTCGACTTCGCTACAAACTTCAAGCCTATAGACTATCTCAAGATTGCGGAGGGCTTCGGATTGGAGGCCACCCGTGTAGGAAAACCAGACGAGCTCGGTCCTTCTCTCAAGAGAAATCTTAAGAAGAAAGAACCCACATTCACCGAGATCATCGTAAAACCTGAGGATCAACTTGTCCCGCCGGTGCCGAGCTGGATAAAGAAGGCTGAGGAACAGGGCTTTAACCATATTAAATGAAACTCTTAACCAATGGTCTGGACCAGTTTCCATCGCCTTTCGTTTATAATCCACCGTTGAATCTTAGAAGGGATCACAGCATGCGCTTCATAGTCTACGGTGCAGGGGCAATTGGTGGCATTATCGGGGGTCATCTCTACAGGACTGGCCACGACGTCATTCTGGTAGGCAACAAGAGGCATGTGGATCGAATCAATGAAGCAGGCCTCAAGCTGATCACACCCAACGAAACATATGTCCTAAAGGTGCCCGCCTGTAAGAGGGCAGAGGAGCTGGCTCCATTCATGGAGGATGACATAGTGTTCCTGACTGCGAAGTCCCAACACACAGCCCTCTGCTTAGGGCAGCTTAAGAACGCAGGTGCTGAGAGAAGCCTTCCCATCTTCTGCGCCCAGAACTCCATAACGAACGAGCCAGCTGCTACCCGCGTCTTCGACAACGTCTACGGCGTAGTTATCAACCTACCCGGCATCTTCCTCAACCCCGGTGAGGTAATCAACCCCATAACGGGCAACGCGGGCTTCATCGAAGTGGGACGCTACCCCCGCGGCACAGACGAGCTGACGCAAACAGTCTCAACTGCTCTAGGAGCCGCCGGGTTCGCGTGTAAGGTAAACGAGTGGGTGATGAGAGCGAAGGCGGCGAAGTGCCTCCTCAACCTGAGTAACTCCCTCGAGGCGATAACAAATAGCAGAGGCGAAGCGGATGCATTCATACGGGCCACCAGGAGGGAGGCTGAGAAGGTTTGGAAGCGGGCGGGGATCGAGTGGGAGGACTTCGAAGAATATGAACGGCGCGTGAAGACGATACGGGGGACGAATAAAATGCCCAGGGGCTACGAGTCGGAGAACAAGCGGAGCTCCACATGGCAGAGCCTCACTCGGGAAACTGGCAACATCGAGGTGGAGGCTCTGAACGGGGATATTGTGAAGATGGGCCGATCCCTTGGGGTCGAGACACCATACAACGAGATCCTATGGAGGGTGGCGGAGGAGATGGCCGTTAAGGGCGAGAAACCCGGAAGATACGCAGTCGAGGACCTAACAAAAATGGTGAACACCTGAGGCCAGATGGTTCCAAACCAATAAAAAAAATGTTCCCCCTTAAAATATTTTTATGGATACTTACATATTGCTGATATTCATCCTTCTCTACTTCCACCCTTCTGTTTCTACACAATGCTTGAGTTTGTAAAAATTAGGAAAAGTGGGCTAGAAACTTATAACGGCATCAGCGTCTAGAAGTAGATCGTTCAAGGTCGCTGCACCGACGATACCAGCCTCGCTCACGAAACTACCCCTAGGGAGGTTGAACAGCATGCAGCTCTGTTCACAGACCATCAGCTTCACACCAGCCTTGACTGCCTGATCCATGACCTCCTTCAAGCTCGGGAACCCACCAATCTTGATCTTCTCCGCCTCGCCCGACTTGACGACTGTTATTCCCTTGATTACGAAGTAGATCGTGGCTTCTATGCCCATGGCTGCGGCGGTTGCTCCGAGGATGAAGGGGGCGTATAACCTCTCCGGTGTGTCTGTTCCACTTGTTTGTACATATAGTATCTTCTTTGTGGTCATGTATAGCGTATTGGAATATAGAGTAATATTGGTTTGTGATTCTTTACCTGGTTTTTGAATGTGTGTTATCAACGGGTCGCGATTTGACCGCGCATATGAATGGTGCAGGGGGTGGGGTTCGAACCCACGGAGGACTAATCCATCAGGTCCTAAGCCTGACCCCTTTGGCCACTCGGGAACCCCTGCGGCGACTTTAACTAGAATCGAAGGGAATTTAAAAGGTATCTACATGACTTGGGCACTAAGGACAGGGAGAGAGTTCAAGAACATTTCCAACATTATATTACCTCATCGAAGTTGAAACCTTTTTATTCGACTACCAGTACTGAGTGGTCTCGTCACATAGAGTCCGGCACATGTTTTGACTCCAAGCCCTAAAAGCCAGCGAGAATAGCATGCAAAGTTCTTGTGATGAGGAGTCAAAATATATGCAAGTAGAATGTTTCGCCGATTTACAGTTGAGTAGAGATGTATTGAGAGGTGTCGAGGAGCTGGGTTTCAGCAGTCCTTCGCCGATTCAGGCACAGTCGATTGGTCCCCTCCTCGAAGGGAGGGATGTCATTGGGCAAGCCCAGACAGGGACGGGGAAGACAGCTGCCTTTGGGATCCCGATGATCGAGCGCCTAGACCCCGAGAGCAAGAAAGTCCAAGGCCTCATAATGGCGCCGACTCGTGAGCTCGCGGTGCAGATCGCTGATCATCTCAATGGACTATGCAAGTACACGACCCTGAGGGTTCTCCCAGTATACGGTGGCGAGCCTATAGCAAAACAGATACGCGAATTGAGGAGGGGGGTCCAGATCGTCGTCGGCACACCTGGCCGCATCCTCGACCACCTCGCGCGGGGGACACTGAGTCTCTCTTCGGTAAAGGTCGTCGTCCTTGACGAAGCAGACAGGATGCTCGACATGGGCTTCATAAACGATATAGAAAAGATCCTCTCGAAGACGCCGTATGATAAGCAAGTGAGTCTCTTCTCAGCGACGATCGACGAGTCGGTGATGAGCATCTGTGATAGGTATATGAGGAGACCCCAGAAGATACTCGTCAGTAAAGACGAGGTCACTTTAACACAGATAGATCAGTTCTACGTTTCAGTCGAACCGGACGATAAATTTGACGCCCTTTGCAAGATCATAGAAGCGCAACAGGTCGAGAAGGCGATAATCTTCTGCAAGACGCAGAGGGGCGCGGCCCGACTCGCGAAGATGCTTAGGGGAGGGAACTACAATGCGAAGCCGCTCCACGGCGGGCTGACGCAACCCCAGAGGGACAATGTCATCGAATCCTTCCGGAGGGGAAAGTTGAGACTCCTTGTGGCGACGGATGTCGCCGCGAGGGGACTCGACATACAGGGAGTGACCCACATATTCAACCACAACATCCCCATGGACCATTCGGCCTATTTCCATAGGATCGGGAGGACTGCGAGGATGGAGGCTGAGGGTACGGCCATCTCTCTCGTGAGCGAGGGTGAGATGGATGACTTCCGCCAGATAAGGGCCATGACGAAGACCCGGATAGTGGAGCTCCCAGGCGTCTATGCGCCAATCAGAGACCAGAAGGGCCCGAGACCAGTCTGCAGCGACTTTGGGAAGGAGTGTAGCGTCCCTTTCAAGCCAACTGAGGGTCGTCCCGTCTACTGCTCCAAATGTTATCAGAAGCACAGGCCATCGAGGAGACCTAGCGTACGCTATATTCGCACCGTCCGTCGCTAAAGGCATCATTCGGTTCATGCTCGCCTCGGACCTGAGGGCAAGATAGATAAATGGTTGCGTCACCGAGAAGATTAGGTGTTTTAATGGAGATCAAATGGCTTGGCCACGCCAGCTGGATGCTGAAGACTGCTGGGAAGGTTATTTACATCGACCCGTACGAGGGGGAGTACGCGCCTAAGGGTGACCTTGTTCTCGCTACCCACTCACACACGGACCACTGTAAAGAAGACAAAGTGAGGGCTGCTGTGGGCCCATCCACTGTCTTCATTGCTCCCGCTGACTGCTCGAATTTCGGCGTCAAGCCGACAACTCTCAAGCCGGGTGACAAGATCAAGATTGGCGATGTAGAAGTAGAGGCAGTCTACGCCTACAACTACAAGCGCTTTAGGAGTCCCGGCGTCCCCTTCCACCCTAAGGAGTTCGGTGTCGGCTACATCATCAGGGCTGAGGGGAAGACTATCTACCACACCGGTGACACAGACTTCATACCTGAGATGAAGAAGCTGAAGGATATCGATCTTATGCTGGTCGCCGCGGGGGGCACCTACACGATGGATGGGGAGGAGGCTGCGGAAGCGACCATAGCCGTCAATCCGAAGGCAGCCATCCCCATGCACATCTGGGACACTGACCCCACCATATTTAAGAGGAGGGTAGAGGCTGGCAGTACTACTAAAGTCTCGATCCTCAAACCCGGCGACGTCTACAGGCTCTAGCTCTTTTTCCCCCACATGTCGAGTGGTGGCTTTGCCTCCGGTGGTAGGGGGCTCCTATAGGTCTTCCCCAAGGTTCTCCTGTTCTGCTCCTCCCATGCCCTCTTCAGCAGTTCGGGCTTGGTGAGGAGGTCGATGACGGAGGCAGCGATGACCTTGGAGGCGAAGACCAGACTCTTGTGCCCTATCCCTACGGCTGAGGCGGCTACATTCATCCAGCTATGACCAGGGGTACCCAGGGGCCAGGTAGTTGTGTAGAATTCCATTGTTGGCGCTTTCCAGCTCACATCGCTTACGTCCGTGGAGCCGTGGCTCACCTCGCCCTCATCCCACGCGTCGACGATGCTTGTGTCCATAAGTACGCCTTCGAGCTTCTCCCAGTCGGGGCGCTTCGTCTTCCGAAGTGCTTCTCTCTTCTCTTCCTCTGGAACGTTACTCGAAAGCTCCTCTGCGAAGGAGGTCTCCTCATCCGTATACTCCGGGGCACCGATGACGCGCATGTTCGATGTGACAACCTCACTTAGGACCTTGCTTGGGAGCTTGTTGTAGACAGCCTTAAGGAACTCGACCTCAAGACGCGTCTCCGTCATCATAGCAGCGCCATCAGCTATCTTCAAAATTCGGGCATAGATAGCGTCTACCTGATCTCGCTCTGGAGCCCGCATGAGGTACCAACTACGGGCGTAGTCGGGGACGACGTTAGGCTGACCACCACCCACCTCGATGACATAGTGGATGCGGGCATCCTGGATGACATGCTCCCGAAGGTAGTTGACACCTACGTTCATCAGCTCGACCGCGTCGAGGGCGCTTCGACCCTGTTCGGGGCTTCCAGCGGCGTGGCTCGTCTTACCGTGATAGTGAAACTTTACAGAGTTGTTGGCGAGGCTGCTGCCTAGGGAGCCGTAGTTCATCGCGCCTGGGTGGTGACTGATGACGGCGTCGACGCTATCGAAGATCCCCGCTCTTACCATCCAAACCTTACCACTACCACTCTCTTCTGCTGGACACCCAAAGAACTTAATCATCCCCCCAATGCCATTCCTCTCCATCGAGTATCTCGCAGCTATCGACCCTGCTACACCTGATGACCCGTGGATGTTGTGGCCGCAGCCGTGGCCAGCACCTCCCTCGACGAGAGGCTCCCTCTTCGGCGACTTTTTTTGGGATATCCCGGTTAGGGCGTCGTACTCGCCCATCACACCAATAACTGGTTCACCGGTTCCCCACGAAGCTACAAACGCTGTGGGTATTCCCGCGACACCTGTCTCCACTCTAAAGCCATGTCCCCTCAGCTCATCAGAGAGTAACTTCGCCGACTTGAATTCGACGAACCCCAGCTCAGCATAGTCCCAGACCTTATCGCTTACTTTGATGATCCTTTCCTTCTGACCATCGACCCATGCGATGGCGTCCCCCTTCATTCTATCAGAGGTAACCATAGTGGAGAATAGGGGGATTACCCCAGTTATAACCCGGTCGCCGTTAGGGACCGAGGACCTCGGTTATCTCTTGCTTCTTCACGACCCGGTATGCTGGGTGATAGACATCTCGGTATTCCTGAGTGTGGTGCATTGGCTGAGGATTGACACTGTTGAGGCTATTACTGATAGCTTCAATGTCGTCACGTTCGAAGCCGAGTTTAAGAGACCAAGGGAAATGCGCGAAGGCGTCCCATATCTCCAGAAACTCGGAGGCATTGCCATGGATGTCGGAGAGCCTCATCGCCTCCATAAGCTTACTTAGCGGTTGGTTCTCCCTGAGGAAAGGACGCAGATTAACCCTCACGACTCGGGCATTTACGGAGACAGGCTCCATAAGGGGCTCGCTTGGCTGCTCAATTGTATTTAGCTGGGAAGCCTCCTGCTTGAGGTATTCCCATGCACCGGGACCCATTATATGACCGATGCCGAAGATACCCTGGTAAAGGAGCTTATATGTGTCCCTCGCCCTCATCGCTGGCCTCGCAGTCTTATGCCATTCGACGAGCTCGGCGACCTTCTCCCAAGTGACCATCGCATTGAAGCGAGGCGGAGGCCTAATTTAAAAGCGTCGAGCTCTCAACAGATTGGCTATTTTAAGGTTTTTCTCTATCGACAAGCCTTAATGCGCCCTTCGGGCAGGTGGAGACGCAGAGACCGCAGCCGAAGCAGCGGGTCTCGTCGTACTTCTTCTTGCCGTAATCCATGTTACGGGCGCCAAAGACGCACCGTTCTACACATTTACCACAGGAGATGCATTTTTGGTCATCGTCCTCGGCGATGAGTTTTGACTTTAAGACTTGAGTGTGGATGCCGTGGCGAATTAGCCCGCCAAGTGTGTGACAGCAACAGGTGCAGCAGCTGCAGATGAGGAAAGGCTTCTCATCACCCTTCATGACATACGCCATATGAACGAGTCCAGCCTCGTGGCTCCGACGCAGCACGTCCAAAGCCTCCTCGACGGTGATCCTGCGCGCTTCGCCCCGGTCTGGCCCACCAATGGGATAGGAGTCGACGTTGACCGCGAGACATGTCTCTAATGGAGAATCGCAGTTACCATGTAGGGTACGGCACCCACATTTCTGCAGGAAGATGTTCTTAGAGTCGCGGAGAATCTTCTCGACCTCACTCAGGTCGAAAACCCTGTGGTCCACCTCAATTTCAACGTTCACCGGTAGAGCGACAGCGGACTCAAGGCTATCTGCGATCTCCCTCAGCTCCTTATCCGTGTAGTAGTGTGCAATTCTCCTGCTCTTTTGTGTGGGCACGAGCTAAACCTCTCTGCCCGAAATTTAAGTTATAGCTGGAAACCATTATCTTGATCGCCACTAATTTCTAGAGACATGGTTAAAGTCGGTATCATGATCTGCGATAGAAACAGAACATGCACGGGTAACAAATGCTTCAAGTCGATAATCGAGCGAGACGGTGCCTTCGCCGAGTACACAAAGAACGAACCTATCGAGGTCGTGGGCTGGATGGCGTGCGGTGGCTGCCCGGGAGAACGTCTCGAGGCGGCCCCCGGTGACATGAAGAAGTTCGGTGCTGAGGTCATTTACCTCGCCAGCTGCTATTTAGCCGGGTATCCCATCTGTCCCTACATTGAGGACCATAAAAAATATATTGAGAATATTGTGGGGCTCCCCGTCAAAGTTGGTACCCACCCTATGCCAGCCAACTACGTTAAGGCCCATGTGAGGGCGGGGGACTGGAGCCGGGACGGTGCAGACAAATGGTTAAAAAACATCACAGACAGCGAGGCGCATGCAGATAAGTACGATTCGACTAACCCAAATTTCCTCAAAAAATAATCGTAATTATCCCACCATGCTTTCTTCAAACCTGATTGGATCTTGCAAGTTTCGCTAAAAGCTATGCATTAGCATGATCAATCTTTTTTTGCGGCTTTGTAGAAGTGTCTTATGTGGCAACTGGTAGGTGAATAGGTTAGAGAAGTCCTTTCTTCGTGGCTTTCACTAGGCTTTGGTTAGGTTTACGGTTGTGTTTCTTGTGAATTGGAGAATGTGGAGTTTTTCTGGATCCTAAGGAGCCAGTCGTATCTCCTGATACGTGGAAGAGAGATCCCGTAGGTTAAGGCGAAGATGGCGGAGACTGTTATTAGGCTCACGACTTGGAGGTTGGCCTCGTAAGCTGTAGTCGTTGCCGTCTCTAATACGGTGTTGACTAGCTCTAGTAATGTTGTGAACAGCAGTCCGATTCCGATCACTGTGCGGGGAAAATACGCGCGTGGTGTACCCGCTGGCCTCAACCGGAAGTAAACGAAGGTTATGACTACGAAGACGGCGAAGGCTGTGAATCCCCCGGAGAAGGCAATTATCTCGATTTGCCATGGATCTAGCTGGGATAAGGGTACGGCGATGATGATTTGTTGTTTGAAGAAGGTGAAGATTAAGCTCTCCACTGGGACCCTGAGCCAGAGGCAGGCGATGTAATGGCCGAGTTCATGGATCGCAGCCCCTATGTAGCCGAAGACGAGGCTTGCTAAGCCTCCATAGGTTACGAAGAGGAGGCGGTTGATAATGATCTGCTTCTCCATCGTAAGGGTTAGCGCTTTCGGAGTATTAAGAGGCTCACCGGGCGACATTGATTGGGGTAACCCTGAACGCCTTCTGGAGTTCGGTAGGGGTCATCTCTAGGATGAATCCGCGTTGGCCGCCGTTTATGTAGAACTTGGGCATTTTGAGGATCGTCTCCTCGGCGTAGACGGGCATTGTCCGTTTGGTACCGAAAGGGCTTATACCGCCGACGAGGTACCCTGTGTGACGCTGTGCATCCTTTACTTCACATGCAGCCACGTTCTTCGCACCGATCTGGCGGGCGAGGTCCTTGAGGCTAACCTCCTTGTCACCGTGCTGAAGTACAACGATAGGTTCGCCGTCATCCTTCTGCATTATCAGTGTTTTTACCACATCGTGGAGGCTAACTCCTAAGCCGTCCGCTGCGACATCGCTACCCTTCCTCTTGTAGTCGTAGGTGTGTTTTTCGTAGGTTATCCCCAGCTTGTCGAGGTGGTTGGTAGCTGGTGTGACTGGGAACCTCTTCGACATGGGTTGAGTGTCAACCGTTGCGCCGTTTAGGGTTTACGGCGTCGGGTATCAAATATAGCGACCTTGGATTATTTGGTATGGTTAGTGTTGAGGAGATTAGACGCGATTTCCCCGCCCTCAGGGAGTGGACCTACCTTGACAACGCCTTCGTGGGGCTAATGCCCCGGCAGGTCAGGGAGGGTTACGACCGCTGGGCGGATGAGTGGTACAATTTCGATGTGGGGAACAGAACCATCCTCTCCGGGTGGCTGGAGAAGGCTACAACTGTCCGCACCATGGTGGCTGATTTCATAGGCGTCTCCCCTAGGGAGATCGCTTTCACCATGTGCACTGGCAGTGGACTCAACATCGTCACAAACGGTACCAAGTGGAAGAAGGGGGACAACGTCGTCTTCCCTGAGTGGGAGCACAACCCCCTCGACACCCACACCACCCGCAGGAATGGCGTCGATTCACGCGTCTGGAAACCCGAGGGAGGCAGGTTCCTCGCCTCAGACCTCGAGAAACTCGTCGACGACAGGACGCGACTCGTTCAGGTTAGCCAGGTGAGCTACATAAACGGCTTCAGGGTGGACCTTAAAGAGACCGCGGATGTCGCCCACGAGCACGGTGCTAGGCTGCTGGTGGATGCTACGCAGGCCGTCGGTGCATTGAAGGTGGATTACAAGCGAGATGGTGCCGACTACGTCTCATTTGCTCCCTACAAGTACCTGATGGGCCCTGCCGGCCTCGCTTTTCTATATGTCGACGAGGAATCTATCAAGCAACTCGTCCCCGACAGGACGGGGTGGAAGAATCAGATCTGGGAGGGCGCGCACGCTGAGGATAAGACTCCGGAGGATACGGCGGAGAAGTTCGAGTATGGCACCATAAACTTCCAGGGTGTCTATGCCATGGAAGAATCGCTTAAGTACCTCAATCGCCTCGGCATCGACTACGTCGAGAATCGGGTTCTCGACACCACCGGATACCTCTATAAGAGCCTCGTAGAGCTCGGGAAGGAGCTCTGGACACCGGAGGGCAATGAGTCCCCCGTCGTCAGCTACAATCAGGTGGGTGCTGTGGAGCTGGCTGAAAGATTGAAGAAGGAGAAGATCAAGGTTACCGGGCGAGAGGCACACGGCGGTCATATGCGCATTTCCGCTCACTTCTACAACACCCGCGGTGACGTCGACAAACTCATAGAAGCGATCAATTAGCCCAGACTTTCCAGAGGAGGGAGCTAGCCTACAACTTTTGCTACCCGAGTTTGTTGGCGGTTTTTTTGACGAGTAAAAACGAGCTACGATACCTTTTAAGAATAAAAAATCCTTCATAATGGCAGGTTAGTCAACGTTGATAGAGATACGTTTCCACGGCAGGGGCGGGCAGGGCGCTGTGACT
>Ga0209777_10009612_pt1 | contig 10380 bp, 5 predicted proteins | sample FrelakmetHBP12HB_FD_187147 | JGI IMG/M metagenome (GOLD analysis project Ga0209777, IMG submission 187147) | Freshwater lake sediment microbial communities from the University of Notre Dame, USA, for methane emissions studies -HBP12 HB (SPAdes)... | ecosystem: Environmental > Aquatic >... | reverse complement strand
TTCCCCAGGCGACATCCCCCGGTTGTCCTATCGCCCTGATCTGCTTACTGAATATTTCGGAGAAGTCATAATCATTTCCGATACTCGTAATAACGGATGTATCGGTCGTAAGTGCAATTGCCGGAAGGGGCGGCCTTTCTATTAAAAAGCGGTTAATAAATTCCGCAGCAATATGTTGTGCATCCGCCGCTGAACCGCCATTGCCAAACAGTAATATCTTGTTGCCTGATTTTAGTGCCGCAGTTAACACATCAATTACATTAACTAGTTTACTTAGGTTCTCATTAATAAAAGCTTCTTTGACGCGGCTGCTTTCTTTAAATATTTTTATTATGTGATCCTGCATAATTACCTAGCTGAAATCTTTCATTATTACCTAGATATAAAGCCAAGCTAATATATTTACAGGTATTACTCCTGTCAAGGGTAGCCGCTGGAAATTTCTTATTTTTTTGAGGACGTATTTTAATACCAAAAAAATAAAGCTACAGTTTAAACAGTGCTTGCCGGAACCCTTTGACAAGGAAATTTTCATAAATATATTTAGATCAAAAATAGACAAAATAAGTAATGAGAGCAAATGCTTATATAAACAATTTTTTAGAAAGGAGGGAAGTTTATGTTCACCCCCAAGTTTATGGAGGATGAAAAGGTTTGCTGACAGTGTTCCGGAAATGGTGCACCTGCAGCGGGAAATGAACAGGGGTGCAGAACCCATGTTGATCTTTTAATAGCTTCCTATATCTCTTGTCAAAAAATAACTAGTATGGATGTCCCCGAAATTTTAATTTTCATTTTCCTGATTATGATTAATTTCTAGAAATTAATATTGCATAGTTCAGTGATTTTTATTAGCTATATGGACATTCCAATCTTTCCCCGATGAACAGGATAATCATATGGAAGGAAACAACCTTCTCAGCCTCGTTGAAAATATCCAAACTTGGGACAAACTCGAAAAAAGAATCGCAGACCTGCCTACCGAAATGGAAAGAGGCTATGTTTTTGAAGAATTTTGCCATGCCTTTTTCCTTCTTGATCCTGTTTTTCAATTCAAGGAAGTCTATCGTCAGAACAAAATACCACCCTCAATTCGAGAACGCTTGGGATATCCGGGTATTCAAGACCTCGGCATAGACGGGGTAGGAATTACTGATGATGGTAAGATATACGCCTATCAGGCGAAATTCAGAAGCGACAGAAAAGTAACTCCGACTTTAAGGGAACTATCAACATTCTTTACAGTATCCGATAAAGCTGATTGGCGTATAACGATAGCCAACGCCAATAAACTTCCTTCGGCAATTGATGACCGGGTCCGTCAAAGCCGAATTCTAGCCGACAGATTTGACGCACTGGATTCAGATTTTTTTGATCGCCTTGCAGACTACTTAAAGACACAGCGAATAACTCCACCAGCTAAAAAATCACCGCATATAACTCAACAAGAAGCAATAAAAGCGGCTGTATCGTATTATGGAAAAAACAAAAGAGGTCAGTTGATACTTCCCTGCGGAGCGGGAAAAACCCTTGCCTCGATCTGGATTAGTGAAAAGTTAGGTGGAAAGAACATCCTGATAATGCTGCCAAGCCTTTCTTTGTTGAGTCAAACATTGAGAGAGTGGGCAATCAATGCATCCGTACCTTTCCGTTACCTTTGCGTCTGCAGCGATACAACGGTTGACCTGGGAAACGATTCACCGATAGAAAAAATTTCCGATATGGATGTACCCGTTACTACTGAATCGGAAGCGATATGGAAATTTCTGAAAGATACAAGTTCCAAGGCATCAATTATATTTTCCACCTATCAGTCATCAAAAGTCCTTTCAGGGGCAGTCCTCAAATCAGGAGTAACCTTTGACATTGGAATATTCGATGAGGCGCATAGGACAGTTGGGGCAAAGATAGGCGCATGGGGCATTGCTCTAGATGATGAGAACATACCCATCAATAAAAGAATATTTATGACGGCAACGCCAAAGATTTATGCACCTCATATAACGAAGAAAGCAAAAGAAGAGGACGTCTTGATATGCAGCATGGACGATGCTGATATGTACGGACATCCCTTTTATGAAATAGGTTTTGCCGAAGCTGTTAAGAGAGGTCATATAACTGATTATAAGGTTATCGTCATCTGCGTTACTGATTCTGAAGTGAAGAAAGTAATCGAAAAAGGTGGAAGGGTAATAACAGATCAGGATCACGAATGGGATGCGAAAGCTCTGGCAAAGAGGATTGCCCTTGTGAAAGGGATTCGTGCTTACGGGTTGAGAAAAGCATTCACCTTCCACGGAAGAGTTGACTCCGCAAAAGCATTTACCGATACAGGCAAGTCATACGGCATTCATAATATCTTTAAACTTCTTGAACCCGAAAAGGAAATGCAAAAGAGTGTGGGATTTTTCCATGTAAACGGAACGATGTCGTCCGGAACAAGAAGTAACATATTGAAAGAATTTGCCAGCGTTGACATTGGCATAATGAGTAACGCCCGCTGCCTGGTAGAAGGTGTGAATATTCCTGCTGTAGATACGGTTGCCTTTATTGATCCGAAAAGAAGCCTGATTGACATTATCCAAGCCACGGGCAGGGCAATGAGAAAAGCTGATTGGAAGCAAAACGGATACATTTTTATACCGGTATTTTTAGAAGAAGATTCCGACCCTGAGCAAATCATCAAGAATTCAGACTTCGGTACGGTGTGGGAAGTCCTGCAAGCCATGCTTGATCAGGATCAGCACATGCAAGGCATAGTTTCCAGAATGAGAGTTCTTCAGGGGAAAGGGGAGGAAGGAACGCAGGCATGGAAAGATGCAATGACTGAGTATGGCGAAAAGATTGAATTCTATGATCTTCCTATAAAGATTGATAAGAACCGGTTCATTGAGAGACTAAATACCAAAATAGTCGAAATCATAGGAAGGCAATGGGATTTTTGGTACGGGCTTACTTTAAGATATAAAGAAGGCACTGGTAATCCAAATGTAACCTACCATTACAAGACACCTGAAGGATACCGGCTGGGTAAATGGCAAGGTCATCAAAGGGGCAATTACAAAAAAGGGGAATTATCTTTAGAGCGGATCAATAGTCTTGAGGATATTGGTTTCAACTGGGATGTACTTGAGGAATGGTTTGAAAAAGGATTTCAAGAAACATTGCTTTACAAAAACAGCACAGGCAATCCCAATGCACCTGCAGTTTATAAGACACCTGAAGGATACAGGCTTGGTGCATGGCAAAATACTCAGAAAGTGCGTTACAAAATAAGAAAATTATCCCCAGATCGGATTAAGCGACTTGAGAAGATCGGTTTTGTTTGGAATGTAATGAATGTTGAAAAAAATCGTCTTGGTTGGGATCACTGGTATGAATTGACGATGAGATATAAGAATGAATTTGGTGATGCCAATACACCAGCACGTCACAAGACCATTGAAGGTTACCAGCTTGGTAAATGGCAAAGTGGTCAAAGGAACTTTTACAAGAAAGGAAAATTATCTCCAGATCGGGTAAGCCGCCTCGAAGAAACCGGCTTCACATGGGACATACTTGATGAACAGTTTGAAAAAGGCTTTCAAGAAACATTGCTTTACAAAAACAGCACAGGCAATCCCAATGTATCTCACAGTTACAAGACACCTGAAGGATACCGGCTTGGTAAATGGCAAAGTCATCAAAGGGGCAATTACAAGGAAGGGGATTTATCTCCAGAAAGAATAGAACGACTTGGAAAAATTGGTTTCACATGGGAGATACAGGAAGAACAGCGTGAGGAACAGTTTGAAAAAGGCTTTCAGGAAACATTACTTTTTAAAGAGAGTACGGGAAATCCTAATGCACCTCAGCCTTACAAAACAGCAGAAGGATACAGGCTTAGCAATTGGCAAAGTCGTCAAAGAAGGTCTTACAAGAAAGGAAAATTATCTCCAGAAAGAATAGAACGGCTCGAAAAAATTGGTTTCAAATGGGAAATGCTTGAAGAACAGTTTGAAAAAGGCTTTCAGGAAACATTGTTTTATAAAAAGAGCACAGGCACTCCCAATTCACCAAAGAGTTGCAAGACATCTGAAGGTTTCCTGCTTGGTGAGTGGCAAAGTCATCAAAGAGGCAATTACAGGAAAGGGAAATTATCTCCAGATAGAATAGAAAGACTCGAAAAAATCGGCTTCACATGGGAGATACTGGAAGAGCAGTTTGAAAAAGGTTTCCAAGAAACTTTGCTTTATAAAAACAGCACAGGTACTCCCAATGTACCAGCAAGATACAAAACACCTGAAGGTTTCCTGCTTGGAAGTTGGCTAAGTGATCAACGGAGCAAATACAAGAAAGGAAAATTATCTCCAGAGCGGATCAAGCGACTTGAGGAAATTGGTTTTACATGGGAGAAACTTGAAGAACAGTTTGAAAAAGGTTGCCACCAGACTTTGCTTTATAAAGAGAGCACGGGCAATCCCAACGCACCACGGAGTTACAAGACAGATGAAGGTTTCCGGCTGGGTATTTGGCAAAAAATTCAAAGGGGCAATTACAAGAGAGAGAAATTATCTCCAGAGCGGATCAAACGACTTGAGGAACTCGGCTTTACGTGGGAAAAACTAGAAATAAAGTTTGAAAAAGGCTTTCAGGAAACATTGCTTTATAAAGAAAGTACAGGCAATCCCAATGCACCAACAATTTACAAGACACCTGAAGGCTACCGGCTGGGCACTTGGCAAAATGCACAAAGAAACCTTTACGAGGAAAAGAAATTATCTCCAGATAGAATAGAGCGACTCGAAAAAATTGGCTTCACATGGGAGAAATTTGACGAACAGTTTGAAAAGGGCTTCCGACAGACTTTGCTTTATAAAGAAAGAAATGGAAATCCTAATGCACCTACAATTTACAAGACACCTGAAGGTTACCGGCTTGGTGCTTGGCAAAGTACGCAAAGGGTCAATTACAAGAAAGGGAATTTATCTCCAGACCGGATAGAACGACTCGAAAAAATTGGTTTCAAATGGATAGTACATGAAGAAAAGTTTGAAAAAGGCTTTCAGGAAACTTTGCTTTATAAAGAGAACACAGGCAATCCCAATGCACAAGCAAGTTACAAGACAGCGGAACGTTACCCGCTTGGTACTTGGCAAACTACTCAAAGGGTCAATTACAAGAAAGGAAATTTATCTTTAGAGCGGATCAAACGACTTGAGGAAATTGGTTTCACATGGGAAAAACTAGAAGACGAGTTTGAAAAGGGCTTCCAACGGACTTTGATTCATAAAGAAAGAACTGGAAATCCTAATGCATCTGCAACTTACAAGACAACTAAAGGTTACCTGCTTGGTGAGTGGCAAACTACTCAAAGGGAACTTTACAAGGAAGGGAAATTATCGCCTGACAGGATCAAGCGACTTGAGGACATCGGTTTCAAATGGATAATGCAAAGATAAAGTATTATTGACAATGACGAAAGATAAATCTATTGTTGTTCAACCGAAATCAAATTTATAAATTTTTATTTTCTGGAAATGTGTATTCAATTTATCAATTGTCAGGCGCAAGGAGCAAAGTAGATGCATTATAATGAAGATGTTTTTATGACCCAGTTCCCAATTGCTAAAAGCTTTGTTTATCACATAACCTACTATAGGATACTTTATAAAGCATATCACAAGAATGATCCAAAGTGTGAATTCTGGACGCACACAATTAATGCCCATCTACTGCACGCAGCAATTCTTTGGTGCATGATCTTTGGATCCGATGGATGCAATCCAACTCATTGGAAAAACCTTTCAAGCGAACAATCAGATGAGCTTAAATGCAGTTTTCGAGAAAGCTTGCCTAAATCAATTGGAATCAATTGGAAACGTTGGCGAAAGTATCATAAGGAAATGACAGATTTTCGAAATAAGTTTGCAGCACATAGAGAACTTGAATATAAAAAGCCAATACCAAAATTCGATATAGCGCTAAGTGTTGTATATTACTACGACCATTGGATACGGGAAGTAATTGCCCCAGATATCATGAATGAACTTTTATTAGAAAAATCTGCAAAAAATCTTAAGGCAATAGTCCCATTGATAAATACCCTTATTAAAAATACCAAGGCATATTACGAAACAGCCCAAATAAAAAAAATATAGGTACACATTAAATTTATTGAGTTATCCAGAAATTACAGAATAACTTGTTGACAGAAGGAATGGAATGAAAGAATCAATTATCCTGTTATGTAGTCTGGTAGCTGGCGGAAGTGGATATCTAATAGCCACATTCTGGATGAACCCGATATTGCGCTACTTGCAGATTAGACATGCGGTAACGTCTGATTTGATATTCTATGCCAATGTCATCAGTCCCGAGAATATAAGTGAGGAACTGAAAAAACGGTATGAAAAACGCAGAGTATCGAACAGGAAGCATGCTGCCGAAATTGCTGCGTCTTATTACCGACTCCCAAAATGGTATCGCTGGTTACTGAAGAAACGAGAGGAAGATCCAATTATGGCTTCCAAAAGCCTAATAGCGCTATCCAATTCAAGTACGCATGACGATGCGGAGAAACCTCGTGAATGGCTGAAGAAATCGCTTTGTATTGCGAAGGAGCTTGATATATGAATGAACTGCCAAGGTAATAATCGGGGACGGTTGTTCTAATTAATTAATATCATCAGCAATCCCGCGCCATTCCTAGCTTTCAGATGATCTAGATTACCCTACAAGTGCCAGTTAGGCGAGATGCTCAATTCCGGGGACAGCATACTAGTTATTTCAGGGAAAAACCTGGACAAATACCTATTAGAGAAGTGGACAACAGGCCGTTGAAATATCAGTTTTCCTTTTTCACATCAATTAATACCTTCATAAGGATAAAAGGTTTAAACCTAATTATACCCTTCGTCGTAAGCAATCATATCGAGGTGTAATGTAGCAATATCTTCAACGTCGAGGTTCGGCTCTTCGCTTGATTTGGTTAATTCAATAATTTTTATATAACGGCGGCACTTATTGCAGACATCCACCCGGTGGTGTTCCTCTCCTTCCACTGCAAAATAAGCCAGGGAATGCTGTTCATCGTTGCCGCAAAATGGGCATTTAATCCGGTGAAAATACCATTTAAATCCGCACTGGTGACAAAACAAATACCGTTTACCTTCTTCCTCTTCCCGGATTTCACCTATCTTCGGTTCTTTGCCACAAATGGGACAGTATCCCTCCGACCAGGCCGACTTGGCTATTATCTCATCGTATTTTTCGGCAATAATTTCTAATTCCGGCCTTAAACTTTCTTCAGTAAAAAGATCGATCAAATCCAGATTTTCTCGAGCTTCGCTGCCGGATGCTAATTCTTTGTTTGCAGTGTCGCCTTCTTCATCACTGCGGTCAAAAGAAGCGCGAATCATTTTCTCCCAATTATATTGTTTATTTTTAATGATGCTAATGATGTTTTGCGCCTCTTCCGGCATTCTTTTTTCCACTATGGAAATCAAGGAATTAAAATATTGTTTGGGACGTGATAAATCATATTCCTTTCCCGTAAAATCAATTAAGGGAAGACCTCCCTCCATTTTTTGGGTGATTAAATTTTCTTCGACCCGAAAAATGGAATCTTTCATATTCTGGCGGTATTCCTCCCGCAGAATTAAAATATCCGCCAATATATCCAAAAGATCAGTATAATGAGGATTCACCGCCTTATAATCCTCTATGGTTTTTAAAGACTCCCTCAATGTTACAGCCATTTTTTACTCCTTCAAAAAAATATACATACGCAAGTTATGCGGTCTATATCCGCTTTCCTGGGTATCTTCAAGGAATATTTCCCTTGTTCACAATATGATGATTATTTTTAGAGAATCAAGTCTTTACCAAAAATAAATCCTGCTGCAGGCAGCAAGGAAATATTTTTCTTATCCCTCGACGCTGCGCGTACGGGATCAATCCCGACTTTTGCGGGATCAATTCAGCTAATCCCGCTCCAAAAGGCTCCCGTCAGAAAAAGCCTAGACATAAATGTGTCCTTTTTTTCGCGGGATGTCGCATGATGGAAAAAAGCCTCTGGCTCTTCCTTTGAGGCTCCACAAATTTCAGCGCGCTACGCTTGTAATATCTGAGTTTCATTGCTTCCACTTGCGCTTCCTATAGTCAGCGAGTGTCATTGTCCCGCATCGCTTCGCTCTTGGAATAATTCGGCTAATCCCGCTCCAAAAGGCTCCCGTCAGAAAAAGCCTAGACACAAATGTGTCCTTTTTTTCGCGGGATGTCGCATGATGGAAAAGAGCCTCTGGCTCTTCCCTTGAGGCTCCACAAATTTCAGCGTGTGACCTTTAGGTTATGCACTCTGTTTCTGAAACTTGGGTCTCATTATCAGCGAGTGTCATTAATTCGACTAACAAATTTCAGCGCACTTCGTTTCTGAAATTTGAGTCTCATTAACCACGGGTATCTCTGATACCCTCCGCCTGTGGCGGGATCAATTCCACTAACGCTTCAAACTTCGCTTCGCTCGTTTTCAGCGAGTGTCATTGAAAGAACACAAAAGTCACAACAATAAATAAAACGACCAGGATGGGTATAGAATATTTAAACATATAGCCAAAGAAGCTGGGCATCTTCACGCCTGCTTTTTCGGCGATAGACTTAACGATAAAATTGGGCGCGTTGCCGATATAGGTATTTGCCCCCATAAAGACTGCTCCCGCGGATATGGCCGCGAGATATGGAATTTTTTCCGCAATCAGCCGGGCAACGGCCTGAGCTTCCGGTATGCCGGGGTAGAATTTGCCTAGCGCACTGTTGAAGAAGGTTAGGTAAGTTGGGGCGTTATCCAGAAAACTTGATAATGCACCAGCCGTCCAGAAATAATGTACTGGTGTGTTCATTGATTTTATTAACCAGGCCAACGCTCCATTTTCGCCTGCTCTCAGAATAGCCAGCGCCGGAATAATAGTTATAAAGATGCCCGCAAAGAGATAAGCCACTTCCAATATGGGAATCCAGCCAAACTCATTGCCCTGACGTATTTCTTTTTTGGTAAAAAATAGGGAACAAAATCCCATAATAATTAAAACGGCATCCTTGATTAAATTTTCTATGGATTGATGAATGCCGAAAATGTTGACTTCGCCCAATTTGACGGTTCCACTAAACAGGACGGCAGCAACGATTCCCGACAGGAAAACGAAATTTTGAGCTCCCTGAATTCTTAGAGGTTCGGGTTCCAAACTCTGGAGTGCGGATTTATCCTCTTTTTTATAGTAGTACGAATCCAGAACGAAATATAGCACCAGCAAAATAACAGAGGCAAACGCCATCTGCGGTAAAATGTTAAAAGTCCAAAAAAATGGTACTCCATGCAAGAAGCCGAGAAACAAGGGTGGATCGCCCAGCGGCGTCAGTGCACCGCCAATATTGCTGACCAGAAAAATAAAAAAAACGACCGTGTGCACCTTATGCACACGCCAGGAATTTGATCGCAAAATCGGCCGAATCAATAGCATGGAAGCTCCGGTCGTTCCGATGATCGATGCCAGGATAGTGCCGATCAGCAGGATAACCGCATTAACAGCAGGCGTTCCTTTCAAAGTGCCTTGGACATAAATGCCGCCCGAAACGGTAAATAAAGCCCATAACATCAGAATGAAGGGGATGTAGTCGATGATGATAATATGAGCTATTTCATGAACGGCGATTTCACGGAAAAGATACAAAAAAGGGATGGCGAAGACCAACGCCCAGAAAGCGGAAACTTTGGGAAAATGATGATCCCAGAAATGCGGGACAAACAGCGGCATCAATGCGATAGAGAGCAAAATACCGGCAAACGGAAGAATAGACCACAATGGAAGAATGATACCAATATTATCATTGTTTATATTTGCATTTCCGGAATAGGCAAAACCTATTGCGGGAATAATAAACAATATAATAATTACTAATAGAATATGACTAAATCGTTTCAAGGCAACCAGATAATTTATACTCTTTTTTTTAACAAAATAACCTGTTCGCATCATAGTTTTTATGGGTCATTTGTTTATGAACTTTTGCGCAAATTAAAAATTATTCAATGCTAAAAAAACATTTTAGATTCCAAGGATATTGTATAAATAACTCCAATAATTATTAAAAATTTATATATAAAATCTAATATATAAGCAAACTTTTTGTAACAAATTTTATTTTATAGAATAATCAAATGGTAACTTACATATTAATTCCGATTTTTAATATTTATTGACATATACTATCTTATATAACTATACTTTTTATAAATTAAAGAAAAATATAAATAAAAATGGATTTAAGCGTTTTTTATCATTCTGAAATATTTAAGTTAATAGTGATTCCCTTATTAATTTTTCTGGCTCGTATCTGCGATGT
>Ga0209777_10009611_pt1 | contig 10380 bp, 15 predicted proteins | sample FrelakmetHBP12HB_FD_187147 | JGI IMG/M metagenome (GOLD analysis project Ga0209777, IMG submission 187147) | Freshwater lake sediment microbial communities from the University of Notre Dame, USA, for methane emissions studies -HBP12 HB (SPAdes)... | ecosystem: Environmental > Aquatic >... | reverse complement strand
TGATGCCGAGGGCGGCGATGTTGATGAAGAAGTAGTCGTTGTACTGTTCCGGGTTCATCGTCGTCGGGTTCAACACCTGCATCTTCGTCTTCTCGTCCGTCCAGATGATCTCTTTGCGGTGAGGCAGACGTTTCTCCAACTCTAGGATGTCGTTGCTGGTCGCGCCGTCGTAACTGCCTTGGATGACGCCGGCGCCCGCCCATTCGATGAACTTCCCGTAACTCTCATCCGCAGTCAGCTTACTCTGCAGGATTTTGCCGCCGCACATGATGATGCTGTAGCCGAACATCCTGCCGGGGATGATGTTCTCGACGACATGGATGACGCGCCCTGGGTGCCAGTATTGCCTTTCTGTGGATTTCTGGTAGATGTAGTAGACGGTCGGGTCGGCTTCGGTCTGTTTCGCGGCTTCCATGATGTACGCCGCGTCCAGGATGCCCAACTTCGCCAATTCCAAACCTGCGGCAGGCGGCATGCTGCTGGGGACGTCGTCGCCTTCTCCGAGGAACATCTCTTCGAGGAACCCGTCGCCGTAGACGCAGCTGCTGATGCCCGCCAGCTCTAACGTCTGTTTCGTCCGCGCCCGCCGGTCGAAATCCAGGCACACATCCAGTATCTTCTGATCTGCCGGGTGTTTCTCGTCGATGGCTTTGATGGTCCAGCCTTCGTGGAATATGTCTCGGTTGACTTTCGTGATGACTTTGCGGACCATCGGCTCTGCTTTGAACACCTGCACCAATTGGTCCCGCGGCATCATGGTGCTGTCGACGGTGTCCACGGTGAACCCCATGTAGAACGGCTGCGCAGCCTTCGACTGCAGATCGCTCGTCGGCTTCGGCTTCCGGTTTGTCAACAGGTCCATCCACTTCGGCATGACTATGTCCATCCTCGTGCGACAGGCCACACCATGTGGTGGTCTGGTTGGTAGTCGGTGATAAGATATCTGAGAGCATCGACGGCGTGGTCGTCTTTTTTGACAGGTTCTTCGTTGTACCCGCCGGTCTTACGGTCTTTCTGGTAACGATAACTTTCAAGTTGTTTGATGAGGTTGACGCAGGAACTATCGATGAAAACCATGTCGCGGTGGAACAAGCTTTTAAGTCGGCTGATGCCGCCGGTGACGTCCAACCTTTTGTTGTCTGCGCTGACGGCGCGGATGCTGTTGCGTTTGAACGTCTCGATAGCATTCAAGCCTGAAGGGTCGCAGTAGATGGTCCGGACGTTGAGTTCTTTGACGATGGGTTGTATGTCGCGGGTGATCTCGTCGCTGGTCCTGTCGCTTCGGTAGTATTCATGGACGACGTGTAGGCGGTTGTCGCCGTCGACGCCGCCGATGAGGAGGCAGGCGGGGTTCCGGTAGCCGTCGTCATAGCCGGCGATGTAGTTCTTGAAGACCGATGAACGGTAGGCACCTGTATGCCGCTCGTGGTGGAAGTCTTTATAGATGAGGCCCTCGAAATCCCCCCATTTCCCTTGCAGGTAACGGCGTTTGTAGTCCTCGTCATAGGACTGTTCCATGCTTTGGATGTAGCTGCGCGGCAGGAAGCTGTTGTCGTACGTGGTTGTTTCCACTACGGTGTAGTCGGGTGTGGCGTGCTCGAAGAATGCGTCGTATACCCAGCTGGTGTATGGCCCTGGGTTTCCTGTAAGAAGTCCGACGGGGTGCGGCATGTGCTGTTCTCTGAGTCTGCCTTGGAGCATCAGGAAGATATCTTTCTCGATGTCGACAGGTTCATCGAGGGCGAAACCGTCAAGATTCAACGATTTGAACTTGCTGGGGTCTTCGCAGCTGCGGAACAACACTTCTGACCCGTTGTAGAATTGAAGGGTGAGCGTGCTTTTATTCCATTCTTTGATGAGTCCGTTCGCATACCCCTGGGTTTGCAACGTGGTTTGGTACAGATCGAGTTCATCCATGAACGTCTTCAGGATGGTGTCTCTGAGCATCGGGTATGTCTGACAGCCGACAAGCCAGCGACTTCCGGGGTGTTCAAGGCATTTCGAGATGACAGCGTTGCTAAGCAACAGTGTTTTCCCGGCTCCGAACGCGCCGCTGTATAGGATGAACCTATGGTTGTTGAGTTGTTTGAGTGTCTCCTTTTGTTTTGGCAGGAGCACTCGTGGTGCTTTGAGGCTGTTCGGTGGTGTCGAAGGTGAATTTAAGATGCTGGATGGATCCACTGTGTTCTACCTTCTGCTCACTTTTGTTTCCCCACGCTTCAGGGTTTATGTGAGAGAGTAACCATTTCGCCTGTTCCGGGTCTTTCCTAGCTGCGGTGTGTACGATTTCGACTAAGTCGAGTTCTACTTCAGCTCGTGCTTCCTGGTAGCTTTGTAAAAATGGTAAAAACTCAGGGTCTTCTGCTTCCCCTTTTTTAATCCAATTATGTAGTGTTTGTCGTGTGATTCCTACGGCTTGAGCGGCTACATCAAGTTTACAACCAGTGCGTAGATTTTTGATGATCACCTTGGCAATCTCTGGCGTGAATTTTGATTCTGGCAAAATGTATCTCTCAATTGTAGTTGTTGTTCAAAACCCGCGCGTGTGTCGTTGTATTAAAAAGGGTGGTTTACCAGTCGTTCTGGTCGGTGTAGAAGTCGATGGTTTTGTATGCGGGAAGGGTGAGGGTGTCGGCGACGTCTTCTTGTCGTCTGGTGCGGTAGACGTCTCGTATCATGGAGAGGTGTGTCCTGAGGATGAGGCAGTCGTCTCCATGGCTGTGTGTGAGGCGTTGTTTTTTGATGGTGAAGAGGGCGCGGAGGTCGTCTTCGGGTAGTGTGGCGATGAGGAGGTAGAAGGGGTAGTAGACGCCGTTCATCGACCGGGGTTTGCCTTGTCGGTAGTCTCGCTGGTATTGCTGTCGTCGAACCTGGTCTTTGAACGGCATCCCCTTTCTCTCCGTTTTTGTTATAGTGTCCGTGGGTTAAACGTGGATTTCGTCTGTTTTGTGTTCTATCTTCTGTGTTTTGAGTGTGATGATGGTTATTTGTGTGAGCGGGATGCCGGTGCCTGCGGCGAGCCACGGGCGGATATGGGTGGGACGGCTGTCGTGCGGCATGAACCGCAGGACCGCCCAGGTCTCCGTCACCGTGCTGAGGTGCACTAGAAGGCCTCCAGGTCGATGACGCGGGGCGTGTAGGGGAACGGGACGATGACGCGTTTGTTGTAGTGGTAGACGGCTTTGAGATGTCTGATGATCTCTTCTTGGAAGTTCCAGGAGAGGAGAAGGATGACGCTTGGGTTGGTTGTCATGCCGTCGTCAGGATGGACGATAGGGATGTCGGTGCCTGGGGTGTATCTTCCGTGTTTCAACGGGTTGCAGTCCATGATGAACTGCGGGTGGATGCCGGTGTAGTTCAGCAGGGTGCTGCTGCGTGCGCTCGCGCCGTACGCGACCGGACGGGCGGACGGCGGCACGAGATCTTGTAGTTCTTGGCAGTGTGTGTGGACGCGTCGTGCGAAATGCCGCCAGGCTTGCAGGTCGTCCAAATGTTTCCGTTCCTCGGCTTCCCGCAGGCTGAGGACGTGGTCGGACGGCTCAGATGGCCATCGTCGGGCGTAGACGACGAGACTGCCGCCGCTGATCGGGCTGCGCATCAGGTCGATGACATAGAGTCCGTTGTGGTTGAGCAGCCATTCCAGGCTCTGCAACGTGAAGTAACTCTGGTGTTCGTGGTAGATGCTGTCGTATTGCAGTTCGTCGTAGATGTCGCCGGCGTAATGGACTTCGAGGGCGAGCAGGCTGTCGTTGTCCATCAGGGTGCGCAGGGCGGCGACGAACGGCTTCGGTTCTACGTGCGGCAGGACGTTGCGGGCGATGACGACGTCCGCTGGCCCGTTCGCGTCGATGACGGCGTCAGCGACCTGAACGGTGAGGTAGTCAGGGATGGTCGGGATGCCGTCCTGTGTCGCTTTGACTGCGAGGTTTTCCGCTGGGTCGACGCCGAGGACGTCGACATCGTGGTCTTTGAACGGCTGGAGGAAGGTGCCGTCGTTGCTGGCGGCTTCGACGACGAACCCAGGTGTTTTCCGAGTGCGCTGGAGGACGTTGCGGTAGAACGTCGTCGCATAGAGCCTGGTGCGTGGCGACGTCCCGGACACCCAGACGTAATCCTTGAAGAGGATGTCAGGGTCTACGGTGTAATCCAGTTGCAGATGGCCGCAGACGGTGCAGAAGACGAGACGCAATGGGTACATGTCGACGTGGCCACCTGGCGACTGCTGCAGGTTGTTGGCGAGCGGCTGGCTTCCGAAGTCGATGACGTTCTCAAGGCGCGTATTCTGGCAGAGTCTGCAGTGCGTTATCGTTCCCATGGTTTCTTCCCTCTCATGACGACGTCTTTGACGCGTCGATATTCACCGGACCAACCGTCATCCGGGTCTTTTGTGCGGAATCGTGCGTACGTCGGGTTGATCGACCGGACGAACTCGTCCAATAGAATAGGAACGTGAAGTCTCTGCACGAAGTTGACGTGCCGGCGGTACGCGTCATGCCGTCGGGTCGTCTGCAGGTACTCGTCGAAAGCCGTCTGCAAATCGTCAAGATCCATTTGCGTGCCGAGGTAGTCCATGAACGCGCAGTAGAATGGATCCATGGCGTACATGGTGTGGATGAGGGCGGGCGTGTAGGTGATTTTGCTGTCGACCGCTCGGGCCATGTGGAACCCGTGGATGTACGCCAGTTTTCCTCTCAACGCGGTCAGGATGTCGAACGTCAACTCTCCGTACGACGGGAGGTCGGGGATGTTCCATTGGACGTCGTCGAAGGTCTTCTTCAACGGACGGGTGCGATGGACGTCGTAGAACGTCGGCCTGTACCAGGACATGAGGAACACGGCGGCTCGAATTCCGTTGTCGTCTGCGTCGACCTGATGGTTGTCGTAGATTGGTTTCCAGTAGAACGTCCTGTGGCTGGCTTTGAATCCGTAATAGTCGCCATGGCAATTGACGTAGTCCCGGTGGCGTCGTAAAAAGTCGATGCACGGCTGCAGGATCCGCGGGTTGAGGAGGTCGTCGTCCGCGCAGAACACGGTGAAATCCGTCGTGGAATGCCGGGAGAGGTCTGCGCATTTCATGAACGGGTTCGTATCCTTTGGGTAATGGATGATTTGGATGTCGATATCGCTGCGACGGCTGCAGGCCTGCGCGTTACATTCTTGGATGGCGGGTTCACTGGAGTCGCCGACGATGATCGGATAGGCGACGTTATGATCATCGAGATAACGGAGTAATCTGTCGAAGAGCCGTGGCCGGTTGAACGTCGGGATGAGGATGGTACAGTCGCTCATCGCCCACCTCGCAGGACGACGGCGCAATCCGGCGTCTTCCCAGTCTCGTTGACCGTCAGCATACGCCATCCTTTGAACGCGGTGAACACCGGAGATCCGGGCATGACGTCCTCGATGATGTAATACCCGCCGGCGGTGACCGCGGTGTAGCATTCTCGGAACGTGGCGAGTTGGTCGCGGGGGTCGTGGCTGCCGTCATCGATGAAGACGTCGATAGGCGAGTCGACGGCCCGTAGAAGCCGCTGCAGATCCTTCGGCTTGCGCTGGTCGCCATGGATGAGCCTTACCTTGCTGCCGAAGAAGTTCCGCCGTAGGACATCTGTGCGGCCCAGGGCGAGGTCGGCAAGGATGGTATGCGGGCGGATGACGCGCCGATGGTCCATGCCGTAGATCCGCCAGCGCGGGTAGGCGGTATGCCACAGGCGGATGCTGTTCAACCATCCTATTCCGATTTCGACGAGGACAGTGTCCTTGTCTCGTAGATGGGTGAAAAGCCGGTCGTACGTGTCGGTGTATTTCACGGCTTTGTCTGTGCCTTCATCGATGGCGATCCGCGTCAGCTCGCTGCTCCAACCTGTCGTCATAGTTCCTCGTTCCAGCGGCTCTGCCGCACACAGATGACTCGAAACCCTGGTTTGACGAGTTCCTCGCGGAGCGTCTTCAGGTCGTTCTCATCTTCCACGATGAACCCAGCGATGTCTGCGACCGCGCAGAGTTCCTGGAACCGTGTGAAGCTGGACTGCGGGCCGTCCCTGCCAGTGTCCACCATGACCGCGACGATGGTGAAACTACTCGATAGGTCCATCGTCCGCAGGACGTTCCAGGTGTTCACGAGATGGTCCACGGCGAGCAAAAGGAAATCCAGTTGTTTCATGAAATAGACGCCGTCCTGGCCGGCGAGCATCATGCCGAACCCGACGCCGACCAAGGTATTTTCGCTGTTCTGCACGTTCACCCCCTGGATGTTTTTGCAGAGGCCGCTGATGCAGCTGCCGGCGGCCATGTTCTGACCGTAACAGACGACACCCTTGCCTATCAGCGCGTCCTGGATGGCCTGGTTGACCGCGTCTTTATACTTCATGGGCGACCCCTGCGTGATAGTTGATGAAATGGTCGGTGGTGTAGCCGCCCTGGGTCGTGACGTTGACGATGACGACAGCTGCGCCTCCCGCCTCTCGGATGTTCTCTTTCAGATGCCTGATGACATGGCCGTCGTCGACGGAGATGGAGACGCAGGCCAGTCCGAACGCGGTGACGATGCGCGGGACGTTGAAGTCGCAGCGGCGGTCCTTTTTCCTGGTCGCAAGGCTCCAGCCGTTGTCCTCGATGATGACGAGGACGCGCAGCTGCTGGCTGGCGATGAACTCCAACGCTTCGTAGAACGCGCCTTCTTCGATGGCTCCGTCGCCGGTGATCACCGTGACGACGCCTTGGTCCTGTTTGTGTTTCTTCGCCCAGGCGACGCCACACGCTATGCTGAGGTTGTTGCCGAGGATGCTGCTGGTGTACAGGATGCCGGCGTCCTTGTTGTAGATGTTCATCGTCCCCATCGTGCCGCCATTGATGCCGCCCGGACTCAAGCGTATTTCTTCGACGAGCTGTTGGAAGTCTGCGCCGAACGCGAGGTTGTAGTGGATGTTCCGATGGCTGCAGAGCAGGACGTCGCCCGGCTGCATCGTCTCTTTCACAGCAACCGCCAAGGCTTCATGGCCGAGGGCGAGATGCACACAGGGCGGGATGACCTTTCGTTCCATCATGCTGTTGATGGCCAGCATGGCCGTGCGGACCTGTTCGACCGTCGTCATAGCAGACTCCTCAACCCCTCTTCTAAAGTGATGGTCGGCTGCCAGTGCAGTTCCGACATCGCTTTCAGGTTCGACACGCGACGGACGCTCGGCTCCGCGCCGGTGTCCCGTATCTTCGGCCAGCGGCGATGGATGTTCATCGCCGTGTGGATGATGTCGCCGAGCATGACGACGTCCGGGCCTTGCAGGTTCCATGTGTTGAACCCCGGCTTGCCGAAACATGCGGCGATGCCCTTGGTCAGGTCGTCGACATGGATGAAACTGCGACTGGTCAGCAGGCTGCCGACGTTCACCTCGTCCTTCGTCCTCACCTGGTCGAACAGGCTTTCGACGGCACACCAGTTCCCCGGTCGTTTCCCGTAGACGATGCCGAACCGCAGGATACTTGTCGGCATCCTGGTCTGACGCCACAGCATCCGCAGCTGCAGCTCACTGACCATCTTCGACAGGGCGTACTCGTTCGGCGCGTTCTCGACGTGCAACGGGTCGTCCTCGTCTTTCACCGATTCTTCGGCGTAGTCGTAGACCCATTCGCTGCTCGCAAAGACGAACTGCTTCACGCCCCGCTGGACGCAGGCGTCGTAGACCGCTGTCGTCCCGAGGATGTTCGTCCGGGTGACGTCCTGCATCCTGCCACGGCAGTCCGCCTCACGCGCCATCGCAGCGAGATGCACGCAGACATCCCAGTCCATCGGCACCATGTCCGCCGTGAACTCAGTGATGTCGTACGCGGGGAGATCTCTGCCGATGACGATATGGCCCTGTTTTTCGCAGTAGTCCTGCAGCCTGCTGCCGATGAACCCTTTGTTGCCTGTGATCAAGATCTTCATGCTACCTCCGGTGCGTTCAACCCGTTCCTCCAGAATTTCTTCGGGTAGGTCTTCAAGAGATATTCCTCAGTCTCAAACTGGAACCGGTTCACCTCATCCCGTGCTTCGATGACGTCCGTCTCAGACCTCGTCCTGGTGTTGTTGACGACGACGATGTACGGGTTGCTTTTCAGATGGTCGATGACGATGTGGATGATCTCGTCTTTCTCTAGGCACAGTCCGACGCTTTCCTTGTTGCTGTCTATCAACTCGCCGCGTACTTTCACTATCATCAGTAGGCTCCCCAATGCACCGCTACGACGATGAGGTCGAGCAGGTTGATTTTCCCGTCCCGGAACGTATCCTCCTTCACCCATCCGGCTGCGCCTGTCTCCCCGTAGTGGCTGTAGACGTCCAACAAGTCCAGGACCCCAACCGTGCCGTCCCCGTCCATGTCGAACGGGCTGACGATGAGGAACGACACGTTCGTGATGCTCACTGAGAGGTATTTGCTTTCGTTGACGATGCCGAAACCGCTGAGGTTGATGCTGGCGTGGCCGTACGCCTTGGCCGTGAACAACAGGTAGACGAGGCTCTTGTCGCCGGTCGCGTTCCCGACGCCCAGGATGAGGTCGTAAACGTTCCTCACAGACCCGGTCGTGTTGTCCTTCACGCCTGCGTTGAAGAACGTAGATTGCGGTTTGAACATCGTGCCTTCCGTCACTTTCATGGCACCCAGGCTGGCTTTGGTGAAGAGTACCTTTGTCTCGAAGCCTTTCACCCACGTCGAACTGGTGAGCATCACGGTCGCGTTGACCGGGTCGCCTGGTCGGTAGGTGAGCGGCGGGACGACGACCCGTACACTCGACCCGTCAGCCACTATGCTGAGCAGCGGCAGCGTCATGGCGATGACCAACACCGCCACCAAAGGTTTCCACGTGTTTTTCATAGAATCAACACTCCCAATAGCAGCATCGCGGTCGTGACACACAGGTAGATGGTCAACCGCCCCAACTTGTACTCGCTGGTGTCACCGCCTTGGACTGGAAGGATGATGCCTTCGTAGGTCGCGTAGACGAGCTGCACCACTGCCACCGTGAAGAACAGCCACGCGACGACGTGTTGCCCGATGACCCAGACGAGGCCGCCGGTGGCAGCGTAGACCGCGCCTGAGAAGAATCCGCCGGCCCACAGGTTCGCCGGGATCGCCGACATGCTCAACCCGTCGACCGTGATAGTCCCATGCAACGTCCCAGCCCCGAGGATATGGCCCAACTCGTGCCACAGGAAACTCGTTATCCAAAGGAACAGGAAAATGACGGCGTAGGCGACAAAGTCGAAGCTCATCTTCACCCGCCTCCGACAGCCGCCGCCATGATATACCCCAGGATCAGGCCGACTGTCACCGGGATGCTCAACAGCACGAAGACGATGAACAACGCGAAATAGCCGACGATCCACCCCGCAGTCCCCGCATGGGTGAGTCCGTTCCACAGCCAATGGATTATAATCCCCCAGTACCACAACACTCCGAGGATTGTCACACCTGCCCCGATTCCGATTCCCGCTAGTTTACTCATGGTTTTCTCACACTTCCTTGATAAGCTCGAACTCGATGCGGAACGTACTGTAGATGCTGATGTGCGGCTTCCTCGTGTCAAACCAATGCAAAAGACCGTTCCAACCACGGAACCCCTCACGGACGGCCTCCCGCTGCAACTCGTCATAATCCCCGTCGTCGCCATTCAACGCCGCATCCACCCAAGCAACGTGACTCACACAACTCAATACTCGGACGTGGCACACAGCCCGCTTGCCGCGACCAGGCTGCACCGCCAACACCTTCCCCGTCTCCACCAACTTCAAACGCCGCGTGACGGTCTTCCGGCCTTCCTGGACCAAAACCCAGGCAAGCGTGCCGTCCTCGTTCCTGCTGCAGAAAATCATGGCGTCACTTCCTTCAGACAAAACTCGTACAACTCGTCCACAGTGACGGCGACGCCTTCCGCCTGCAATTTCTGGACACGCAAACTGAGCCAGTTCATGTCCAGATGCTTCTGTTCAGGACGCCCTCGGCCCTGCTCAATGAACGTCGCCTTGATTGTATTACAAAAAGCCTGTTTTGTATTACATTCGGACTCTGCTTGTAATACAATTCGCCTCCAATGTATTACACGGTCTTCGTGATAAGAGAGCCTCTCGAAGGCGTGGTCCACGTCCGTTTCTCGATAGCGGTCGAAACCAGCCATAATCAAGTCGGAAATGCTCAGTTCACGGGTTTTCGCGTACTCAATGACATACCGTGGCACACGCCCCGAGACCATCTTTTTCTCGAGTTGAACCGGGTCTGGCATACCCCCCTTCTTTTCGTTTGGAACCGGTTTTTTCATCCCCCCCATCCCCCCTTGTAATACAATACAATTGTATTACATTCACGTACTATACGTACCTCCCGCCGGTTTCCACACGAAATGAAG
>Ga0209777_10009610_pt1 | contig 10381 bp, 4 predicted proteins | sample FrelakmetHBP12HB_FD_187147 | JGI IMG/M metagenome (GOLD analysis project Ga0209777, IMG submission 187147) | Freshwater lake sediment microbial communities from the University of Notre Dame, USA, for methane emissions studies -HBP12 HB (SPAdes)... | ecosystem: Environmental > Aquatic >... | reverse complement strand
CGGTGAGATTGAATTCTGGTCCATTTCTATTACCCCCGTCCAAGCCCGTCGAATTTGAGGTAACACCCTCCGCCGATCCCGGCTTTGTGGGCGTTCACAAAACCGATCCGCGTTTTTTCCAATTCAGCAACGGCGATTTCTTTTTCCCGATCGGCCAGAATGTCGCGTTCATCGGCGAGGGCCAGTATGTCAACCTCACCAAAATCGATGAGATTTTCAAGGCGATGGCCGACAACGGGGCCAACTTTGCCCGCGTCTGGGCGTGCTGCGAGGATTGGGCGATGGCCATCGAGGCCCGCAAAAGCGCGTTCGACCGCTCCTGGAACCGACGGCCGAATCAGTTCGTGCCCCTGCCCGACGATCCTACCGGCCGCAAATGCATCCAGTTCGGCGGCAAGGACTCGGCGTCACTGACGATCGATCCCTCGCATCCAGTGGCGCTGCGGCCCAACACCGCCTACCACATAACCGGCCAATTTCGCAGCGACAAGGTAACGACCGTTCAAATCCGATTCGGCCGGGAGGAGAGGAACCTCGCCCTCGATCCAGTAGCAGAATGGGTTGATTTCGATGAACGATTCACTACTCAGGGTGGAGACCACTGGCTTGGAAAAATAACGCTGTCGGCTCAAGACGGAGCGACGGTCTGGCTCGGCGATTTAATGCTGACGGAAGCAAAAGGCGGCCCGAATCTGCTGTGGGAGGTCGACGCCAACCGCTCGACGCGAGGCGTGTATAACCAACTCGACAGTTTCATGCTCGATGAAGTCGTCCGTTCGGCAGAGCGGCATGGCATCTACCTGATGCTCTGCATCATCACCCGCGATCTGTACATGAATGCCCTCAAGGCCGAGGACAGTGACGCCTATCGCACGGCGATCAAGGACGCCAAAAACCTGCTCCGCTACGCCGTCGCCCGCTGGGGTTATTCCACCCATGTCGCAGCGTGGGAATACTTCAACGAGATCGACCCCGGCCTGCCTTCTGATCGCTTCTACACCGAACTGGCATGGTTCCTCGACCATGTCGATCCCTATCACCACCTGCGGACCACCAGCACCTGGAGTCCGTCCTCACGCGATTGCCAACTGCCCGCCCTCGATATCGCGCAGCTTCACCACTACATGCGTCCGGCCGACAAGGATTGCTTCAAAGATCAATTCGCGGTCCTGGTCGAAAAGAGCAACTGGCTCCGCAAGTACGCCCCCGCCAAACCCGCCCTGATCGGTGAGTTCGGCCTGGCCGACGACAAATGGGGACTCAGCGATTTTCTCAAACAGGATCCGGGATGCCTGCACTTTGAGACCTCCCTGTGGGCGGCCGCATTCGCCGGAGGATCCGGCACAACCCTGTTCTGGTGGTGGGATCAGCTTGATCGCCAGAATGTCTATCCGCACTATCGTCCGCTGGCCGAGTACATGCGCGTTGCCTCCTTTGCGGGCATGAAGGCGGCCAAAGCGCGAGCCTCCGATGCCAACCTCGGCATCCTCGGCTATCAATCGGACTGGGCCGCTTACCTGTGGCTCTATGACCGCACGGCCACCTGGTCCAGCCGCATCGTCGATAGAAAAACACCCAAGACCTTCGCCGATACACGGCTATCGATTCCCAATCTGCCCGCCGGGACCTATTCCATCGAATGGTGGAACACGCGAACCGGCAAGATCATCCGCCAGACAGAAGTGAAACAACCGCAAGAGATTCCAATCCCGGAATTTTCCTCCGATATCGCCTGTAAAGTCCGAAAGAAATAGGCAAACTAATGACTACTCTTTTCGTTCGCCCATCAACTCGGCCATCATTTTGGCCATGCGTTCATGGCCCTGAGAAGTCAAATGAATGGTGTCGGATGTTGTATCGGGGGCTTGAAGAACATCCACCAAATACCGTTTTGGAATTAGCGTAATGCCCATTTCCCTTGACAATGATCGTTGAATCCGGCCATATTCTCCTTTCGAAGGAATCAGCGGAAGTTCAAACCACAGAATCCGTTTTGTTTTGGGCTTTAGACTCTGAATCATGGCCGTCATATTTTGCCTGAAAAGGTTTGGTCTGACCACATTGAGAATATCGTTTCCGCCAATCTCAATGATAGCCATGTTGGATCCGTTATTGATCTGAGGGATTTGTTTTCGATTTGCGGATTCCGAGGTCGAACCGGCAATGGCCAGATTGATCACGGGAACGCCGGTCTTCTGGGCCAACAATTTCGGCCAAGTCTGTTCTTCCGGACCGCCCATACCGGAGCTGATGGAATCTCCAACGACAAATATCCGCTCAATATCGTTTATTGGAATTGAGGGGGCTCGCCAGTACATAGATTCCCAGACGATCATTCCGGCACACAATAGACCCACATAGGAAAGGATCAGTATACGTTTCCAGATTGGCACAATACGATGGTTTCTAACCGCCAAATACCCAATAGCAAAACAAACGATAAACATCCCATACGCGATCAAGGGTAGCGGTGTGGCTGATAAAACCACAAAAAGAGAACCGATCAGGATTCCAAAAGATGATACAAGCCAATGCATCTTCCGAAATACCTGCTGGAGGATAACGACCAGAAACAATATCCCCATCCCGGCAAAATAACTCTTACCGGAAGCACAAAACCAGAAACAATCTTCAAACCGGATGATGGTTTTGACTCCATCTCGTTGATAGCTATTACAAATTTCAGTCCATCATCTGTTACTGTACCCACCATATCCTGATGGGTCAATAATTACCTTCGTTTTCCTGATGAACTGGCCCATTGTATGACCGATCATCTTGTGTTATCGTAAGCGGTGATTTGGGTTGATGAACCGATACCTCCAAACGGATTGAAAGGATTCTACGCATGAAATTAACACGCTATTGTTGGATTCAACTCGTCTTGATGGGCCTTTTGCTGTGCTCGGTATTATTTGCCGCCGAAATTCAATCCCCCGCCGACAATCGTCTCGTCTCCCTTCGCGACGGCGCCCGCAAGGAGGTCTTCGACGACATCCTGCCCTTCTGGCTCACCAACTGCATCGATCCGGCCGGCGGATTTTACGGCCGCGTGACCAACGCCGCCAAGCCCATCGCCGACGCCCCGAAGGGCCTGGTCCTCAACAGCCGAATCCTGTGGACCTTCTCGGCAGCGTACAACCAGACCCGCAACATCGAATACCTCAAGACCGCAACCCGCGCCTACGAATATCTGATCGCCCATTTCCTCGATAAGCAAAACGGCGGTTTCTACTGGATGCTCGATGCCAAGGGGTTGCCCGTCGATGACAAATTCGAACTCTACGGCATGTCGTTTGTCGTCTATTCGCTGGCCGAATACTCCAGCGCCGCCAAATCCAAGCCCGCCCTCGAACAGGCCGTCAAGCTTTTCGACCTCATCCTGGCCAAGTGCCATGACAGCAAGAAGGGCGGCTACTTCGAATCGTTCACCCGCGACTGGAAGCCGCTGCCGAAATCCACGATGGCCTACGGCATCGACAACGGCGTCAAGACCATGAACACGCACCTGCACCTGCTGGAGGCCTTCACCACGCTGGTCCGCGTGTATCCCGAGTCCAAGACCAAGGCCGCCCTGCAGGAACTGATGGACATCTTCTACGACCACATCCTCGATCCCGACAAGGCCTGTTGCCGCCTGTTCTTTGAGACCGACTGGAAGAATATCAACGACACGATCTCCTTCGGCCACGACATCGAGGCCGCGTGGCTGCTCTGCGACGCCGCCGAGGCGCTGGGCGACGCCAAACAGATCGAGAAGACTCGCGCTGTGGCCGTGCGGATCGCCGACGCGGTCCTGAAGCGCGGGCTCGACAAGGATGGCGGCCTGCTCTACGAGGCCAATCCCGACAAGATCACCAACCCGACCAAGGACTGGTGGTCGCAGGCCGAGACGCTGGTGGGGATGCTCAACGCCTGGCAAATTTCCAAAGAGCCGCGATTCCTCGATGCGACGCTGGCCTGCTGGGACTTCACGCAGAAGAACATCATCGACAAAATATACGGCGACTGGTACTTCAGCGCCGCGCCCAGCCATCCCGACGACGCGCTGAAGGTCTCCGAGTGGAAGGCCCCTTATCACAACGGCCGCGCCTGCATGGAACTGGTCAAGCGAATCAAATAATGTCATCGGCCTTCATTTTGTGAGCCCAAAATTGAAAATTGGATATTGGAAATTGGAAATTATTCTGTGTCTGGCCTTACAGTTTGCGGTCACGACATGCCTTGCCGCCCAACCCATCCGCATTCCCGCCACAAAGGACAACTCGGTCGTCCTGGTGGATAACGAATGGTCCGGCAACGCCGGCTCGGCGGGCCGAATTCGCATCAAAGGCAATCAGCATCTGGTCGCGATGGATTTCGACTGGTCGTCGCTCAAGGGCAAGGTCGTCGCCTCCGCTGAACTGGTCTGTTTTCGCGCCGATAAAACCATTCCCGGCCTGACAATCTCCACCATTCAGGCCCCGTGGGACGAAATGAAATCCAACGCTCTGAACTCCGGACTCAACCCCGACGGCTGGGCCTGGCCGGGCTCACGGTTTCCATCCGTGGCCGGTGGCAACAGTTTTTCGCTGCTGTGCCAATCGCCCTCGCGTCTCGAAGGCGACGCCTACCACTGGACGATCGACCCGGCGCTGATCCAGGCCAATATCCTCGGCGCCGCGTATGGCCTGTGCCTGCACGAGTGGTCCGCCGACTACTCCCGCAATCCCACCATCTTCGCCCGCGAACAATCCGGCAAGCAGCCGTACCTGTTGCTGACTTTCGCCGATAAGACGGAAATTCCGCTCCCTCAGCCGCCGACGAAGTTTTCGCTGTCAGAACCGCTCGATCCCGACGACCTGCGGCTGTCTTTCGCGGCCCCGGATTCCGGCTTCGCCTACGAAGTCCTCATCAACGATAAACCCTTGCCGCGCTGGAATGTCCCTTTTTTTCTGCAGGGCAAAACGCAAACCGTTTATCTTCGGGACATTCCCCTTCCCGCCGAGACGGATCTGGTCATCGCAATCCGCACGATGGACCGGCTGGGTCGCAAATCCGCGCCGGCAACAATAACATTACGCCTCCCGAAAGTCGCCAATCTTCCTATCCAGGAACTGCCGTCGCTTCCGGTGCCGCAGCCGCGATATCCCGACCTGTGCGTGATCCCCGCCGTGGATAAATACGACGCGACGGGAAAACCTGTCGGCCCACTCCCCGACGACTACCGCGTCCACAATGAAATCTTCGACGGCCGCACCATCCGCCTCTCGGCCGCGCGCGGCGAGGTCGTCTCGGCCCTCCTGTTGGTCAAAGGCGCCGGCTCGGTCAAAATCCAGTGCGACCTGCCCGTCCGCAGCGACCTGACCCAAGCCCTCTATGTCAAATCCCGCGACCGCATGATCCCCGATCCGCTGGTTCCCTTTGAATCGCTGACTCTCTCGCCCGATCGCGACACGCCCGTTTGCCTCGATGTGTTTATTCCGTTTGATACAACCGACAAACAGCTCGCCGGCTCGGTCAAACTCTCCGACGGCCGAACTCTCCCCATCGAGCTGACGATCCTGCCCTTTGCGATTCCCCGCCGCGCGTCGTTTCTGTGCGAAATGAACTCCTACGGCCTGCCCGACCGCGTCGAGACCTTCTACAAGCTCCAGCGCATCGCCTACGACCACCGCTGCCATGTCAACATCCTCTATTACTCGCACTCCACCGCCGCCCCCGGCTCGCGAAACTCCAATCTCGACATGGTCCTGCCCGACGGCCGCCGCATGAACCAGGGCCGATTCAACGACATCGCCCCCGACGACGAGCACGCCTTCTGGGATGACTTTATCACGGCCTTCGATCCCTACCTGTCCGGCCGATGTTTCGCCGACGGCCACCGCGGACCGATCCCCGCTCCCGGTTTCTACCTGCCCTTCCACGAGAGCTGGCCGCTGCATGTTCGGCAATTCTTCAGCGGCAATCCTGACGCCTACCTGGCGTTCTTCGAACATCCCGAATATGCCCAGACATTCTCGAATATCCTTGCCGATTTTGTCGCAATCGCACACAAGCAGGGTTGGGACCAGACCGGCTTTCAACTCTACCTCAACAACAAGGGTTCACTCAAAGACCCCAACAAGGACCCTTGGATTCTCGACGAGCCGGCCGACTACTGGGACTATCGCGCCCTGGCCTTTTACGGTGATCTGACAGAAAAGACCAAAGGCAAGGCGTGTCCGATCAATCTCGATTACCGCATCGACATTTCGCGCCCCGAATTCGACCGCGGCCAACTCCAGCACAAAGCTAACCTCTGGGTCGCCAGTTCCGACGCACTGCGGCACTACGGGCGCCTTGTGGCCGATCGCTCGCGGACCACCGGCGAAAGCATCTGGGCCTACGGAACCTCCAACGATCCCGCGACCTCCAACCGCCAGACACTCGCCTGGGTCCTCTGGGCCTGGCGCAACGGCGCAACCGGCATCGTCCCCTGGCAGACGATCAACACCGACGGCTCAGCCCTCAAGCAGGCCGATCAACTCGGCATCTTCATCTACGACAAGCAGCCCGACGGCTCGATCGCAGTCCGCCCGAGCTTGCGACTGAAGGCCTACCTCCGCGCCCAGCAGGACATCGAATACCTCAACCTGGCCCTGGCCAAGCCCGGCGTCACACGGCCGCAACTCAACCGCTTGTTCGACAGTTGCCTGCGGTTGGACGCCCGGGTCAACAAAACTTCCGCCGCCGATGCCGGCACCGCCGCATTCGATGGTTTTTCCGCTGACGATCTCCGCCGGCTCCGCAGTTCCCTGATACCCTTGGTGAAGTAACTCTTCTCAATAACAGATTTACCTCTCGATTATAGCGGTTTAAGCTGTTCGTTCAGCATACAGCTTTGCCCCGGCTGCAGGGATATCGTTTCAACCGCGTTCCCGTATCGCACGGGGCACTTCGTCCCGGCGGTGGACCGGATGACGGCCTTGACCAGCCGGCCGTCTTTCCAATCCATATCGACCCCGAATCCGCCGCGGGCGCACAGCCCCGTGACGCTTCCATTCTTCCAGGCGCTCGGCAAAGCCGGTAGCAGATGAATCTCGCCGGCGTGGCTTTGCAGGAGCATCTCGGCGACGCCGGCCGTATAGCCGAAGTTGCCGTCTAACTGAAACGGCGGATGGCTGGCGTACAGGTTCGGCAACATATTATAGGTAAACAAGCTCCGAACCATCTCGTAGGCCTTCTCGCCATTTTGCAGTCGCGCCCACAACGCACACCGCCACGGCCAGGTCCAGCTCCGCCGCGAATCGCCCGCCGTGCCGCGGGCCGCCAGCGATACCGCGGCCGCCTTGGCCAGATCGGGCGTACGCGTCACCGAAATCTGCCGCCCGGGATAGACCCCGTACAGGTGCGAAGTATGCCGATGCTCATCCTTCGGCTCGTCGCGGTCGGTCATCCACTCCTGGAGCTGCCCCCACTTGCCGATCTGCGGCGCCACCAGCTTGTCACGCATCCCCGCGATAGAGTCGCGATACTCGCGGTCAATCCCCAGCACATCCGCGGCCTCGACATAATTCGAAAACAGATCGAACACGATCTGCTGATTGTAGCTGACCCCGTCCTCATGCGGCCCGTGTTCCGGCGACCAGCCATTGGGCACGACCAGCCGCCCGTCGGGCAATGACTTGAGGTGATCCTCCCAAAACTGGCATATCTCCTTAAGGATCGGATAGGCGACCGTTTTCAAAAACTCTTTGTCGCGGGTAAAGGCATAATGTTCCCATAAATGCAGGCAGTACCATGCGTTGGCGGTCTTGTCCCACTCCCAGCCCAAGCCGCCCGTAATGTTGTGCGAGGTCCGCAGCGCCCAGCCGCGAACGGGTTTTCCGTCAATCTGGAACTGTTTTTCCGCCTGTGCGGCCTTGCGCCACGGCTCAAGCTGGCTGGTAATCAGGTCAAACAGCGGCAGGTGACATTCACCCAGGTTGGCCACTTCGGCCGGCCAGTAGTTCATCTGCACATTGATGTTGACATGATAGTCCGATGACCACGGCGGCGTGTTGGATTCGTTCCACAGCCCCTGCAGATTGGCCGGCAACCCCGGCCTCCGCGACGAGCCCATCAGTAGATAACGACCATACTGAAACAGCATGGCCTCCAATTCCGGATCGGCCCCGCCTTTGGCATAGGCCGCCAGCCGCTGATCGGTCGGTAACGCACGGACCTCGGCGGCCGATACCCCCACATCCAGCGCCACCCGCCCGAACATCGCGCTGTGATCCGCGACATGCCGGGCCTTGAGTTCATCGAAGGTCTTCGCCGAGGCCGCCGCGATCTGCCCGCGAACCTTCGCCGCCGGATCGTCTCCGTGGTATTTTCGTGCCGGGTCCATCACATAATCCGTCGCCGCCGCCAACAGCATCACGACCTCGTCGCATCCTTTCAGCCGGATCGTCGACCCCTCTGCCGCAATCACCCCGCCTTTGGCAATCACCTCCAGCCGCGCCTGATACTTCATCCCGTTGGGCAGCGCCCCGCCGAACGAAAGCGTCGTCGTCTCGGCGACCGTCGTTTCTTTGTGCGTCCCCTTCAACTCGACCTTGCCCGAGATCGCTCCGGACTTGTCGGCCGCCCAGCGGATCACGATGATCTGGTCGGGCCAACTGGCAAAGACCGTGCGATTGTGTCGAATTCCATTCTTGCGGAATTCGACGCGGAAGATCCCATCCGCCAGCCGCAGTTCCCTTCGATAATCCTCGAACGCCGGGCTGGAGTCATCGGGCATATCCATCGAAACAAATAGATCGCCAAACGCCTGGTACGCCCCCATCTGTTCATAGACACCGCTGGGATTATCGTCACCGGTCCACAAACTGTCTTCGTTGAACTGGATCCTCTCGCGCTGGACCTCGCCGAAGACCATGCAGCCCAACCGCCCGTTCCCGAGCGGCTGGGCCTGCTTTTCCCAGCTCTCGGCCGGTTGACTATACCAGAGAACCGGATCATTGGACTCGCCGGCCGATACCGTGGCTCCGAGCACTGACAATCCGAACGCAACCAATATGCCTGCCGACAACCGTTCTGTCGGAAACGCCTTGAGTACTGTGGATTTCATATTTCGCCTTTCCCGAGAGCATTGACTTCTCCCTCTGACACGGTGCCATTGTATCGGGCCAATCCATAACCGCAAGACTGGCTTGCAGGATGCCACGAAGAGATCTTTATCGTCGTTGTATATCCAATAGCGTTCGATCCGGACGGCTTACCGAAAAACCTTACACAACACTGCCGAAAACCCGTGTGGATAACCTGTGACTAACTTGCCCCCGATTAATCGTTTATTCCTTACTCACACGGGCAAAACGGTTTACACGCCGGTTTTAGGCCATTTTGCCCCCTTTATCACAATATACAGCGGGTCCGTAACATCTGTAAGTTGTTTCAAGAAAACAACTTACGATTCAATAAGCAAACCTCTTAGAATAACATACCGTCTGGTTGGTATGTAAACCGCTTACACCATGATTTTCACGCTGAAATGTGGATATTCGTGAATTTTGGACACTTTTCCCGATGCAGAAACGAGGAATTGTCAAGATCATTTTTCAGCCAAATCCGGTTATTCTCGTTCCATCAGGAGTTGCTTGATCTTCCGGCATTCCTGCATCGGGTCCGTCGTCTCTGTCACCGCCGACCCCACCGCCACGGCCCGCACCCCGCAGGCCAAAACCTCGGCCAGATTCCCCCGCGTTATCCCCCCGATCGCCACATGCCCCACGGGCGACTCTTTTAGCGCCGCGACGGCCTGCCGCAGATACGCCGGCCCCGCCACCGGCACCTGCGGCTTGGTCGGACTGGCAAACGCCGGCCCGATCCCCACATAGTCGGCCCCCTGGGAGAGTGCCGTCCGCAGCTCGGCCGGATTGTGCGTGCTCACGCCCACAATCATCGGCTTTCGCTGGATCGCTCGCACCGCCGCAACCGGCAGGTCCTCTTGGCCAAGCTGCACCCCGTCGGCGTCGCATGCTACCGCCACATCCGGCCGGTCATTGACGACGCTCATCACCTTCGCCTCTCGGCATATTTTAACAAAATCCCTCGACATTGAATACAAATCACCGTCCGCCACGCCCTTGGCCCGCAACTGAATACAGTCCGCCCCGCCTTCGGCGCATCGTGCAACCAGGTCGAGTGCCTTTTGCCGATCCGACTCCGCCCCGACCGTCACCAACACATACAAACGAACGCCTTGAAATCGCGCCTTCGGGGCCCACGCAAGCATCGCGTCCTTCTCCACCGCGTACCCCTCAAACCGCAACCGCTCAAACTCCGCCGCCGCTCCCCGATCCACTGTCTGCCCCACCTCCGCCAGCGCCCGCATCGCCTCGCCCAGCCGCCGCACCGCCGCCGTAAAACACTC
>Ga0209777_10009609_pt1 | contig 10381 bp, 3 predicted proteins | sample FrelakmetHBP12HB_FD_187147 | JGI IMG/M metagenome (GOLD analysis project Ga0209777, IMG submission 187147) | Freshwater lake sediment microbial communities from the University of Notre Dame, USA, for methane emissions studies -HBP12 HB (SPAdes)... | ecosystem: Environmental > Aquatic >... | reverse complement strand
AGTGCTCCGATGTCAATGCCGAGCTCCATCGTCGGTGTGCAGACGATCACGTTAAGAGCTGATCCGGGTTGGCGAAATGCGAATTCAAGCTTTTTACGTGAAGTGCCGTCGACCTGTCCGCTGTGTTCTGCTGCAGAGAGCGGTACGAGGTTGCTAAATGGACGCATGTACTCTTGCCGGAAGTAGTTGGTTGAAAAGTCGCTTTCTATCAGCCGTTCGCATTTGGTTCCGGTGCACCAGTCAACTTCTCTGAAATGGTGTATGAGCCCACATTTCTTGCAGACCTTGAACTTCGAGTCGTTTGGGACGGACAAAAGGATCGCCTGTGGATTTACCATCGAAAGGGTTCCTGTCCACTTAATCTTCTTTTGTTTTAAACCCCCCACTTGCAGCAGCTTAGGATACACCGTTTGAATGATCTCTTGTGCGCGAGCCTTGTCGACGCCAAGAACCTTAGTCGTCCAGGCAACGAGCTGTCCATTTTTTGAGGTAAAGCGGGTGACGCGTGCTTTCCTTGTCGACGGATCCGCTTCATCGCTAAAGCCCTCTGGCTGCCTGATCCGGAGCTCATTATGAAAGAGGGCCTCATCATTGATGCGATTCTCAATCGTCGTTCGGAAATCGTACGAATCGGTCAAGTAGTTGTACGCAATGGCTGTGCGATAGCGCATAATATCCAAGAACCCAGTGAAATAATCCTCTCTTGCATCTTGTGTGAGTTCTACGAACTCGGGAATATCTGGCCAGACGCCGCTTTGTGCTATCCCCTCAATATTCTTGTACCTCACTTCAAGAAGGCCGACGTCTTCGAGATTGGGCTGGTTTCGTCGCTGCGATGAGCCGAGTTCCAGGACGGTGTTGAACTTCAAGTACTCTTTATATGCATCGTCGTCGACCCTCGATTTTGCCATTGAGAGCTCAACAGCGTTGTCGCCCGCGTAGTAGGGCATTACGTGTTCATTTTCAAAGACGTTGAAAATCGCGCTTCCGATTCCGTCCAGCTCGGCAGGTTCTCCGGATGCGCTGATCGCCCTGTATAGGCCACGTCTAAAATGCATCCGCTTTTGGATGTTGTTCATGTGCGCCGCTTGAAGTGCGGTGTCTTGTCGGTTGTCGCTAAATACAATAATCTTCTTTTCGAGTTTCGGAAGGCTGTTGAGGGTCTGTGAGACGATAACGTCCGTTGCGGTTGATCGACCGACAGTACCGAACGAAAATAGCTTATTAAATTCTCGATAGGTCAAGTCGTATGAGACGCTGCATCCCTCGGAGATACAAAATCGGAAGGGGAAGGGAACCACCCAGACAGTAACGCGGCCGCTGCAGATGCAGCGTTCTGTGGCGTCGTAATAGTAAAGCTGATTACAATCAGGGCAGTATTCGGCGGACCGAAGCTGAACAAACTCCTTGTAGCGCGACTGGACGTCACCTTTAGCAGTCAGCCAGTAATCCGGAGGGGTAGCCATCTCAGGGTCGTATTCGCCGACGTAGAGGTACGCTGCTTCACCCTCGACGTTATGATCATCCAGCTCGCGCGGCGTGAGGGTATGATCGCTGGCTATCTCCACCCCGTAATATTCTTGGCCGCACGCGCGGCAAAAAAGCATCGGGAATGTTCTTCGGTCCTTAACATCTTTGGCGCACTCCGGACAGACAACCTCACCTGCGTCATTAAGATGAGGGGCTTCTGATGAGATACAACTTTTTATCTCGCGCCCTTGGCTATAGAATGAGTGCATCTTAGGAATGAGCCTTTTTTGGATAGTTTTGTTGACTTCTATCTCGGCATTCATCCCTACGTAAAAGGCAGCGCGTAATTCACGCTCACAATCGTCATTCTGAAAGCCTGGGCGAACCTCCCGCGCGTACGCGTCGACAAGCGTCTCCCAGCTTTGGGGCTCTCCGTGAAGAAACTGTTCGATGAATTGCGTTGTCTTTTGTTTTCCTAGAAGTGTCCCTGTCCCGAGGGAGGACTGTTCTTCTTCTGTTACCTGCCGCCCTATCAACGCTTCGACAAGCGCTTGGTTGTGGTCGGATGAGTTCCTAGATGCGCTTAGCATCTCTTCTGTGACGAGCACAGCTGGTGGCAAAAGCGACTCATCAAACTGGAAGGGGGAAGTGAAACGCTCGGTAATGACCGCCTCGGGCGAGAAAAACTCGCCAAACAGGTTTCCTGTAAACGCTGAGATCGAAGCAGCTGCAGTCTCCCCTTCCCCTTTTTGAATTGTCGCGCTTGTCGCAATGCACCGGAGACCTCCAGTAGAACCAGTATATTGCTTTAAGCGGCGAATCAGGTATGCCATGTCCGTACCTTGGTTGCCTGTGTAAGTGTGAACTTCATCGAGCACAAGGAAACGAAAAGCGCCGCGTTGTTTTGCTGGAAAGAGATCTTTATCCTCAAAACGTGTGAGAATATACTCGAGCATTACATAATTTGTAAGCAGGATATCAGGGGGTGTGGCCTGAATTTCCTCACGAGAGATGAGCTCACTATCGTATGGCGCTTTTCTGCCGGTGCGTTCGATGTAGTCCTTAAGTGCTTCTTCCTTGAAGCGCCTAGTGTCACCCGTGTAAAGTGCGATCGTAAGTCCGCTTCCTGAAAGGCGTGCAGCGAATTCATCGTACTGGGAGTTTGCGAGCGCGTTCATCGGGTAGACAATAATAGCTTTTATCCCTGGCACTCCTTGGTCTCGCAAGCGTAAGCACTCGCTGATGATAGGAACGCCAAAACAGAAGCTCTTGCCGCTTCCCGTACCCGTAGTGATAATCGTGTTTTTACCTGATGCGATAGCACGAATTGCATCTGACTGATGTCGATATAGCTCTACGATCGGCGTGGCTTTGTCAGCTGGATCGACAGTGAAGCACGACGGAGTGCTCTCGTGTATTATTTCTTCATTAACAAGCGCGTCAAAGCTGTCTCCGGTTTCAAAATTTCGTTTTAATTCAACATAGGGGCCTTTAAAAATGAGCGTGCTCTTATCGAGTTCTGCGTTTATCCAGTCGCGTATGACGGGATTTTTAAACTTTTGAAACGTGCTAACATAACTGCGGTACGCAGCTCTGACTTGTTCTAATGCATTAAATGGATCAAATATCCTTTGAATATCATCATTAGTCATAGTCTACCAACCCGCTCACAGGTGCAATACTTCCAGCGTAATCGTCGTAGTAATTCAATATCAATTCTTTTGTGCGATAGACTCCGTGTTTCTGTTCGTCATTCTGTTTAACAATAGGAAAAGTGTCGAGAATGTAATCAAGATCCTCTCTTCCAATTCCATACAAATATGCGTAAATTGCATCAAGTTCAGCTTGGAGTTGTGCCCGTCTGTCTTTATTCCACGCAAATGGAGGCCTTACATCGCCATCTCGATCGATGTAACCTAATTCTTTCGCAAAATCCTGTAAATCCCAGCCCGTGTAGCTTAGTTCCAGCACCTTTCTGGCTATTTCACACGCTAATTCGTTTGTGTATGCAGACGGGGGCAAGAATGGAAGTTGCTTAAAGATAAATTGGTTGAGATTCACTCCACCTACCTTTTGTCTCGTTATGTAATCAAACACTAATGAATTGGCGTTGGCGACAAATGCTGCCACATTTGTCGGTGGAATATCGTTAAAAAAGACTAAGTTCAGTGAATTCCCAATAGCACTGAAGGGAACAACCGCAAAGACCGCAGTACGTTCATTTGTAGCGTTGGTCACGCTCCTATATACGCAAAACCACGATCTGCCAGATGGCAAACGTGATTCAACAGCTTCTTCTTGCACCCAGTATCTTGGAGACGCGCAATAAGTTGGATCAATCAAACTACTTGCATCGGACTTTTTGAAGCTGTCCTTGTCTAGGTTGTCAGTGCCGTCAGTCCCCTCCTCCGTGCTGCATAAACGATGGCTGTAAATCCAAATCATTTTCCCTTCATAAAGTGGAAAATATCTCTTCTCGATTCTCTTAAAAATAGTCCCATCGCGCACGTACCCCTCCTGTTTGAGCGTATTGCCACTATTGAAGAGTACTGAATCATGTGATAGATGAAAAGGTCCAAGTCTTGCGGTGATTGCCCACGGATTGTCAGCGCGATTTTCATTTATTAGTATTGGGAACCGCTCGTATATGCGCTTGATGAGCTTTGCGTCGCGTTTACTTCTGAAAATTGGACACGTAGCGGTATTAGGATTGATTAGTTCAATATCCTCTTTCGTGAGTTCTATCTGTTTTTCGGGATTGGAGAGATCCTTCAAATCTTGTAGGAAGAAAGACACCTTAAAGCGTTGTGATGGAGCATCGCTCCCTGTCAAAGTCAACAAACAGAATTTGTAGCTGCGGTGTATAGGGAAGATCTTCTTTCGATTTTCAAAATCAAATAGACTTACTAGTTCTCTTCTCCCTATGATTGCTCGGAATAACTCGGCACTTCTTGCATCCGTAGCTATACCAGAAGGGACAACAATCCCTACGCGTCCAGTAGAGCGAATAATTTTTGTTGCGTGCTCTGTGAAGATGGAGTATGTATTAATATTACCCTTGCCTGATAGAGGATAACGCGATGAGGCGCGCAGAAACTTGCTGTCACATTCAGTTTTCCTCTTCGCCTTTTTGAAAAGATTATATAGGGCAGGATCGGTTTGTGCTAGGTCATTGATCCTCTTTTTCCGGGCAGCTGCAGTTTTCGCCTCAACAATCGAGGGAGCGCGATACTGAAAGAACTCTTTCTCTTGAATTTCAACAAACTCCCAAGGGGGATTTCCTAATATACAATCAAAGCCCGGGTTCTCCCTCACGAATATTTCCGGAAACTCAAGAGCCCAATGGAAAAAATGATTTTTTTGTGTCAGTCTAGTGATAGTGTCTTTAAACTCTCGAGTTACTCCTGTTGATCCCTGTATGCTAGCCGAATGAAAAATGTGCTGGGTTGGAAAATACTGCTGTCCATCATTAAGAGGCCAGAAGAAAGCGCTGGTCCAGAGATCTGCAAGAAATTTTGCTTCTGCATAGGTATCACTATTAAGGAGCTTTTTGTATTTCCTATTCTTTTCAAGCACAGCTTCGGGAGTTATCTCAGCCGCGTCTGATAGTTCTGTAAATTCTATCCTACAAATTGCTGCTATTCGCTCCGTCTCTATCCATTCTGACAGACTAGCATTTTGCCGTTGACGCTTGTTTAAGCCCCTCACACGTCCTGCTACACTTTTGCTGTCTCCTATGGGGCCAAATTCGTTGTCCCCTATAGGCTCAAATGCTTCATCTGGTACCCCTGTAGCAATCAATTCACTTGTTGCTCCAATGAGGGAGTCTCCACATTTCAGATGATGGTCTAAAAAATTGAGGGGTTTATCCCTTACTAAGGCGTTAATCCATAGCGATACTTTGACGAGTTCTATGGCCATAGGATTCAGATCAACGCCGTAAATACAATGTTGAAGTGCGTCCCGCCGTCCTTGCTGGAGAAGGTCTTCAGTGATTATCGAATCACGTGACCGAATGCGCGCGAGACGTTCGCCGAGGTAATTGCAGGCTGCGATTAGAAACGCACCGCTGCCACACGCAGGGTCACATACCTTAATGGCAAGGAGGGCCCCTTCCTGTGCCTGCTGATCGCTAGCATCGAGCAAACGATCGTTGACAATAGGTTCTAACGCGCTTTTTATGAGCTCTTGAATCAGCCCTTGTTGAGTATAATAACTCCCTGTCGTCTTTCGAGTCAAGGCTCTCGGGTCCAGGATGAAGCTATTAGCGGGGAAATCAACGTTGTTGATTTGCTCAGGAGTGTCTGTTATCCGTGGGATGTTTTCAAGAAGACTCTCGTAGATAGCGCCGACCTCAACAACATCGAGATCAGCATACGAAATGTGGTGATTTACACCGTCTATCTCAGTCATTGTGAGGTAATACACAGCCTCAAGCAGCTCAGAGTTTTTGCATACGTATCGACCTACGTAATCGTCCCTGCTTGTATCAAAGAGCACGCCGCCATATGCATAGATGCCGAATTCAGGTGAACCGCTTCTCAGCATCTCAAATGTAATTTTCAAGCCTTCCCAATGATCTGTGTGGCGATCTGCTCGACGGTAATCAGTTAGCGCCCGCTCACGAAGGGCGCTCATACTGTACTCTTCAAGATAGAGATCGTGATGAGTGGCCCCACCACTTGAAAGCATACCACGTTGCTCAGCGTAAAGAAGGAAAATAACCCGATAGATCACGCGCAAAATCTCTTCATAAAACTCGTGGCATTTCTGCTCATCTGCACGCAATTCAACCAGAAGTTGATCATTTAAGAAACCGTTCCCTAGTGTTATTACTGCCTTAACGACGTTCTCTCTTAGCTTCGCTCCAACTTTTTCCCCTACATATTGGCTGTGTTGGAAGTACTCCTCAAGGTACAGATTTCCCGCATCATCAGGCGTGAACCTGCTCGTGTGAGCAATACGATAAAGGGCCTGAAAGTCTCGAAAGCTCCGAGTGAGGAAGATCGCCTCAAGGTCAAACTCGACATACCCCTTCACGTACGTATGATGATAGTCTCGCAAGACGCGCAGATACAAGCCATTTGTCAGGAGTGCCCACGAATCGTCGTGCACGTTAAGGTATTGCTGTAGGGCATCGTGTGGGCTTGGTCCCCCTCTTTCAAGTCTGCTGTCCAAACCCTGAACGGGTGGCACAACGTGCGTTATCGGCGGGTTATGGTATCTTGGATTAATACCCCAGCCCTTATGCGAGAACCTAAAGGTCAGGCGATCGCTGACTTGGGCCTGCTTGCGCAAGTGCTCAGGTTTAAACCCAAGGGCTTCAAGCAGCGGCATGGTCCACACGCGCCGCGCGTCAGCAGGCTCGAGTCTAGCTAGCTTGTGACCATATGTATCCCAGCGCTCCTTCAGATCTGTCCACACCTGCGCGACTTTGAGATCATACCCTCTTTGTGTGGGTGGCTTCTCGTTTTCGTCTGTCGGTGTGATAAAGGTCTCTGGCAGTGCGTAGACAAATGAGGATCTCTCCTCTTTCATCAGCCTTATGAAGTGCTCGGAGAATAAGCCTCCCGAAACGTGAATATTGCTGACGACAGCTGATCTCACGCAATACCCCCAGGACGCGCGGGGTAATATACTACTACTGAAAGCATATCAGATGATGCAAGCGACACATCATCGATGCCTTGAAGCCACTCCTGCGGCTCATCGCGCATCAACTTCAGTTTTAGGGCTTTTCGCTCTGAGCTAAGCTCCTCAAGCCGATTCGAGAAGGCTTGTTCACGCGACTTTGCATAGGTCTCCGGATTAAGGGAATGTTCTAGATGTCTAGAGATCTCTTCAGATGTTCTGCTTGAAGGTGAAGGTTGAGCAATGCTAAGCGCACTGGCAGCTTCCCTATCAAGCGTCTGAGCTCCTGTAAGATCACACGCGACAGGAAGAAGCTCTTCGATAATCGTTGCCGGGGCCTGGCCCACTGAGAACCTCACGAGGAAATGGTATAGTAGCGTTACACTCGAAACGGCATTTGTAGTGATCGATGCCGTTCTCCCATAACCTATCTCTCCGCCTTCAAAAACTGACTCACGGATCAAATCAATCACCCGTCGCACGACGGGATGGCCAGCGTTAAGTTGATTGATGCCTGTAAGTTGTAGAGCGATCCGAGGGTCAAACGTTGCGCGCTCGATTACAGGGGGGATACCTGGGACTACCATCGTTTCGCTCAGTGTGATCTTGATGGTTTTATGAACGTCATTATTGTCTTCAATTCGGCATCCGAGCATCTGAAGCCCTTTTCTGATGAAGACCTCTAATTGCTCGTTACTCCCCATCGCTGCTTCGGACTCTTTAAGTCGTTCTCGGACCTCAGTAAGTTCGATTTCTGATTGCCCGTAGAAGCTCTCGCTTTGAATCTTCTCTATAACTGTTTTTTCAAGTGGATCAAGATGCACCTGCTCTGAATCTCCAGCAAAGTTGATGAGAGTCCTCTGGGCCGGAGTTAGAACGAGTCCCGAATCTCTAATAATATCCAATACATTCGTATCGTCTCCAAAGAACGGCGGCGAGAAACCATAGTCCTCCTTGATCTGCCGAGCCTTCTCAATAAGCACTTTCAGGATTTTTGCGTCCAACGTATCGCCCATTACTAACGTTCGAATATGGACCTTCGGCTCTTTCTGTCCATAGCGATCAATTCTGCCATTTCTTTGCTCGAGCCGGTTGGGATTCCACGGTAGCTCATAATGGATGAGCTGATTTGCCATGTGCTGCAAGTTGATCCCCTCACTTATGCAGTCGGTTGCGATCAGGATCCCACTTTTGAGTTGTTGGAAAGTCCCAAGTCGTTCGTCCCTCTGTGCCTCATTCAAGTCCCCGTATACTGTTACGATACGCGTATCGGCGATCGACGAGGGAAGACGTCTCGGAATCTCTCGCTCAAGGTAATCCAGCGTATCTTTGTAACGAGTGAAAATAATGACTTTAGGGGGCCCATGATACCCTTTCAAGGTATCGTAAAGTAAATCTTTGAGTCTCAATAGCTTGCTATCTTTGGCAGGCGTTACCCGATCAGCAAGCTTGATGAGTTCTTCGAGCACCGCAACTTCACTTTGGTGTGACTCAAGCGATCCGAATACGTTTCGATCAATCCGACGCGATGCCTCCTCATCGGTGATGTCATCGTCTCCAAAGTCATCGTCCAACGCATTCGCTTTAGCTAATGCAGGGGTAACGCTCACATCCTCACCTGCCTCTTGATCTTGAATTTTCAAACGAATGCGCTCGCGCCTGTTCTTCAACGATTGTCGTAACGCTGCAGGGGAAGAGAGCGCTCGTTTGTGCAGGTGCATGACTGTCCATCGAGCGGTCGTTTTGATTTGCCAGGAGCCTCCTTCGGCAGTTTGAAGAATCTCGCCACCATACCGTTCGACGCTCTCAAGGACCGTCTTTTCTTCGTCAGACACGAGCGGTACTAAGACTTCTTTTTGCTCTCGTTGAGGAAATGGGCTCGCCTCATCTTGTGCGTGCTCAGTAAACCATGCTTCAACGTCTTTCCTTCGTCTTTGGCAAACGTGATTACGAGCTCGCTCTCTATCGATCATCGGTTCGTGAACCGGTCCGGACAGAAGGTCGCAGCCTAACATGTCGAGCAGGCTCGCGTAAGAATCAGAATATCCATTATGCGGTGTGGCTGTCAAAAGGAGCAAATGTTTTGTTTTTGGCGCGAGTTCACGGAGAAAATCGTAGCGATCCATCGAAACGCTCTGCTTTTCCCCGCCCTGATGAGGTTTGGCACATTGGTGTGCCTCGTCCACGATGACGAGGTCCCACGGTACATCATAGACCTGATGTTTTGTTTCTTCACGCTTTACGTAGTCGACCGAAGCGATAAGATGATGATAATGCTCCCAAGGGCTTGCTCCCGGTGGAAGGGCCCGCTCTAAGCTCCTCCGTTGGATAGATGAGATAATGCGAGCATCAAGCTGAAAGAAGTAATTGAGTGCCTCGCGCCATTGCTCACTCAAGTTTTTAGGACATACAACGAGTATCCGGACCGCAAGGTTTCGTGCTACGAGTTCTGTAGCTATAAGCCCTGCTTCAATCGTCTTCCCGAGTCCGACGTCATCAGCAATGAGCATCCGTACGCGGTTGCTTTCGTTTAGTGCCATAACCACCGGCACGAGCTGGTACTGTGTTGGTATAACGCTGCTCCGTTGCAGGCTGAGCAGCGGGGCCGATCCGTGGAGAAGGGAGTACAGGTAGGACTGGATCAAAAGGCGATTAAGCGCAGGCTCACCGATTTTACTCGGATCTGGCAAAGTGAGATCTGCGAGGCGCACATCTTCAAAGGGAAGGTAGAAACGCTGTTGACCGGTGTCGCCACCTTCGATTTTTGTTGCGGTGAGCACATTGTCAGAGAGGACGTCTATGCGCCACAGTCGATTGCGAAGTTCGATAATGTCACCGACTTGATAGTCCACACAGGGTCACTCCGTATAACTCGGTGCTTTTAACTCGCAGAAACGATGAGTTTGTAGTCACTCTCGCCAATTGGAATCAACGCCTTTCTATATGGTGTGTTCCATAATTCTTCTTATTTGTAATGAACGTGAGTCTCTCAACCAGCGGCTTAAAGTCGATCTGCTTTTCGAAGACGGCGCGCGATTTCAGCTTCATACTTCAGCTATCGTTGAGATCCCGTGCTCTTTTGATACCCGAAATATCTGATCCGCAAAGCTCTCGAGCTCTCGCTCGTGTGAGACGATAATTACCTGCGGGCATTCAAGCTCAGTCAGTATATCCTGCACTTTAAGCAGCTGCTCTTTGCTAAAGCCGTCCGTGGGCTCATCAAGGATAAGCAGATTCGATTCCATCGACGTTGCGACCTTACGCACGATCATATTAAGCG
>Ga0209777_10009608_pt1 | contig 10382 bp, 9 predicted proteins | sample FrelakmetHBP12HB_FD_187147 | JGI IMG/M metagenome (GOLD analysis project Ga0209777, IMG submission 187147) | Freshwater lake sediment microbial communities from the University of Notre Dame, USA, for methane emissions studies -HBP12 HB (SPAdes)... | ecosystem: Environmental > Aquatic >... | reverse complement strand
CATTGTCATCGATTATGCCGGAGGCAGTCTCCTGTTGACGGCCATATTCACTGCGCTCGTGGTTTGGGTTATCGGTCTGGCAGTTCCGGTGACCGCTTCCTATATCATCTGCGCGGTGATTACTGCCCCGGCACTGATTAAACTGGGGGTTCCGGATTATGCAGCCCATATGTTTATCTTCTATTATGCCATCCTGTCGGAGGTCTCTCCTCCCACTGCCCTTTCCCCTTTTGCCGCCGCTGCACTTACCGGAGGAGATCCTTATAAGACGACCATACAGGCCTGGAAGTACACCCTGCCTGCTTTTCTTGTTCCTTTCAAACTTCACCCTGCATCCCGATGGGGTGGCCTTGTTGCTCAAAGGGAGTCCCATGATGGTCATCTGGACAGCTGCTACGGCGTTCATAGGCATTTATGCTTTAGCCGCAGGTATGGAACGGGTGGATGTTCAAACGGGCTACCTGGTATGAAAGGATTATTCTAATCCGTGCGGGCCTGGCTTTGGTTTATCCCTCCACGACCTTTGATATCATCGGTCTGACACTTCTGGCCTTCGCCATCTTCAGCCAGAAAGTATTCAGAAAGGAGGATATAACAGCCGCCCCATTGGGTTAAGCGAACAAAGATGAACAAGTGGACGCCATTCGGAGTTTAAACCACAAGGGTATGGCAAAGAAGGCGCTTTTACTTATATAGATGAACTTAGGCAGGACGTTGAGGATATTTTAGTATTCAAGGAAATTCTGTTGTGCTTTTTTAAATTGCCGAGCAGATGTTACTCGATAATTCAGTCTTCGGTCCCTAATGATTTCCCTTTTTTCATTAAGGATAGGGGTAAGAAGGGAAAGGGTTTTTATCAGGGGCGAGTTTGAAACCCGCCCCCAAATGAAAGAATTCGGGATAAGGGCACGGACTAAAGTCAGCGCCCTTTGTGCCTTAGGTCTTGGATATTTGGCCTATTGCAGGTTCTCGAATATCGCGGCTGCTCCCATTCCAGTTCCGATGCACATGGAAACTACGCCGTATTTCGATCTTCGCCTCTTCATCTCATAGACCAGTTGCACGGTCAATTTGCCCCCGGTACAGCCCAGCGGGTGACCCAGAGCGATAGCCCCGCCGTTGACATTGACTTTTTCTTCGTCAATCCCCAATTCACGGACACTGGCCAAGGCCTGGGAAGCAAAGGCCTCGTTGATTTCAAACAGGTCGATCTCATCGATTTTTCTTCCCGTAACCTTCATCACCCGCGGTATGGCGTACATGGGGCCTACACCCATTAATTCCGGGGGTACACCGGCCACACCAAAGCCGACATATCGGGCCAAGGGTTTGATGCCCTTGGCTTTGGCCTTTTCGGCATCCATCAGCAGGACCACTGCGGCCCCGTCACTCATCTGGGAGGAATTGCCGGCAGTCACCGTCCCATTCTTCTTGAAAGTGGGTTTAAGCGCAGCCATTTGTTCCAGGGTGGTGGCCCGAGGTCCTTCGTCTACTTGAAAGATCTTGACTTTTTCCGTCATCTTGCCGGCTTCATTGACTTGGGCGGTCTTAACTTCCAGGGGAACGACTTCTTCCTTAAACCTGCCGGCGGCAATGGCAGTCAGGGCCTTTTGATTACTTTTTAATCCAAAGACATCCTGGTCCTCACGGCTGACCTTGTATTTCTCGGCCACACCTTCGGCGGTTAAACCCATGCCCATGTAAAGCTCCGGTATTACCTCAACCGCTGTTGGATTCGGGGCAAAATAGTAGCCTACCATGGGTACCTGACTCATGGATTCGGCACCCCCGGCGATCACCACGTCACACATACCGGTCAGGATCTGCTGAGCCCCGGTGGCAATGGCCTGGAGTCCGGATGAACAAAAACGGTTTACCGTTTGGCCGGGAACAGTATACGGGAATCCAGCCCGCATAGCGGAAATCCGCCCAATATTCATGCCTTGAGTATGTTCCGGAAAGGAACAGCCGAGGACTACATCATCCACGTCGGCCTTTTCCATTCCAGGGGCACGAGCAATCACCTCATTTAAGACGACAGCCGCCATATCATCGGGACGCTCGTTAACCAAAGTCCCCCGTTTGGCCCGACCAATAGCCGTTCGGGCAGCGGCAACGATCCATACTTCTTTCATCATATTTCCTCCTATTTGGCTTTTCTGATCCATACATCCCCCAGCCAGTCCTTCCTCCCTTTAAAGGGGGAGGAGGAGAGGGGTGAGTTAATTTCGTAAAGGTTTGCCGGTCATGAGCATGTGTTTGATCCGCTCGATAGTCTTTTCTTGGCCTAAGAGGGAAAGGAAGGCCTCTCGTTCCAGATCCAGGATAACCTGCTCATCCACCCATTGAGGCGAACTGAGCGGACCGCCGGAAATGACATTGGCTATCTTTTTGGCCACAAAAAAGTCGTAATCGGAAATGTAGCCTCCCCAACGCATAGTCTGGACCGCTATGGTCAAGGCGGCAATCCCTCGCTGTCCTATCGCATAGATGGATTTGGTCCGTGGCGGCGGAGCATACCCTGCAGCTGCCATTTCCAGGACCATCCGTTTAGCCTCGGCCAATCGATGTTCTCCTTTCATAATGATACGATCTGCCTCGGTCAGGAAACCCATTTCCAGGGCCTGGATGGCACTGGCACTGACCTTGGCCATAGCTATATTTTCAAAAGCCTTGAACAGGAAGGGCATGGGATCGCTCTGGTCGGCTGTTTTCATGGCCGGACTGACCAACCGCTTGACCATTTCCCGGCAGCCCCCTCCCCCTGGCAGCAGGCCTACGCCCACTTCAACCAAGCCCATATAGGTTTCCGCGGCAGCGCAAACCCGGTCAGAAGCCATGCAAATTTCAGCCCCGCCACCGAGGGCCATGCCGATGGGTGCAGCCACTACCGGCTTGGAACAATATTGAAAAGCCAGCATCTGGTCCTGCATATCCTTGATGCCCTGCTCGATCTGGTCCCACTGTTTGGCCTCGGCAGCCATGACGACAGTGAAGACATTGGCTCCGACGCTGAAATTCTGGCCGTCATTACCGATGACCAGGCCTTGATAACCCTTGTCTAATTCCTCTAAGGCTGCATTACCCAAGGCAAAAATATCCGGGTCCAAGGCATTCATCTTGGAATGGAATTCAAGGCAAAGAACCCCATCTCCGAGGTCAATCAGGGAGGCGCTCATGTTTTTCTTGATGACGCCGACTGCCTCCTTTCGTTCGGCTAAGATCAGAACATTGGAGTCGACCGGGATAGGCTGATAGGAACGGGTGTTTTGACCCCAGTAAAGTTTTCCGAAGCCGTCTTTTTTATAAAAGGACTCCCCTCCGGCCCGAAGCATTTCTTTGACCCAGGGAGCTGGTTTAAATCCATCGGCTTCCATGCGAGCCACTGTGGCAGAAACTCCGAGGCAATCCCAAATCTCAAAAGGTCCCATCTCATGGAAAAAGCCGGCTTTAACGGCTTCGTCTATGGCATAAAAGGCATCCCCGATTTCCGGGATCAGGTGGGAACAATAGGACAAAGACAAAGCTGTATTGTTCCAGACCAGTTTGGCCAAACGGTCATCTTGGGAAACGATGAAGCGAAGGCGATCCGGTAGAGACTCTATCTTCTTGGCCTCTTTGACCAGTGGTAGACTCGGTTTCTGTTGCTGACGATATTCGAGGGTCAGAAGGTCTAAGACCAGAGTATCCTTTTTCCCCTCCGGGGTCTTGCTCTTTTTGTAAAATCCTTGGCCGGTTTTATTACCCAGCCGGCCCATCTCCACCATTTTGCCGGTCAACTCCTTAACCGGCCCCTGGATGGCCTCTCTAAAAGGGTCGTGGGGGATAGCGGGATAAAGGTTATTGGCTACATGACTGCTCACATCCAGACCAACCAGATCTTGAAGCCGGAAGGTGGCAGTCTTAGGATGGCCGATCAGGGGTCCGGTAACGGCATCCACTTCTTCCACGGTGTAATTATTTTTCAGGATAAAATTTATGTCCGAAGTCCCGGTGATGGAAGCCACCCGGTTGGCGATGAAATTAGGCGTATCCTTGCACAAAACGACGGTCTTGCCCAAACGCCTTTCCCCGAACCCTTTCATGAACTTTACCAATTCCGGATCGGTTTGAGGGGTGGGAATGATTTCTAAAAGTTTCAGGTAGCGGGCCGGGTTAAAAAAGTGGGTGCCCAAGAAATGGGCCTTAAATTCATCCGAGCGGCCTTCAGCGATTTGCCCGATCGGCAGACCAGAGGTGTTGGAAGAGACAATACTGCCCGGCTTTCGGGCTTCTTCGATTTTGGCCATAATCTGATGTTTGATCTTAAGGTTTTCTACCACCACTTCAATAATCCAATCCACTTCTTTGGCCCAATTAAGGTTGTCCTCAATATTGCCGGCAGTGATTAAGTCCAATCTGCCGGGAGTGAATAATCCCGGGGGTTTAGACTTCTTTAAAAAATCCAGGCCCTGGTTGACAATGCGGTTCCGGACCGCAGGGTTTTCCAAGGTAAGTCCTTTGGCCTCTTCGGCAGAGGTGAGTTTGGGGGGTACGATATCTAATAAATAAACCGGAATCCCGGCGTTGGCCAAATGGCCGGCAATACCCCCGCCCATGACTCCTGAGCCGATGACCATGGCGCGTCTAATTTGATAACCCATGAATACCTCCTTGCATCTGTCATTCTTTCTTTGAGTGGTTATTAAGTTAATAGGGTTTCATTTGTTTTGTTATAATAGTTGATGGTTCAAGGCCCATCACAGGATCCTTTTTCCAGTAATTCCTTTTGGCGAATTCATCTACCCCCTCCCCAAATAAATGGGGAGAGGGTCAGGGGAAAAAAGTTTAATTACAAAGGAAAAAGTTGAGTGATCCGCTGGGCCAGCATAATGTCGCCACTGGCTTTCAGCTTACCGCTCATAAAGGCCTGCATGCCGTTCAGTTCTTTATTAACCATGGCCAGCCAAGTTTCGGCCGACATGGTTAAGGTGACATTGGGGGAGGCATTGGTCCCTTCGGCCACATTGCAAGTGCCTTCTTTAACTTCCACATACCACTTGCCTCCGCCTTCACCGGTAATGTCATACTGAAAAACTACATTCAGACCTGCAGCGGCGCTGGCGTTAAAAACACCCGGCATCCCTTCAAAAACTTCTTTCACGTTGGTAAAAGCCATCTTTTCTTCCTCCTTTGTGTTGGTTTTGGGGGTATCCCCCTTGGTTATTAAACCCCGAATTAGGCGTTGATATTCCAAAAATTCAAAAGAGGCAATGGACTAAGGCTATAGGATTGCTTTAAACCTCGAGTCTGCCTTCGGCGGAGAATCCTTAAACTTATTTTTTAAGGTGGCTCCATTCAAAAAAACTTCCAAAATACTGTCGGCTATCCTCTCTTTTTGTTGATCATTCTTAATCTTTTGGTTCCCTAAGACCATGATGGAGAGAAACGTCTCCAGGACTCCGAGGAAGATATAGGTTAGGTATCGGCCCTCAAAATCGGACCGGAGGGCTCCTTTTTTCTGACCTTGCATCATAATGGCTTCGGTGAGGCCGATGAATTTTTTAAAATGATCCAACCGAGTTTTGGTCAGGTTGTTGGTCGACCGGGAAATCTGGGTGATGAAGATATTCATCAAATCCGGTTTTTGTTGGTAGGTGTTTAGAAAATAAAGTATGAGCCCTCTTAATTTGGGGTGAAAGTCATTTCTACTTTTTTTAATATTTTCCAGGAGATGATAGAGGTTGGTCCACCATTGGTGGAGGATCTCATAACACAGATCCTCCTTGCTTTTAAAATAATGATACACCAGCCCATAGGAAATCCCGGCTTCTTCGGCAATATCGGAAATGCGGGCTTGGTGAAACCCCTTTTCTTTAATGACTTTCAAGGCGGCATCAAAAATAACCGACTGTTTTTCTTTTTTGATTTCGTCTCCATTCCTTCTCATATTACACCTTTTATTATTTATTGATTGACTTGTCAATCAATATTTTGATTCACCTGCCATTCTTCTTGGCAACAGAGAACCTGCTCTCATCCGTGGCTGATCAACTCATAAAAATGGGGATCCGAGTAGGACTTGCTTGTCCAAGGGTTTCAGCGGCTATATTCGATGAAAATAACCCCTAAGACGATCAAACAAATTCCTATAATCCGGGAAGGCGAGATCGGTTCGTGGAATAGAAGGTATGATCCAAAAAGGACAATGATATATCCCAAGCTGGACAAGGGATAAGCATACCCAACCTCTTCTTTGGCCAGAACAGCCAGCCATAAGACCGCCCCGGCCCCAAAAAATAAAAATCCCAGGAGCACATAACCGTTGATCAGACCATAGCCTATTAATTTCCAAAGCGACGCCGGTTGGTACCGACCATCTAGGACCGTCATCCCCTGTTTAAAAAGCAACTGTCCTAAGGCGGTGAAAAGGACCGATGCCAAAATTAAAATCAAATGGGTCATAGACTAAATTTTTTTCCCCAAAATTAATAAGGAAGATCCAAAGGGAAAATTTAAGATTCTAAGCAGTTTTCCTTCCCCTATATGGATTTTGACTAAGAATTTGTTGAGAGAGGGATTAGTCATTTTTAAATCGGAATGGATTTTCGCCTTTGAGAACTTCAAGAGTAGTTTGCTGAGCCATCTGGCTATCAATACCGCCGGAAAGATAGTACAGTAAAGATAGGTTCCTTTTAGAACAGCAAAATGATAAGAAATAAGTTTGTCCGTTAGTTCCTTAAGGGTATATCGGTGTCTGGCCATGACCGCCAAGTCATGCCGGCTTCTTAAGAATTCAAAGGCCGAATCGGTAATCAGTAACAATCCGTTGGGAACCAGCAATTCATACATCTGCTGGATTACCTTTCCATCATCCAAAACATGTTGATGATACAAAACATCGAATAAAGTAATCAGGTGAAAGGCCCCTTTTTTAAAGGGAAGCCGGTTGGCGTCCCCCTGAATGACAAAAGAGTTGTTTCTTCGGCGGGTAAATTCACAAGCCCTTCGATGAAGCTCTATTCCAAATACCTGTCCATAGGCCTTTAAAAGCTTCAGCATTCCCCCGGTCCCACAGCCCACATCCAAGATTTTAGATCCTTTATCTTTTAAATATTCATCCAAAATAATTTGAATATAGTTTCTTTTGGCTACAAACCACCAATGTTTGTCTTCCAACCGATACATGATTTCGTATTCAGTGTCTAACATAAGCGACGATTTCGTAAAAAGTAGGGGAATCCCTTAATCTTAAATAGAGGCCTTATTTTATCTGTCAGCCCCGATTTTAATGATTTTTAAATAAATATAACAAATTAGATGATAATTAACATTAAAAAAGATGGGCATGGCTGTCAAGGAGTATTTTACCTTTCGGCGTTCTCCAAAGATAATTTAATCAAAAAATGAGGAACTATTGTATTAGCGGATGGATTATGGTAATAAATAAAGTTCGTTAAAAAAGAAGGTTTAGTTAAAGTCAATTTTATGAAAATTAGTGTTTTTGGCTTGGGATATGTGGGGACTATCAGTGCGGCCTGTTTGGCCCAAATGGGACATGAAGTAATAGGTGTAGATATCAACCTCAATAAGATCAGGATGATTGAACAAGGGCAATCCCCGGTTATCGAAGCTGAAATCGATCAGATCATTGCTGAACAAACAAAACTGCATAGATTAAAGGCCACCGACGATGGTGCCTGGGCATTTGCTCGGACCGACTTGAGTCTGATTTGCGTGGGCACGCCGGGGCAGGAGAATGGATCCATTGACTTAAAATATGTTCAACGTGTTTTTGAAGAAATAGGAGACTATTTATCTTCAAAGTCTACTTTTCATTGGATTGTCTTGCGAAGTACGGTGTTGCCGGGGACTACCGAACAGGTCCTGATTCCAATACTTGAAGAAAAATCCGGGAAATTGGCAGGAAGAGATTTCGGAGTCTGTTTTAATCCGGAATTTTTACGCGAAGGGAGCTCGGTTTGGGATTTCTTTAACCCTCCTAAGACCGTGATCGGGCTTTTAACCTTGAGTGAGGCCCCTCCCTTGATTTCTGTCTATGAATCCCTCCCTGCTCCGGTGATCAAGACCTCTATCCGAGAGGCGGAACTGGTCAAATATTTGGACAATGTTTTCCATGCCTTAAAAATTTGTTTTGCCAACGAGGTTGGAAGGGTCTGTCAGGCTTTAAAGGTAGACAGTCATAGCCTAATGAACATTTTTATACAAGACACCAAATTGAATATTTCTCCTGTATATTTAAAACCCGGTTTTGCCTTTGGTGGCTCTTGCCTGCCGAAGGATACCCGGGCACTGCTTTATATGGCCAAGACCCTTGATCTCGAATTGCCCTTACTCCAGGCCATACTGCCCAGCAATGAAGCCCAACTTCGAGAAGGGATCCGTCTCATCCTGAAAACAAAAAAGAAAAAAGTCGGGCTTTTAGGCCTGAGTTTCAAAGAAGGAACGGATGACCTTAGAGAAAGCCCGTTAGTCCTTTTGGCCGAAACCCTTTTAGGGAAGGGCCTGGAGTTGAAAATCTACGACCCCCAGGTGTCCCTTGGTAATCTTTGCGGTACCAACAAAGACTTTATTGAACGAGTAATCCCTCACCTTGGTCATCTGCTTACCCAGGACTTAGGAGAGTTGGTGGCTCATGCCGAAATTATCGTTATCGGTTCAAAAATTCAAGGGCTTCCAGCTTTGGGGAATCTCATTCGGGAAGATCAGATACTAATAGATTTAGTCCGGGCGTTTCCGGAAAACAGGGGCATAAAAGGAATATTTTAAGGGATCAGTTGGTAGATGAAATAGGAAAGGTAGCCGATCAATGGCTAAATTGCACTCCAAGTTATCCTATCGGATTATTGACCAGCTCATCACGATCCTGAGTTTTGTTTTGAGTTATCTCTTGGCTGACAGCTTGGCCGGCTATACGTTTTTCTTGTTCGGTTTGGAGATTACCATCGGTAGTTTGCATTCTTTTCCTGAGTTTATTCTGATCATATTTATCATTCCTTTTATTTGGTGGGTGGCCTTAAACCAGGCATCTATTTATGATCCCACAGTCATTAGAAATGCCGGATTACTGTTATGGTCTCTGATCAAGGCCCATATAGGCGGCGGAATAGTTTTATTCGGCCTTTTTTATCTGGCTAAATTATATTTCCCCAGCCGGCCCCAAATGGTTTTCCTTCTGGCCATTAATATCTTGTTGCTCTATATCGAAAAAAGATCAATCGTTTATGCCTGGAAAAGAAAAAAAGAAGAAAAAAGCTTACAACGAATACTCTTGATCGGCTATGATTCTGAAATAAGGAGGTTTGCCAGGCATATAGAAAGCTATCCGGAATTGGGTTATAAAATCGTCGGCTACCTTGTAGAGCGGATTGAGGAAGTGGAGGAGTCGATCGAATCCCTGAATATATTAGGTACTATTGATCAAATCGAAAAGGTGATTAAAGAGAACCCCATCGAAGAAGTCATCGTTTTTTCTCCCCGAAAGGTCTGGGAAATAATGGATACGGTAGCCCCCGTTTGTGAAGACATGGGGATTCAGCTGACCATGGTGCCTCAATGGCCGAGCTTGCGAATCTCCCGAGTTTCTTTCCGAAGATTGCTCGGAACACCGTTGGTCAGCTTTGTCATCACTCCAAGGGGAGAATGGGGTCTTTTAATAAAAACAGTTACCGATTTAATGCTGGCGCTCATAGCCTTTATACTCTTTTCTCCTCTTTTTATATTGATCACTATTTTGATCAAATGGGATTCAAAAGGCCCGGTTTTTTTTATCCAGAAGCGAGTGGGTCTTAACGGCAGGAAATTTTCCCTTATTAAATTTCGATCTATGGTTCAAGACGCCGAAAAAATACAGGGGGAATTGCAGGTTTTTAATGAAATGTCCGGGCCGGTATTCAAAATGACCAATGATCCCCGAATTACCAGGGTCGGTCATTGGCTCAGGAGAACCAGTTTGGACGAACTTCCCCAATTGCTAAATGTGTTGAAAGGGGATTTAAGCTTAGTCGGACCAAGACCTCCTCTTCCCAGTGAAGTGGCCCTCTATGAACGATGGCAAAGGAGAAGATTGAGTGTTAAACCGGGAATTACCTGTATTTGGCAGATTAGCGGTCGAAATGATATCAATTTTGACGAATGGATAAAGCTGGACTTGAACTATATCGACCACTGGTCCTTGACTTTGGACTGGAAAATTTTAATCCGTACGATCCCGGCAGTGCTTTCCGGCCGGGGGGCTAAGTAAAGGCCAGGAAGATAATTTATGGAACTGAAAAAAACCATTAAGAAAATAATAACCTTGGGAAAGCATTCCCTTTATGAAGAAGGGATCCATCTTTACAATCAGGGTTTATTCCCAGAGGCCCTGGAAAAATTTAAACAAA
>Ga0209777_10009607_pt1 | contig 10382 bp, 18 predicted proteins | sample FrelakmetHBP12HB_FD_187147 | JGI IMG/M metagenome (GOLD analysis project Ga0209777, IMG submission 187147) | Freshwater lake sediment microbial communities from the University of Notre Dame, USA, for methane emissions studies -HBP12 HB (SPAdes)... | ecosystem: Environmental > Aquatic >... | reverse complement strand
TTAGCTTCATCATATTTGACAGCCATTTTATTCCTCTTTCTTTGTTAAGCCTTTGGCAATTTCGTCGGCAGAACTTGTGTTCTCTCTACCTTCCCACTTAAATTTAAGATTCTTAAACTTTTTTGCTTCTTTCAAAATCTTAACTGCATACTCATTGAACTTTTTAACATGAGATTCTTTATGTTCTGTAAGCTCACGCATAACTGTTTTTGAATCGCTAATCACTAAGATTTCTTCATTCTTTTTTGATTTAAGGGCTTTTAATCCTGCCATAATAGCAAGGAATTCGGCTTCATTATTATTCTTAACCTTTACTCTACGACCAATGGTAAAGAGTTTTGTTTTCTCTCTAAAGGCAACAACACCAATGCCACCTTTATCATTTCTAAAAGACCCATCACAATAACATTTAATGGCCATTATTTCGTTCCCTTTCCCGTTGCTTCTTGCGTTCAATATCACTTGGTTTTTGATAATACCGCCTATCTTGATATTCTTTCACAAACCCTTCTTTTTCAACGAGTTTCTTCAATTTTTTAACGGCCTTATCGAAGAGAATAGCTTGTTGTTTGGGGTCATTAACTTGAGGTATATTGATTTCAATCATATTGTCCTTTCAATTCTTACTATAAGTATAACACATGGCATACCCATTTGTCAAGGGTAGATGCCTTTTTATTTACCCACAAATTTAGTCTCATAAGCAATACGTTGGCCATCCGGCATTGTATAAACCATAATATAGCTCTTCCCATCCTTATACACTGAAATAGTTTTCTTCTTTTTCTTAGCCATATTAAGCCTCCAAAGGATTTAAAATTATTAAATCCCCACTTATTGATACTGTTATTTTTAAATTATTAATTGGGGTCATTATATAACCCTAAATCTTTCAAAAACATATATATTGAAATAGCATCAACAGCAACGGTGTGAGTAATTTGTGCTTCAGGTATGCCCATAAATCCATTATACATTTGGAGAGCATAAACTAAGCCAACTAATTCACCGTTTGAATTAAAAATACCAGAACCACTATTTCCATAAATACATGGAGCTTGAATTAATACTGAAATTCCTGTATATCCAGCTACGACTCCTTCAGTATAAATCATTTTATTTCCTAAAGGATTTCCAACAATATAAACAGGGTCTTGAATATTTACATAACTAATTTTCGTAATAGGTGTTTTATGCTCTAATTTACCAGTTATTTTAATTACGGCAGCATCGACATAATCATTATATTTAACAAGTTCTGCTCGAACTTTTCCTGATTCATTAGCAACAAAAAGAATTGGGTCTTTTTCTTTTTTACCTGCAACATGATTATTTGTCAAAATGTATGTCTCTGTTTCAGTAACTTTAATAACAACTCCTGTACCTGACCAGCACATGCCAGAACTAGATGTATTAGAAGATAATTTTTCGTTTACCGCTTCTTCGCTAGAACATCCATAAATAAGAACAGTATGAGATTTTAATTCTTCATAAGTTGGTTTAGTTGTTTTTTCAGAAGTATTTTTAGTTGCTTCTTGGTTAGCTTTAATTCTATTCTGGTCAATAATAAATTGCTGTTGGTCTGAAATTGTATTTAATTGTTCATAAAGAATTTCCATTGCACGAAACAAAAGTATCGACCCTGTTTTTGTTGCTGTTAAATTTTCAGCCGAACTTGTATGTAAAAAAAGAATATCTTTTTTAATTTCTTGTAAACTTAAAATATTATAAGAAAATGTAGAAATAAAAAAGATGGTAATAATAATTTTAAAACTATTTCGATAAATTTTTTTAATTAATGCTGTCGGCTTTAAATTGGTAATAAATTCGTTCATTATCTCACCTCATTTTTGTTTTCAGATTTAAGCTCAAGCCCAAGTTTTTTTGCAATTAAAACGTTATTCGTGCGAATATCGAGAAGCAATCTAATACACATAAAAATTGCCTTATATATTAATCCCATCATATTTGGCTCTTCCATCTTTTCAACTTCTAACGGTGTTTTTATTTCATTAAATACATCTTTTCTGGAAATCATCAAGAACTCCTTTCTTAATTTAAATTAAATCCTGGGAAATCATCGTCTAAATCCTCTTTTTCTGATAAGTCTCCTTCATTCAATTCAACATAGGCTTTTACATCATCTACTTCAATCATTGAAATTTTAAATTTCTTTTCATCTATCGTATCTAAGAGCATTTGTAATTGTGGTAAATCCGCACATAAAATTGCTTGAGAAAAGAGGGTTTCTACTTCGACGAGGATTGCTATGTAATAAGTTTGATTATTTTTTTCCATCTTTTCGTGGCCTTCCTCTCTTCTTAGGTTCCTCAACTATTAATCCCTTTTCAAATCCAGATGTTTCAATCATTTTTTTATAATCTTCTTTAACTTTATTAAATTTTATAAATGGACTTAACTCTTGATTTACCTTTTCTAAATCCAATTCTTCTGCTGTTAATTTAGCATCTATGGCTTCTTGAATCGTGCAGTATAAACTTCCTTTTCCACACTTACCTATCTTACTGTTTTTAACTAATTTAATAACCCCTTCTTGGCCATCAAAATAGGCTTTACTTATTTGTGCTTGTATACTTTCTGTTTTATAAGTAGAGTAAGCATTTACTTTATATTCCTGGGCAATAAGTTCCATGATTTCAGGACGTTTAAGATAATTATTAATTGTTTCTTGAATAAAGGAGGCTTCAAATTTAGCATTATTTCTTTCGATAATTAATGGCTCAAGAACTTCTTCGTAAATCCGCATCCCCAAGGCGGTGGCATTATCTTTTTTTATCGGAAGTCCAACTAATTTAACTTTCTTCGTGCCTTTATCATCATAAATAAAGAGATAATTTTTCTTTTTACCCTTTCTTTCAAGAACTAAACGATTACCCTCTTTTTTATTTTTTCCTGTTTCTAAGTCAATTATAGGCTGCTCTTCAAATGGAACCATCAAATAATCAATATATTTTTCAATACTAATTTTAAATGTATCTACTGGAAAAGGCATATTGTTTTTAATTTTATCAACAATTTTATTTAAACATGAAATAACAAATTCACGATTATTTTTTTCATGGTCTTTAGTCATACAGAAAATACTGTCCGTATCACCCATCAAAGTCTCAAATCCAAACTCTCCCATCATATCAACAACAATCTTTTGCATCTGTTGACCTAGAGCGCAGCAATCTGCTCCACAATTAGGCGTATGTACTTTTTCAAATATTGCTGACCGCATAACTCCGTATAAACTATTTCCAGACCAATTAAAATAACCATTTCTACCACCTAATAATGTATTATTATCTTTTACTTCAATACAATATACTTTTCCATTATATTTTTCAATGGTTCGATATGTTGGTCTAAAAACATTTCGAGATTTATTATAAGTAATTCTCCAACATCCGTCATTTTTAATAACAAATGTATATCCTAGACGCATACATAATTCAATAAAATCATTTTTTAAACAGTCATATTTAGTTGTATATAAATGAGATTTTTTTGAACCATCCCCGTCAATTAACCCCTCCCAAACTTTATTTAAATTTAATATGCCAAACAATTCTTTGTTAATAAAACATTTATAATCTAATTTTCCAAAATTATTTATAAGAAAATCATAAAAAATTGACCCTGATACTTTAAATCCTGTTCTTCCTGCACTATACTTTAAATTACATTTATCTAAGGCATTTTGGATTTTAGTATAAATTATCGGATTAACATCTTTATATTGCGCTAATTGTATTGAATAAATGTTTCCCCGTAGATGACCATTTTCATATTCTTTTTTATTTATTTTTGATGTGCATCCTTCTGCTAAATAAATTCCAACCAAGTATGATAACGCCGAATTATCATAATAAATTTGCTTTTTATGTTCTCTTCGACGACCATTTTTAAAAACATAAATATCTAAATCTTTATCATTAAAAAGTTTATTATAAACATCTTTAATACCATTATAGTCAAAAATAAAATGAATATCATTGCAATTATAATCTAAATATTTATCGGTTAAATTATAAAAATTTAGCCAAACACGCCCATGTTTACTTTTAGATTTAATTGCATATAAAAAATATTCCTTTGGAAAATACTCTAAAATATTAATAATTTTTTTATTATTCTTTTTTTTATTTTTATGAATTGGAAGTTTATAATTTGTTGTTATTTGCTGTGATTCTAAAAACTCTTGTTTGGCAATAGTGCATTTATCATTATTTACTTTATGAACTAAAAATCTATGATTAGGAGTAACTTTAAAATTAAAATAATTACCTTCATAATAATGAATTTCCCCACTATAATTATATTCAAATGTTTTAATAATTTCCTTTTTTTCAGCATAAAGTGTATCGGGATTAATACTCCATACCAATTCGCCAATTTTACAGTCTTTAATATCTTTAATTGTATTATCTGCCATTACAATCTTTGTATCGGCAGAAAAACAGTTACATAAAATTTTTAAAGTATATACTAAAGGATTCTTTGGGTCTGACTCTTTTAAATAGATTCTCTCTTTTAATTTTTCAGCAATATATTTTGATAATGGATGCCAAGTAGAAGAATCATAATATCCTCTTACTTTAAATACTTCATTTCCATGCCATGCGTAAGGGTTGTTTTGTGCTTCTTCCTCTTTTAATTCGGCTGGAAGGTTAAAACAAGTGAACATGTGCGGATAGAGTGAAGCAAAATCTAAATACCACACGCCTTCCGCTTCTTCTAATTTAGGAAGAATTACGTTACCTCCAACCTCTTCTTTTTCAGATACTTTATCAGAATATGTAGGCTCTGTATCAAGCACATGACAAGCAGCTTTATAGGTGAGCGAAGCTATGCTACTTTTAAGCCATGAAAGATTATAAATATTTTTTTGGTCAAGTAATTCAGCAAATGGTAGCCAATAATCCCAAGTCTTTTCAAATAATTGTTTCGTAATTAAAATATCGACTTTTAAATATTTTTTAATCTCTTCTGTCTCTTCAGGAGTCCATTCATCTTTATAAAATAATTTATAATCAATATCCCCTTTTGCTACCTCTAACTTAAATCCTTCTGCCATTCCCCTCAAGGAGTTATTTTTTAATTTTATATCTTGAAGTTCTGCCCTATTTTTAAATTTATATCCATCTTTATTTCGCTGATTAGAAGTACCTAAAATTTGCATAAGGTCAATATGAATATATTTCTTTTGTGTATCAATTAATTGATTATTTATGAGAATAGGGAAATCAAAAGCCTCACTATTAAATCCGACCAATACATCATGAGTATTTATAATCTCAAATATCCTATTAAAATTGGTACGAATATCAAGACAATATCCTTTATTATCTTTGAAGCTATACATACCTACCCATTTAACTTTAGCATTTTTTACATAATTGTCGAAATCGGATTTTATGTCTATAGGTCGTCCATCTAAATAATGGGAACTACACTCAATATCATAGATAAGAGAGGTTTTCTTTATTGCATCAAGGTCATTTTTTATCGAAAGGTTGGTCATTTTTTAGTTTGTTTTTTAAAATTATAAAGATTTTCTTTTAAACTCCAAATTCGCATTGCACTTAAATGCCCTAACTTCAATAGTTCATCGTTTGTTAATTTTCTTGCTAATTTATTGGTAATAGGGGATTTTATAATAGAGCAATAATTCCAATTATTAAATTTATTTGGTTTTATTACAATCAATCCTGCTCGTTCTGGAATTAAGGGTAACGCTTTTTCTTGTAATTCTTCGGGTATAGCAAAGAATAGATATTTAATTTTATTGCTTCTATGTCCATGTTCCTTTTTTAAATCGGCTTTTAAATCTGATATAGAAGTTTTAATTTCTATTTCTGTTGCATATCCGCTTGGAGAAACAATTAAAATGTCAACTTCATGAATATATAGGCCATAAGAAATATTGGGAACAATTATATTTTGCCTATAACCAAAATGATTAGCTATTGCAATTTCTATATCACAACAGTTCATCAGGAATCCCATGTAACGTCTTGATTAGCCGGAGATGATAAAGGAGTTTCTTTTTGTCTTTCTTGAACTGCTTCTTGACTTTTATCGCCTTTAAAATCAATTCTCTTAGCTGCGCTCTCTACACTTAATCTCTTAATTCTCGCCTGGCAAGTTAATATTCCCTTTTCTGCTGATTCACTATAATTAAGAAAATCACCACGATATGTTCTCAAATCTTTCGTTGATTGCCTAGCTTCTTCTTCAATCTGTGAAATTGTGGGTTTTTTATTTTCTCCATTTGCTTGATTAAATGCTTTAACTTTGAAATCAAGTTCTTGATTTGTTTTGTACGAATCTATGGCTTCGGCAATAATATGAAATCTCATAAATATGCCAGTTAGTTCATCAAGAGCTGCGGAAAGTTCGTATTCATTTAATAAAGAACCACGTGCAAACTCTTCTGACCATTTATCTACTTTTTGAAAATAATGTTCAAATTTCTTGTAAAGTTTATGTATTCCTTCTTTTTCTAAATAATTAATTACGTCTTTACTTACCATGTTTTCTTCTCCCTCTTTTTGAATTTTCGCTTAATTCAAGGAATCTACAATTAGCTAGTTCGTAATTTCCATCAGGATTAATTCTATCAATAGATGGTCGTTTCATTTTAGAAGCATTATCTCTTTTCCAAAGAAATTCAAAATCATCAAGCGTCATTAACTGTTTTATTCCTCCACCACCATAATCTTTATAACCAGCTTGTTTTGGATTATTACAACGAGCGTTTGCCTTATCAAAAGATGTAAACCAAGGTTTTTTAATTTTACGATAAATACGTGTTCTTATTAATTCTTTTGCTAAAATAACCGCTTTGTTTTCTTCGTAATAATCTTTTTGTTTTGAAAGAATTTCTTTCTTATTTTTTATAAAATAAACTCTACGGTATTTCATTAAATTTAAATCGGTTTTCGAATGTAAACTTCTACATTCTTTACACCAGTTATTATATCCATCTCTGGATGCTTTATTTTTATGAAATTTACTTAAAGATTTTTTAAGACCACATTTACTACAAACTTTCATTTGATTTCTCTTTCGGTGTTATACTGTTGAATTTCCTTAATTCTATCCTTTAACATTGCTACAGGACAATTATCACAACCGCCTTTAATTTCATCAAGAAAATCTTGACAATCTAAACAAACGGAATCTAAATCTTGATAAGAATTTCGAGTTCTCATTTCTTCTCCTTATTTTTACTTCCAGGCTTTCGTCCACGTTTCTTTGGTTCTTTAATAAGTGTTCCATCTTTTTCAGTATAAATATCTTCCTCTTTTTTATCTAAGAAATCGAAAGAGGTATTTTTTTCTTTATAAGTACAAGTAAATATCCCCTTCTCAATTAATTTTTGACGAATAATAGCTTGCTCTTCTGGCGTACCTTCAAGAACAATTTTATCCTCTTGTAAATTAGAAGTTGCAAATCCAGACTCAAAATAATATGGGATATGTATTTCCCCACCCTGTTTAAGTGATTTTGAAGAATTTGTCTTATCTAATTTTACCACAACATCAAATCCAACTTCTTCTTTAGAAGTTCTATGATGAACTTTTCCATCTGTGTCTAAAAAATATGTTACAACATCTTTTACTGGACTATCTGCTTTTTGCCCATGACGCAATTTAATAATTTGATAAGCATAAAATGTCTGAGCATTTCCTCCCGTCAATCCATCCATCGTCATATAACTTCCAATTCCCTTTGTTCGAAGTTGTCCAATCCATACTACAGCAGCTTTAGCTCTAAATACTTGAGCATTGACCACATTATAAAAGTTGGATAGCGTCATTGGAAGTGCAGCCACATTTCTTTTATCCAATCCACGTTCCTGAACATCTTCACCCTTCACTTTTGATTGAACAGAAATAGGACACAACCCATTTGTAGAATCAATAATAAAGAGGTCAATTACTTTATCTTTACAAAGTGTTCTTAATGCTTCTAAAGCGATTTCTGCATTTTCGGGAGCTTCAATATATAGGAGAGAATCTAAATCAACTCCAAAAAATTTAAATCTATCTGGCGAAATAGGTTTTTCAGTATTTACATAGCATACATTGAGTCCTTCACGTTGTGCATTAGCAACAAGGTGCATAATAAGTGCGGTCTTTCCTACCGAAAATTGCCCATAAACAATAGTATGACCCCCTCTTTTAAATCCTCCACCAATTGCTTCATCAAACGCTTTTATTCCTGTAGGAATAATAGGAGTATCAATAATTTCGCTACCTAATGTGAAAACTTCAGATTTATTATCCTTATTAAATTGTTTGACGCTTTCCATTAATTTCTTACGGCGTTCATTTTCCATTTTCCAGCCACCCTTTCAAAATAGTGAACATATCTTCAATTTCCATAACACACCAAATCTGTTTTGATTTGTTTCCAAGAATATACATTGGCAATCGTTTAGAATGTAATGGAATTTCTGAAACTAACTTAGACCAAACTTCTTCTTTTAATGTAATATCTTTTGTATTGCGGTTCTTACATTCTACAACCATTATATCTTGCCCAGAAATATCACCGAGACTTCCTTGATTCCCAGAGCCGTTGCTTCTTTGAGCATATTTATATCCAAGCTCCTGAAATTTAGAAGCTACATAATCTTCGAGTTCTTTCCCAAAATCACAGGTCGATTTATCCATTTATTCTCGCCTTATAAACCTTTTCATTAATAAAGAGGTATCAAAATTTACTCTCAAATCAACTTCCTCTACTTCATACTCATCAAGGTAAATCCTACAATGAGCTTGATAATTTTGAATAGACCAACGTTTAAAATATGGGGTTAAATCAAAAGCGGTTCTCATTTCTCCCTCTCTTCAACTAACTTCACTTGTGCATGTTTCTTAAAACGTTTAACCACTAATTTACCGTCAATATATGCTCTACCTCTATTATAAGTAAATCTAGTCCAAATTTGACCCTTATGCTCAAATTTTTCACCCACCCAAATAGAAGAATATCTCATTTTTTCCTCCTTAAAGAAGAAACTCCATCTTTTATTAAGATAAAAATATATTCAAATGTTCCCTCAATTAAGAAAAAAATCCAAAATATTAAACCTCTAAGAGTTGTCATCTTCTACCTTTTCAATAATAAATTTTTGTTTTTGTTTACCCAACACTTCTTGTAATTTAGTAAAGGATTGGTTAATAAATTGTTCACACCATATTGGAGCTTGTTTAATAATACCATCTTCAACATGAATTGAATGAGGAGATAAAACTTTAGAAATAAGGTATATCTCTTTCATTTTAGTCCTTTATATAAGTATAACATATAAATAATGGGTTGTCAAGGTTAGTTCTGTGTTCGACGCAAATATTCGGCAATTAATTCTTTATATTGCTCATCTGTGATTTTATAACTTCCTCGACGGTCATAAATTTCATATAATTTATTTAAAACTTCTTCTCCATAAACCTGTTTTATTCTTCGGGCATACAAAGCCCCATTTCCACCCAAATTAATATTACACCGATAACAACTACAATTAACATTTTGTTCATGAAAATAAAGTTCTAATCCACCTTCGACCTTAGGAATACAATGCCCTGCTTGCATCTTCTTCCAGGGGCGTTTAAGACCACAAATAAAACAAATACCATTATCTCTTTGACGAATATATTGAGAAAAAATTTTCCAAAGTTCTTTTTTAAGATTTTGCTTCTTCTTTTTTCGTGTCATTTTTTAACTCCAAAAGCTTTGTTTCAAAGTTATATTTAAGAGGAATAGTCACATATTGTAATTTGCTCTTTGATTCCCTCAATTTTTGAGACTCAAATATGGCTGATTCACGGTCATTTGGGTTAGGGTGTCTAAATTTAAAAACTGCTGCTGGAAAAAAATCGATTAAATTTTTGGCAAAAAACTCTCCATCTGTACGAAGCTGAACAAAAATTATAGCTATACCACCATGTTTATCCAATTGTTCACTAAACCTTTTGAAAAGTTTGTCGCTGTCGGCATAGACATCCGGTAAAAGCCAATCAATTATACTAATAGCATTATCTTCTAATTCAATAGTTTCTGGACGGTAACAATTTGCCCAATTAAAACTTCCTTCGGATAGTCCTAGCTGAAGAGCAATAGTCGTAAATCTATTTCCAGCTTCTAAACTTAAATAGTTCGGCTTTTTACCTTGAGCTACAAGTTGTTTAATGATGTTCATGGCAACGTGGGAATTATGCTGCACAAAAAAATCTTGAATAAAATGGAGATGGTTGCCATCTAATTCAAAACCATAATACTTTCCTTTATTTAATTCTTTAATTTTAAATCCTGTTAAAAGTGGGTTTGTTCTTTTTAATCTATTTGAAATTTGTTTTCTTAAT
>Ga0209777_10009606_pt1 | contig 10383 bp, 8 predicted proteins | sample FrelakmetHBP12HB_FD_187147 | JGI IMG/M metagenome (GOLD analysis project Ga0209777, IMG submission 187147) | Freshwater lake sediment microbial communities from the University of Notre Dame, USA, for methane emissions studies -HBP12 HB (SPAdes)... | ecosystem: Environmental > Aquatic >... | reverse complement strand
TATTCCCGGAGGCTTTTGGTAAGGGTTTTTGATGTTGAAAAAGGGTCGAGAATAGATAATCCGGGATCCCTCTCCTGAAGGGTTGAGTTGAAAGTATCATCTAAGAGTCCAAATATCCCAATCTTTAACCCTGCGATCTCTTTGATCACATAAGGTTTGAAGACACACTTTCCAGTCTTTTTGTCCACGAGGTTGGCTGAGACAAAGGAGAACTTCGCCTTTTGGCTCACCTCGGAGAGGAATCTAAGCCCCATCATTAAATCTTTCTCCCCCACATTGACGACTTCGTATCCCATTTCGTTATAGGATTGGATGAGGAGGTCCACACGAAGGAGGGCGTCCCTGCGCTTCGTTTCTGTTTGAGGAGGTTTTCGGAAAAGGAGATTTCCTGTGTCGAGGAGAAGGACCTTTCTGCCTTCTTTCTTTATCTGAGTGATGAGCGTCGATTTCTTGGCAACACCGCCAAGAGGGTTTCTAAATCACCCACAGGGTTCGACCTCGCCCATCACATCGTTAGTATAAACGATGCTGAACTGAACCTTGGGTGCGGCTTGGTTGAGAGGATTAACAAATAGGTTCAGGATTAAAGCCGCAAATAAAAGGAAAAACAATCTTTTGGATTTCAATAAGAGCCTCTTTTTTCCATTGATTTTCATACTAACAAAATGAAACCTTGAGATCAACTGTAGATTGAAGGTCTGGATGAAGCCTAGAATTGAATGAAAAAGGGACAGCGGGTGGTAACGAAATGGACTATGCGCAGTATGATTCCCTAATGCTTTATGACTTTCAAGTTCAATGTGTTATTTGCGTTCGATAACTCTACTTGATAGAATAGAAAAAGATTTGATTTTCCCCATGACGAAAAAGAAAAATATTCTCATAATTTTAAATATTGGAATCATCTTTCTAACCCAGGGAGCACCTTTAATGGGACAGGAGGTGAATCCTGCGACCTCTCAGTATCAACGGGTCATGGAGTGGAGAAAAGAACGGGATGAATTTTTTAAGACCCATGAGCGGTCTCCCCTCATGCTCAAACAGAAAAGAATTTTTAAAGGCCTGAAATACTATCCTTTCAATCCCCAATATATCTTCTCTGGCCAAATCGAACGCTACAGCTTCTATATTAATGACCCAAAGTATTATGCAATCATTTTGACTAATAGGGGAACCAGCAAACGTTATATTCGATATGGAAAGTTCCATTTCAAATTAGATAATAAGGATTATGCGGTTGAAATTTACAAATCAATTTTGAGCGATTTCCTCTTCCTCCCTTTTAAAGACAAGACAAACGGGACGGAGACTTATGAAGGAGGAAGATATATCGATGCCGAAATCCTCGTCGGCTATAACATGGTTTTGGACTTCAACATGGCCTATCACCCCCCCTGTGCTTACAACAATAAATTGACCTGTGTTCTCCCACCTAGAGAAAATATGCTGGATATCTCGATCCGGGCCGGCGAAAAAAAATCAAGTAGTTTTTAGTCGCATGGTGGCCGTGGAGAAGACGAGGATTGTGATAGATCATCGAGACCCTTTTCTGAAAAAATTTTTTCTTGCAATCATTTTTAGAAAATGGTAAAAAATGCCATTCTTAAGGGGTGGGGTCCCCGATGGAGACTTTCTGTGTAACTGATCGTTTCATTAGCTGCTATTAAAGATTAAAACTCATAAAAAGCACCGAACTAACCGATGGGCTTATCTTTGCCTTCCGGTGCATTTTGGGGATTAGGGATATCCAAAGAAGGACACTTCCTTTTCAGAAAGGGATAGGTGTAGGATCATGACGACAGGCAATAAGATTGTAGTATTTTCAATGTTGGCGGTGGCAATAGCCATTTTCCTGTTTCTTGTTTATCAATTTACAGCTTTTTATCATTACAAATCAATTGTTCTTGATAGGTTCCCTGTTGGACCCCCCTCTAAAGAGGTGAAGAGATTTTTCGAAGCGGAAATGGAGAAAAAGGAACAGGCGATAGAATTGGCAAAAAAGTATGCAAGGGGAAAGGATGAAATCTATGGGGATGCCCAAAATATTGCGGAAAAGATTAAAGGGGATGTGAAAATCATTGGATGGCATGCTGATAAGGCTATCCATGCTGGCCAATTATATGATCCCGAAAAATTCGGGTCCGGATTAATCGATGATTTTAAGGGATCCATGGAAAAAATTAAAAAAGGTTTAATCAAGCTGAAAGATTTGGGTTTCTTAATGGATGGAAGTCCGGCTTCTGAATTGCTCCTTGAAACCGACCCAAAATATTTTGCTTCAAAAATAAAAAGACTCAAAGAAGAATATGTGTCTATACAGTTTTATTTACTTCCCCGAGGCAAAGGTGTCGTTAAAGCAAAGGATCTATCCGAAGAGGCCAAAAAGGTGGTGGATGATATCGACAAGGAAATAGAGAAGGCTTTAGGTATGACGAGGCATTTTTACCATTATAGTGACTCCATATATTTTGTAACCTTTCGATATCAAACTCAAGAAGATAGGGTAAAAAATAGAAGCCAGGGGTGGTATTTTGAGGTAGACCTCGATTCGAATACTGTGAGAGATGTCGCCTTCGATAAGGACCTAAGTAAAAAATACCAAATCACTCCCAAGGTTAAATAAGCTTTTATATTAAAAGGAGAAATTTCCATGGAAAAAGAAGTGAAATGGGGAATGGTGATCGATCTCAAACGTTGTGTGGGATGCTTTGCCTGCCAAGTGGCGTGTAAAGCTGAACATGAGACCCCTCTCGGTGTTTGGAGAATTTGGGTGAAAACTATTCAGAAAGGAACGTATCCGGAAATGGCCACCCTGTCCTTACCTTGGGATTGTCCTTACTGCGAGCGCCCCGAAGAAGCGAGATACCCTCGGATGTCAGTTCTTTTTCTACCTTGGCTGTGTAACCATTGTGATCGTCCTATTTGTAATACCGTATGTCCAGTGGGCGCTGCCTATAAGCGAAAAGAAGATGGAATTGTTTTGATTGATCCCCACCGCTGTATCGGCTGCAACTATTGTAGAGCTGCTTGCCCTTATAATGTCCGATTTTCAAATCCAATTACCGGAATGATCCAGAAATGTGACTTCTGTGTTCATCGGGTTGATTCTGGACTTCTACCAGCCTGTGTGGAGACCTGTCCAACCAATGCAATGGTATTCGGGAATTTAAAAGACCCAAGCAGTAAGGTTTCACAATTGATTTCAAAAGAGAAGATTCAGGTCCTCAAAAAGGAGATGGCTACTTACCCTAATGTCTACTATATAAATCTGGATAAGGACGTCGCCGATCCACTACAAGGATGGGAAAAGCACTATTATCATAAAGAATACGGAAACTTATAAATAGAATTCAAAAAGGGGCAATTATGGAAGTTCAACTTTTATACAATGTGTTTCATCATGAATCGGTTAGCTTATTAATCGCTATCTATTTTCATATTGTCGGACTCCATGCAGGGTGCTCCATTGTATCCATTACCGCCACCTTAATCGGGAAAAAGGAATATAAACCTGTGGCCAAGATCGGGGCCATCTTTGTAATCATCCTCTTTTCCATATCTCCCATCTTTCTTTTAACCGATCTTTTTCAGCCCTTACGTTTCTGGTACCTCTTTATCCATTTCAATCCCACGTCACCTCTCAGTTGGGGAACTTTCATCCTCTGTGCTTACCCCATTTTCACCGGAATTTACATATACTTTTTATTTAAAGGAAATGTTAGATGGTCAAAAATTTTCGGAGTCATCAGCCTCCCTACTGCTATCGGTGTTCACGGATATACAGGTTTCGTCCTCGGTTTTGCCAAAGCCAGAGTCCTATGGAATACCGCGGTCATGCCCTCCTATTTCCTATGCTCCGCAATGATTTCAGGAATGGCTTTTATGCTCATAGTTGCCCTGATTCGCTACCGTTTTACTTATAAGGACAAGCCACTTGAGGATAGGGAGAAGGATTCAGAAATCATTGATCTTCTTTCGAAATGGTTGGCGGGTTTTATGATTCTCAATGTCTTTTATGTGTTTTCTGACCTTACTGTGATGTATTACCATACGGAGGATGCCTTTGAGACGGTCGAGCTTGTCCGCCTCGGAAAATTCAGCTTCCTCTATATCTGGGTGGATAATGTCTTGGGGAATATTGTCCCTTCTCTCATTATTGTTTTCAGGAAGACAAGGAAGTCACATCTTTTATTATTGATTGCTGCTATCTTGGCCTCCATCGGTGTCTTTATCATGAGATACGTGATGGTTTTTGGAGGACAATACGTCCCGTTGAGTTGATCATTAAGTTTATCGAGGGAGAGAGATAGAGATGAAACGTCGTGATTTTTTGAAATTATGCCTTGGCAGTATACCGGCATTCCTGTTTCAGCATTATCTTGGGCTTTCTGCCTATGCCAAGGAGGTGTTTGGAGGAAGACAGGTATCGCTACATACGAGAAAGCCCCTCAAAGGGATTTCGAGCATCTGCCAACTTTGTCCCGCCCATTGTGGGATTATCGGTTTTTTAGAGGGCGATCAGTTGGTGAAGATTGGAGGGAATCCAAAACATCCCAACAACCTCGGAAAGTTATGTGCCAGAGGTCTGGCTGGCGTAAACATGGCGTACGATCCAGATCGAATTACCTCGCCATTGATGAGGAAGGGAGAACGAGGAAAAGGACAATGGGAGAGAATCTCTTGGGATAAGGCCTATACCGAAATAACTTCAAGATTGAAAACAATATACCAAAGCGGGCAGAAAGGAGACTTCGTCTTCCAATCAGAACACGAGCCCGACGGCATCCTCAGGCGATTCTTGGAGACCTTTGGTAAAACCCTCATCCTTGATGGAGATAGCCTCAACTTTGGCAACAGGGATTGGGGGCAATGGCTTACCTGGGGGGAGGAAAGGGGAGTTCCTGATGTGGCCAATAGCCATTATATCCTCAACTTTGGTTCCAATCCCTACGAAACCCATGAATACTATGCTGGCTTCATCGGGAGATTGATGGAAGGACGTTTCCAAAAGAAGGCCAAGCTGGTTACCTTCGATGTGAGACTATCCTATACAGCCGGCAATAGTGATGAGTGGTTTCCAATTAGCCCAGGGAATGATGGAATGGTGGTTTTGGCTATGGCCAATGTCATCCTTAAATCTAATCTTCACAATAAAGATTTTATTGAGAGATGGACAAATATCCCTACCTCTGCACTGGCACAATACTTATCTCAGTACCCCCCTGAAATGGCAGAGAAGACCAGCGGTGTTGCTGCATCGGATATCGAAAGGATTGCAAAGGAATTTGCCATGTCTATGCCTGCCGTAGCCATTTCGGGCCGTGGCGTGAGTAGCCATTTGAACGGCGTCTATAATGAGAGGTGCGTATTCCTTTTGAATACCATCGTGGGGAGCATTGATATTCCTGGGGGATATTGTCTTCCAAGGACTTATCGTTTTGAGGAACCGGATATAAAGCCATTTCTCCCAAAAGAGAAGGCGTTCGATTTGGAAAAGGTCAAGGTTACTCCACAAAAGTTGATCTCCATGGTGAAACGTGGAAAATTTACCCCGAAATTGTATTTCGTTTATGAATCTAATCCTGCTTATAGAAACCCTGAGAGCGGTTTGACTTCTGAAGTATTGAAGAATGAGAAGTTGATTCCCTATATTGTGGTGGCAGATAGTTATATGACTGAAACTGCAGCGTTAGCTGATATCGTCCTCCCCGCTGCCACATACTTGGAGAGTTGGGGGATAGACTCATCTCCAGCACTGGACTTGAATCCTTTTGTTGGACTCCAGCAGCCCATCGTCCCACCCTTTGCCAAATCTGTTCCCATCTCAGATATTTGTATAGAGCTTGCACACAGGATCGGGGGGGGCCTACCGCGATACTTCAAGTTCAATTCCACCGAAGAATATATCAAAAAGGTTGCCTCGGGGATTGAGAAATTGGAAAAAGGAGGGGGTTTCAAATTCTTAAAAGAGAACGGAGTTTGGTTCGATAATAATGCGAAGCCGAGATACCGATCGTATGAGTCGAAGAAGTTCAGCACGCCTTCAGGAAGGATTGAAATCTATTCAGAGAGGTTGAAAAGAAAAGGATTCCAACCTCTTCCTACCTATGAACCCATTCCAGGACATGGGGATCTCAAGGGGAAGTTCGTCCTTGTGACTTATGAACCGAATGTGATGGGGTCAAGGACAGGAAATTTTAAATGGCTGGCCGAGATTAAGCACCAAAACCCAGTCTGGATCAATAAGGATGTTGCGAAACAACTTCATATTGAAGAGGGAGACCGTATTAAGATTTCCACCCGACTCGGATCATTTGTGACAGAAGCCCGTTTAACCTTCGGCATCCACCCGAGGGTGATCGCTATCGAGAGGAACTTAGGTCATTGGGGATATGGACATATTGCCCGCGCCAAAAGATTTAAGAGCATGGATCCTAATACCAATTTAGTCTGGTGGGAAAAAGAGGGAAATGGCATTTCCCCCAATCCAATCATCTCAGGGAATTCAGACCCAATCGGTGGAGGAGAGGCCTGGAATGATACTTTAGTCATTGTTTCAAAGGCATAAAGGAAGGAATCGATGAAAGGATTGAGCACGATAAAATGGTTGATGTCGCTGATCAACATTAAAAACATTCGAATCCTAATGAAATCAAAATGGCTTATTTTTGGTGTCGGCCCGGTTGTCACTTTGATAGGAGTAGCGTTGGTAATTGGGATTGGCCACACGCTGACAACATATCCTATGATCTGCCTTTCATGTCATGCAAGACAGAGTGGTATCTCCATGTGGTCACCTTCGATGATTCATCCTTCCCGTGTCACGTGTGTGAATTGTCATGCGAAAGTTGGTCAATTGTTCCCCCGTGATTTTTTCGCTGATGAACGAGTGAATGACAATTGCCTTTTTTGTCACAGGAATGTGGCTGAGAAGGAGATGGAAGAAGCCCATCACATGAAAATTGCTCACAAGCTTCATATCCAAGAATCGAAACTAATGTGCATCGATTGCCACAGAAATATCGCTCACGAAAAAAAGGAAGTCGGCACGAACAGGCCCCGCAGGTTAACTTGTATGGAGTGCCATGAAGAGGCGATTTCTGGAGGGCCTGAGGCCTGCATGAAATGCCATACGAAGATCCCGGTGTCCTCATCCCCGTAGCTTTTAAATAGTTTGGAATGAATCCTTTATTCCATCTTCCTCTCAAGGTAGTAAAATGGTTTTCTGAAAGGAAAAAGAAGGCGATCTACGGCCTTCTTTTTTTTCTTGCCGTACTCTTATTTGTGGGAGGTTTTAAATATTCAGAAAGCCCTTCGTTTTGTGGTCTCTGTCACAATATGAAGGAATATGTTGAATCTTGGAAAATATCCTCTCATAATAACGTATCCTGCCTTAGTTGTCACCGCTGTCCAGGCTTCTTGAATCATCTTAAAGGAAAATGGGGCGATCTCCAACTGGCTATCTCTTATCTTATGGTTGGAAAGGGGATCAGGAAACTCCATTACGAAATTGATGATGGCAACTGTTTGCAAAGCGGGTGTCACAAAAAAGATGATTTGAAAGGGGATATGATATTTAAGAATGTTAGCTTTCCCCATGGGAGACATCTGGGCGAGTTGAGAAGGGGTATGAACCTTCGATGCACAACCTGCCATGCTCAGCTTGTCCAGGGAGCCCACCTCACTGTTCACGAAACCAACTGTTTTATCTGTCATTTTTATCGGGCTGGCCCAAAAGGGGAGGAGGAATGTATTTCATGTGCCGTTGGAGGTTGTACTTCTTGCCATATCGAGCCCAAAGGGGATATTAAAGTCAAAGGTTGGAATTTTAATCACCGAAAGTATATCGCTAGAGGAGTGGCGTGTGAGAAATGCCACCTCAGTGTTGTTCAGGGGGATGGCCATGTCCCGGAGGGAAAATGTGTTGAATGCCATAATGAACCTGTCCTCCTGAGTACGAAATATACCTCCCAATTCATGCATAAGAAACATGTCACCGACCATAAGATCGAATGCTCAAAATGCCATACTCCCCTTCGGCATGAGATTGGTCAGATTCCCACCATTACCCATGTTCCATCCAATTGCGATAAGTGTCACATCAAGGAAATTCATTTAGGGCCAAGAGAATTATATCGCGGGACCGGAGGGATTGGTGTCCCAGACTCCCCCAGCCTCATGTTTACGACCAATGTTGACTGTATTGCATGCCATCGAAGGGGTGAAGAGAGTCAAGCTGCCCTCCATACCACAAAATATGTTGAAAGGGCGATCGGCGAAGCCTGTGTGGACTGCCATGGTGAGGGATACGATGATACCATGAAGCATTGGAAAACCCTCCTTTCAAAAGCACAGAATGAGATCAATCAGCGGATCTTCAAAGTTCAGAAGGTGTTATACGATCTTGAAAAGAATAGAGGTGGGTCCACGGAGTTTAAAAAGGCCCAAAATCTTCTCAACGAGGCTCGCCACAATTACAGCTTCGTACTTCTTGGCAAGGGCGTTCACAATATCGAATATACCTTTAAGCTCCTCAATGCAGCGAATAATAAAACCGAACAAGCGCTCGCGGTCCTCGATAAAAATTATAAGCCCCAGGAATTTCAAACCCAGATGACTTGTACGACCCTCTGCCATGTTGGGATAGAGAAGCGGAACGTCCCTTTTAACGACATCAAATTTTCTCATGAAACCCACAGCGCAGGCAAAGGGCTGAAGTGTTCTGACTGTCATGCTCCCCGTGAAAATCATGGCAAAACGTTTATGAAGAATTGTGCTGAATGCCATCACGGGAAGGAAATCAAGAAAGTCAAATGTCAGGATTGTCATGTTTCGGTCAATAGACTGATTCAAGGGAAAGGAGGCATCGGGATTAAGGAGACGCCAAGCAATAAGTTGGATGTGGTCGAATGTATTGATTGCCATCGTGGGGTGGCGGCAAAAAAGAAAGACCCCTTCGATGCGATAAAAAAACGTTGTATTGAATGCCATGACCAAAGTTACGGGGAGACGGTGGTCCGATGGAAAGTAACCTCTGAAGATTTGTTGAAGAAATTAGAACCTAAGATGGCGAAAGTCAAGGAGGAGATCGACCGAATTGATCGCCGGGGAGGCCATACCTTTGTCTATCGGAAATTATATGGAGAGGCAGAGTTTAACTACAATATGGCAAAGAGTGGAAATGGAGTCCACAACTTGGAGTATACGGAGGAGTTATTAGAATTCGCCAATCATCGACTGGATGAAGCCATCAAACAGTTGGCCAAAAGGAAGTAACTACTTTTCCATGATCCTCACTACCATCCCATAGGATTCTGTTTCCTCTTCAAAAGTCTATTTGTTAGAAAAAAATTTGTTCCTGGTTAGTCGTCTCCGGGGTTTAACCCCCTAAGTCTTCATCGACGACGCTGGTAATGTTTGAAAAATTTTTCATTTGTTTTGGGACTGCCCTTGCAATAATTTCGAAACTTTGTAAAAATAAGTGCTCTGGGGGGATCCAGGGGATCTTTATGGAAATGTTAAAAGACTTTTATGATCTGGTAAAGACCTTTTGGATTGATGTTTTCAATGCTTTCAGGAGGGGAACCGAAACTCACTTTAAGGCCATAAAGATTTTCCTTGTTTTTTGCATCATTGTTTTTGTTATCCTCCTTGGAGTTCTCCTAAAATTTACAGAGTCCTCCACCTTCTGCGGCCTCTGTCATCAGATGAATGCCTATATGGATTCGTGGAGGACCTCCAGCCACAGGCAGGTGGCATGCACGAAATGTCACTATGAACCTGGATTTGTCAATCATTTGAGGGGAAAGTGGGTGGATGGCCAGGTATCGCTGGCCTATTTTCTTTCCGGTAAAAGGCCGAGTACGCCTCATGCACAGATCAGCGATGCGAGCTGCCTTCAGAAGGGTTGCCATCAGACCGATGATCTGAAGGGGAATATGGTTTACAAAAACGTTGCTTTCTCACATAGAAAACATTTAGGCGAGTTAAAAAGGGGGATGGAACTTCGATGCACCTCCTGTCACGCCCAGCTCGTACAAGGAAAACACCTTACTGTTCATGAAATCAACTGCTTCATCTGCCACTATTATAAGGCTGGTCCAAAAGGAGAAGAGGAGTGCATTTCATGTGCCATAGGAGGGTGTACGTCCTGTCATGTCGAGCCAAAGGGAGATATTAAAATTAATGGGTGGAGTTTCAATCATCGGAAATACATTTTAAGAGGGGTGGCCTGTGTGAAGTGCCATCTCAGTGTCGTTCAGGGAGATGGCCATGTCCCTGAAGGAAAGTGTCTGGAATGTCATAATGAACCTGTCCTCCTGAGTACGAAATATACCTCTCAATTTATGCATAAGAAACATGTCACCGACCACAAGATCGAAT
>Ga0209777_10009605_pt1 | contig 10383 bp, 6 predicted proteins | sample FrelakmetHBP12HB_FD_187147 | JGI IMG/M metagenome (GOLD analysis project Ga0209777, IMG submission 187147) | Freshwater lake sediment microbial communities from the University of Notre Dame, USA, for methane emissions studies -HBP12 HB (SPAdes)... | ecosystem: Environmental > Aquatic >... | reverse complement strand
CAAGAAGGCCGCCTCGGCGCTCTACAAGGAGATTTACGAATCGGACGCCCCTGAGCACATCCGAACCGCCGCGTACCGCGGGTCGGTGTTGGCCGCAGGCGACCAGGCCGTGGCGCTTTTGGCCAAGGCGCTGACCGGAGAAGACCGGGCCGCGCGGAAGGCGGCATTGCAGTTGGCGCGCGAGATAAAAGGTGAAGCGGCGACGAAGGAGCTGGCGGCGCTGCTCGAGAAGGTTCCGCCGGCGACTCAGGTCGCGCTCATTGAAGCCCTGAAGCAACGCGCGGACTCGGCGGCGTTCCCAGGTATTGTCCCGCTGCTCGCAAGCCAGGCGCAGGGAGTCCGCATCGCAGCACTGGAGGCCCTGGGCGCTCTGGGCGACGCGTCAAGCGCGCCGCCTCTGGCCGAGACCGCTGCAAAGGCGGCGGGCCCGGAACAGGACGCGGCACGGGAAGCGCTCAATCTCCTTCGCGACCCGAAGACGCGTGACGCGCTGCTCGAACGCCTGGCTAAGGCCGCGCCTGCCGTGCAGGCCGAAATGGTGCGGGCGCTGGGCTACCGGAAGGAGGCGCAGGCCGTTCCGGCTCTTCTGAAGATGACGCAAGGGGGAGAGGAGGCCACGCGGTTGGTCGCCATCAAGTCCCTGGCGATGCTTGCCGACGCGAGCTACGCGGACGAACTCACCAAGCTGCTGCTGCAGGCCAAAACCGATGTTGAGCGCGATGCGCTCGAACAGGCCCTGAGCGCGGCTTGCGGTCGTACCACGGCCGTCCCGGCCGTGACCGCTGGCGGGAAGCCCGTGGCACGCCTGGTTCTGGATGCCATGAAGGAAGCGGACGTTCCTGCGCGGGTGGCGTTGCTTCGTGTGGCGGGGAAGATCGGTGGCGCCGAAGCCACCCAGGCTCTGCGGGCCGGCCTCCAGGACAAGGAGCCGGCGGTCCAAGACGCCGCGTTGCGTGCGCTGGCGGATTTCGGCGGGACGGATGCGGCCCCCGATCTGCTCAAGCTGGCCAAGGAGTCGCAGTCGGTTCCCCAGCGCGTGCTGGCTTTGCGCGGGTACTGGCGCATAACAGCCCAGGCGACCGATCTCCCGATTGAGGAGCGCTGGAAGATGTGCGAGTTGGCCTTCGCGGCAGCCCAGCGGCCTGACGACAAGAAGCTGGGCCTTGCCGAGTTGGCCAAGGTCCCGCATCCCGGCGCGCTTAAACTGGCACTGGCGCTCTGCGAGGATGAAGCGGTTCGCGGGGAAGCTGAGGTGGCCTGCGTTAAGCTGGCTGTCGCGCTGAGCGGGACGAATCCTGCGGAAGCAAAGGGAGCGCTGCAACGCGTGGCGGCCTCCTCAAAGAACGAGACCCTCCGCGCCGAAGCCAAGAAGGCTCTCGACGCCCTGGACCAGTACGTCGGCTACATCACCACCTGGCTGGCTGCCGGTCCATATCGGCAAGACGGCAAGAACTGCAAGGATCTTTTCGACATCCCCTTTGCGCCTGAGACACCCGCAAGCGCCAAGGAAATCAAGTGGCAGCCCGCCCCGCATCCGGCGGACGCTTCGCTCTTTTGGCAGATTGATCTGCTGGGCATTTGCGGCGGAGACCAGTGCGTCGTCTACATGAAGACGCGCGTCTCCTCGCCCAAGGAGCAGAAGGTGCGGCTGGAGATCGGGAGCGACGACGGGATCAAGATCTGGGTGAATGGGAAAGTGGTGCACGCCAACAATATTGAGCGGGCTATAAGGGCCGGCGACGACAAGGCTGAAGCCCTCCTCAAGGAAGGCTGGAACGACTTCCTGCTGAAAATCACCCAGAACGTCATGGGCTGCGGCGCCTGCGTGCGCCTCCGCAACCTGGATGGCTCGACCATAGAAGGGCTGCGCTTCGAGACCGGCGTTACCCAGTGACGCATCTCCAAAGAGCCGCGGCAGAGGCACGCGCCGTATTGGCCGGCAGCTTGCCGCTGCGGAGTTGCCAAAACTTCCCAAGTGCATAATTGATTCGTTCGCAAAAACCTGCTTTTGTGTTCCCCCTCCCCTCGCGGGAGGGGGTAGGGGGAGGGGTGCTTACGAACGAAGCATAATCCTCACCGTGATATAAGAGTCCCACCTCAAGCCGCTCGAAAGGCCCGCTATCACGAGCCTTTTTTGCGGCTACGCCTGGAATATGATATGCTTTGGAGGAAGAGGGTAGGTTTCGTATATGTGCTGCCTTCCACACGGAACTGATAAGCGGTTCGCCTTACCGGCAAACAGACGAATTCTGGGGAGGAACAGCGTGACAAGACTCATCCCTGTTGCGTGCGCGCTCGCCTTGGTGGCATCTGCTTATGCCGGAGAACGGCCAGCGGCCTGGAACTTCGACAGCGATGAAGCGGGCAAGCTCGCCAAGGGATTCTCGAACGAATCCGGCGCCTGGAAGGTCACGAAAGACGATGCCGCGCCGTCCAAGCCAAACGTCTTTGCGCAGACCGCCAGCGATGGGAAGGCGCCTTTCAACGTCACACTCGCGACTGAGAGCAGCTTCAAGGACGTGGACCTGAGTGTGAAGACGAAGGCCATTGCCGGTGCGGAGGACCAGGGCGGCGGACTGGTTTGGCGCGCCAAGGACGGCGGCAACTACTACGTCGCGCGCTTCAACCCGCTGGAAGACAACTACCGCAGTTACAAAGTCGTGGATGGTTCCCGCAGACAACTGGGTAGCGCTGATTTCAAGGCGGCGCCGGGCTGGCACACTTTGCGGGTGGTGATGAAGGACGACCACATCGTCTGCTACGGCGACGGTGAGAAGCATCTCGATGTCAAGGATTCCACTTTCAAGGAAGCGGGAAAAGTTGGCTTGTGGTCGAAGTCGGACGCCCAGACATATTTCGACGACCTGGCAGCCGGCGAACCGAAGTGATTTGGAGGTCCTTATCTGGCCATGGGGTGATCGGCTCAAGTAACGGCAAGGGAGAGCTGTTATTTGGCTTGATGGCCTGATCACCCGATCGCTTGGTTTCCCCGCTACAGTCTCGTCACTTCGGTCTTTTCAGCACGATTGTCAGTTCGCCGGCCTCGCCGTTAGTGTACGTTATGCCGGCAGCCTTTATGCTCGTGCCTTTTTTGCCCAGTACATGTCCGGATATAACCAGGGACCTGCTGCCGTCGCTGTTCTGTCCGCTCAGCCAGAAGTTGCCGTTGCCGATCTGGCCCATCAGGAAGAAGGACTCATTCGCCGTCACGGTGGCGCTGAGCATCGCGCCGGATTGCGTGAACGCAGCCGTAGTGGCAACACTCACGGCGCTGGACTTGGTGCCAGCCGTTTGGCTGAAAACCTTGGCCTGGGTCTTCCCGGTCCAGTTCCCAGAGATATCCGCGGCACCACTGGCGGCAATGGTGAGCGTCAGGTTCTTGTTGTCCGAACCAGCCGAATTGCTGGCGCCCAAGCCCACCGTTGTTGTGCCTGCGGCGGTGGGCGTGCCGCTTATCGTCGCGCCGGTAAGACTCAGCCCCCCGGGCAGGTTCGACGCGGTGAACGTTATCGGCGTCGCGCCGCTTGCCGTGATAGTGTAGTTGAAGGCCGCGCCCACCGTGCCGCTCGCAGAGAGCGCGCTTGTGATGCTTGGCGCTCCGGTGTTGCTGCTCGAGCTGACTGTGACCGAGGCTGTCATGAACGGGTGGATGGTGCAGTGATAGCCGAACGTTCCCGCAGTGTCGAAAGTGTGGGAGAACGACTGATTCACTGAGAGGTTGCCGGAGTCCCAAACGCCGTTGTCACTGGTGCTGGTGTGCGTCGAAGGACCGTTATTCGTCCACGTCACCGTGTCGCCCACGCCGACTGTGACACTCGAGGGCTGGAAGTTAAAGTCCACAATTGTCACCACCGTTGTCGCAGCTCCGGCGCTATAGGCTGCCACGCCGAGCAGGAGTGAGGAACAAAAGAACAGCCGCCCTGACTTGCCGTACATGATGCCTCCTTGTGCCCTGGGCACGATCGGTTTCGCCGTTGCTTCCCGGTGGAACCAGCCTTTCTTTTCCTGACCGTGAACATCACAGTCACATGACCAACTTGTGCAGCAGAACTGAAGCCGTTCATGAACTCATGGATACCCGCGTTTGAGAGCGTGCTTGCCTTAGTAAGTGTCCAAAAACCAACATGCATCTCAGGCACTAGGCAAGTGGCGCTATAGCTCTTGGTGCTGGTAGTTGCATTGAAGGCTCCTGCTGTGTTCAGCGTGCCCGAGACAGCACCCGTCGAATTGTTGACAGATGACCTAATGGCCCTGCCTGTAGCGCTCCCCTCCAGTGAGCGCGCTTACTAAACCGCAAAGCCGTGGAGAGGCGGGAGTTCCAAAGCGAGGTGCAAACCATCCTCCTTCTCGTCACCTGCATCCTAGCGCGAGGATCTCGAGCACGCTCCATTGAGAGATCGCAAAACAGAGACCACTTGGCCATGGAACCAGAAGAGGCCCTACAGAACCACCCTTTGTGTTCCCCCTCCCCCTGCGGGAGGGGTAGGGTGGGAGCGTAGCACGGGCGTCCCGCCCGTGTCTCCCCCTCCCCCTGCGGGAGGGGGTAGGGGTAGGAGTTTTTACGAAGGGTCAGAGTTGGACGGTAACCGTCTTCACTTCAATGTAGCTCTGCAAGCCGTACTCGCCCAATTCCCGGCCGATGCCTGACTGCTTGAACCCGCCGAAGGGCGCGGCTGCGTCGAAGACATCGTAGCAGTTCACCCACACTGTTCCGGCGCGGACCCGGTTGGAGATGGCCAGCGCCTTGCTGATGTCTTTGGTCCACACGGCGGCGGCCAGGCCGTAGCTGGTGGTGTTGGCCCGGCGGACGACCTCGTCCAAGTCTTTGAACTTGATGATGCTCATCACGGGGCCAAAGATTTCGTCCCGCGCGATCCTCATGTCGTCCTTCACGCCGGCGAACACGGTCGGCTGGATGAAGTAGCCCTTCTTCCCGACGGGCTCGCCGCCGCACAGGAGTTTTGCGCCTTCCTCCTTGCCCAGCTCGATGTAGCGCAGCACCTTCTTGAACTGCTCGTTGTCCACCTGCGGGCCTTGCTCAGTCTTCTCATCAAGCGGGTCGCCCACGACCCGGGCCTTGGCCAGCGCCACGCTCTTCTCGACGAATTCGTCGTAGATCCTGGCTTCGACAAACAGGCGTGAACCGGCTGTGCAGCACTGCCCCTGGTTGAAGAACAGGCCGAAGTGCGCGCCTGCGAGGGCTTGCGCGATGTCGGCGTCGGCGAAGACGATGTTGGGGCTTTTGCCGCCTAACTCCAAGGTAACGCGCTTGAGGTTGCTGCGGGCCGCGGCTGCCATCACCAGATGGCCGACCTCCGTGGAACCTGTGAACGCGACTTTGTCAATATCCATGTGGCCGGCGACAGCGGCGCCGGCGCTAGGCCCGAAGCCTGGCAGTATGTTCACGACGCCGGGCGGGAAGCCGGCCTCCATAAGCAGCTCTCCGACGCGCAACGCGGTCAGCGGCGTCTGTTCGGCGGGCTTCAGAACAACCGTACAGCCGGCCGCAAGCGCCGGGGCCAGCTTCCAAGCCTACATCAGCAGAGGGAAGTTCCAGGGAATGATCTGGCCCACCACGCCCACGGGTTCGTGGCGCGTGTAACAGAAGTACGGCCCGTTAATGGGAATGGTCTTGCCGTGGATTTTGTCGGCCCAGCCGGCGAAGTAGCGATAGCAGGCGATGGTCAGCGGCAGGTCCGCCGCGCGCGCATCCCGGAGCGGCTTGCCGTTGTCGAGGCTCTCCAGCCGCGCCAGTTCTTCGCTGTGCGTATCGAGCAGCTCCGCCAGCCGATTGAGGAGTTCGCCGCGCCTGGTTGCGGTGACCTTGGACCATTCGCCTTCGAAGGCGGCCCGCGCCGCCTTCACGGCCTTATCCACGTCGTGCTTGTCCGCCTCGGCGACCTCACAGATGGCCTCGCCGGTGGCCGGGTTGACGGTCTTGAATTTCCTGCCCGAAGTGCTGTCCACCCACTTGTTGTTGATCAGGAGTTTCGTCGGGCCGAACCTGCTGCCGGGTGCTTTAGCAGACGCTGTCGCCATGGCAATGCCTCCTTCGCCAGTAACTATATACTGCGCGTGGTGGAAATCCCGGCTTTTTCCGCCTCAGGTTCCCGGCTTTAGGCTTTGGGCTTTGGGTGCGCACGGTGAGCATGCAAAGCCTGAAGCCTAATGCCTGAAGCCTAATGCCCAATGCCTCTTTCCTGCAAGGGAACCCAAGAATCAGGCCGCGCTCTGCACAATCTATATTTTCGTAAAGGTCTTGACTCGCCGCCCGTCTATGATAGCCTACAACGTGTGTGGCTCCAAAACAGATCGGCCAGTGTAGGCCGTTATGTAATAGAGCTGGGTAGTAAGGAGAACGTTGATGGCGACGGGCAAAGTGAAGTGGTTCAGTGATCAGAAGGGGTTTGGGTTCATTACCCCGGATGAAGGCGGCAAGGATCTGTTTTGCCACCACAGCGAAATTCAGGCGGAGGGGTTCAGGTCGCTGGCGGAGGGCCAGCGCGTAGAGTATGAGGCCATTCAAGACGCAAAAGGTCCCAAGGCTACGAAGGTCCGCCCGATAAAGTAAACGCTTACTGAGCAGACATCGGAAAGGCGCCCCTCGCGGGCGCCTTTTTTTTCAGCGAGCCGAAAGGAAGCTAACCTGCATTTCTCACCACTCATTCACCGCAGAGGACGCGGAGTGCGCGGAGAAAAGACAAACGGAAAGAGGAGCAAATCCTTTCGTATGAATCCCCTCTGCGTTCCTCTGCGTCCTTCGCGGTGAGAAATCCGGGTTAGCCTCGTCTGTGGCGGTCAAAAAAAGACGCCCCTTTCGGGGCGCCTTACGACGGCAAGAGCGCAATAGCACGGGCAACCCTGACTGCTGGGCTGCCGGTTACAACGCCAGCGCTGCCGCAACTACCGACTTATCCACCACAAAGGCTCAAAGCAAGCGCCTTTTCATTTTTGATTTTCGATCTGGGCATCTCGCGTTGTGATATCCAGAATCGAAAATCTAAAATCGAAAATCCTTACTTCTCCTTCTTGTCCTTGTCAATCCGCTCCGCGCGGATGAACTCAATCACCGCCTTGTTCTGCCGCGAGATCTGGCCGAACGACTCGGCCGCAAGATCCTTGATTTCCTGATCCGGATCAGCCTGGAGTTTGCGGCAAACCTCCTCCAAGCCCTCCTTCTGTACCAGGCCCAGGGCGTGCAAGGCGTTGCGGCGGAGTTCCACGGCGTTATTGCTGTCCAGGAGCACGGCCTTAAGTTTCTCCGCGGCCTCCTGTTTCTTGCTGCCGCCGGCCACGCGGCCCAGGAAGATAGCGGCAGGATTCCGCACTTCATCCTTGCGATTGGTCAGCGCCCCGATGGCATGTTCCACGGCATCTTCGAGGACCAGCCAGGTATCCCGCGGGTCAATGCGGCTGAGGGCCGTGGCGCAGGCCACGGCGATCTCGTGGGCTTTGCGCTTGGTGGCTGATTCAGCCGCGCGCTTGGCCGCGACCGCTTCCACCGCCGTCTTGAGATCGTTGCCGGACATTTCCCGTTCCAGCAGGCACATCTCCGTGCTGAAGCGGGACTGGATCAGAGCGCGGTCCTTCCGCTCATGCAGCATGCCTATGGGCAGGTAGCGCGTGCGCACATCGGCCCGCAATTCCTCGAGGAGTTGTTCCGCGGACAGGTCGCGCCGCAGATTTTCGGAGAGGATCGCGATGTCCTTGGGCGGGAAGGAGCGGGCCTGGAGCATGGCATCGCGTCCGCTGATGGCCGCCGTGACCCCATACCCCAGGGCCTCGAGTTTGCCGCGCATCTCGTTGCTGGCGTTGTGGCTCTCTTCGACAAGCAGTATCTGGAGCGCCTTGTTCTCACTGACTCCGCGCCCCAATATCGCCGCGACCTTCTCGCTGCCCAGCCACCTGCTCGCATAGCGGTCAATGGCGGCCAAGGCGAGCGCGCAGGCATACTGCACCGACGCTTCCGGGCAATCCAGCCCTTTGACCAGCCCTGAGGCGGAAACCACTGCTGCTGGCGCGGCGACCGGCTCGGCCACCGGCGTCCCGGGTGCTGGAGCCGGGGCTTTTTTCTCCTTGTCGGGGGCTGGAGCCGGGGCTTCCTTCTCCTTGGCGGGCCCGCCTCCCGGGGCGGCTGGCAGGGCCGCGGGGACGGTGCTGATCTCAATCGAATTGGCCTTCACTGTCGCGCGCAGGGCCACTTGCTGTGCCTGGAGCGAGAGCGGCGTGGTGGATTTCACCCAGAGCGGTTCCTTGCCCGGCAGGGCCTCAATCACCACCTCGGGCGGAGGGGTCAGCAAGTCGCCTTGCGGATCGAGCGCCGCCAGTTCCTTGGCCAGGAAAGAGCCGACCTGAGGGAGCCGTGTGTGGCCGGGATACCTGGCCAGGTCCGAGAGCGTCTTGTTCAGGGCCGCGTTGCAGTTCTCCTTGCCCACCGCCGCGACCAGGCGGCGCACATCCGCTACTTTCTTGTCCCAAGTCTCAACTTCCTTCTTTTCCTCAGTCGAGAAGGCGTGCTGCGCCGGCGCTTCATTCACAATGTCCAGGAGGTCCTTGACCTCGGTATACTGGGCGGCCAGCACGCAGGCCCACAGCGGCAGCAGGCCGCCATGTTCGGGGTTGGCCGCCAGCCCGCGCAGAATAAGCTCTTCAGCCATCTGCTCATTCCATGCCCAGAGCGGGTACTGGAGCGCCACCAGGTCGCCCTGCTCATTCAGGTGCCAGACCATGCCCTCCACGTCTTCGGCTTCTTCCGCCACGCCGGCGCGCTCCAGATAATAGCGGTTGGCCGAGTCATAGAAGCTGTCCCCGGCGCTGCGCAGCGCGGCCGCGTCCAGACCGGAGATGCGCTTCAGGACGCGCTCCGCGACGCTCTTCACCGTCGGGGTTTCCGCGGCGTCTTCGAGGCGCGCCTTCAGATAGGGAAGGGCGCGCGGGTCCACAGGCTGGACGTCGGCCAGCAGCAGGATGGCATTCTCGCGCATCAGCGGGTCCTTGTGGCCGACCAACTGCAGCACGGCCAGCACCGCGCGCGGACCCATGCGCGAGATGGCGATGCGGGAGAAGGTGCGGAAGTCCTCGTGGGTGGCGTCCTTGAGGTAGGGCGCGAGGACAGCCACGGCGTAATGCCCCAACTCGCCGAACTCACGGTAGAGCAGCGCGCGTTCGTCCTCACTGGTGCCGGGGTCAACCAGGCGCTGGGCCATCTTGGCCATGCGCTCTTTGTCGGCCATCTGCTTGATCTTGTACTGCCGGTAGTATTGCCAGAGGTAGGCAGGCTCATTGCCCATCTTCACGTCGGACATCATCCTGGCCATGATTTGCGTGCCGGCTTCGTCAACCAGGCGCGTGACCAGCTCCTTGCGCGGATCGAGCGCATGGACCTGCTTCAGCTTGGCCCCGGCTTCCGCATAGCGGCCCTGCTGGTAAAGGTCCACCGCTTCACGGAACAGCTTCTCGATGTCCGCAGTCTTGTCAGCACCAGCGGCAGGGGCAGCCGCAGGGGCAGCAGGGGCAGCGGCAGGGGCAGCCGCAGGGGCAGCAGGCTTTTCCTCTTCGGCCCCAACTGCCGGCGGGGAGAAAGCGGCGTTCGAGACAAGCAGTGCCATGACGGCGCTGAGCCGGCATGCTTCAGTCCGAAAGTTCATTCTTCGGCCTCCAAGCGTAAGTTCCTTCACGTCCGGAATTAATCGGAATGCTAGCGGCACAGGGAGCCTTGTCAAGGCGGAAAAGGAGCGCTGACGCAAGAGGGATGCGTAGTCCCATTTGGGCAGTGGACATTATGCGCTCTCCCCTATCCCCTGTCTGGCTTTAGGCTTTAGGCATTGGGCTTTAGGAACAGCCCCGTAACCCCAAGTCCAAGGCCCAAGGATGAAAGAGCAATGATGAATGATGAACGATGAATGATGAACTAACTGCCATTCGCGCACGTTGTGGCGCGAAGTTAGGGGGGGTTGCCGCACAGGCGGTCTTGTCACGTGAACTCTTTTTCCACCAGTTTTCACATAAGTCCTTAGGAATATGGCAAAACTGTGGAAAACTGGCAAGTTTCTGGTCCAGAACTGGCAACTTTCTGTTCCAGAACTGGCAAGTTTCTGTTCCAGAACTGGTAAATTTCTGGTCGGGAACTGGTGGATTTCTGTTGTATAGATGGCAAGTGCCAAGTGGACAAGTGTGGCGTGAAGCGGGGAGCGGGGAGCGTGAAGCGTGAAGCGTGGCCCGTGCCGAGTGGCGAGTGGCGAGGCATCCGCGGCGCGGTAGCAAGAGTTGAAATCAGCGGTCGGCATCTTCGGGTTCCTTTGCGGGCGCCTTGATTTCCAGGGAGTGCATGAGTTTGAGGCAGGTGCAGAGCACGTGGTAGGTCTTGGAATCATGGTTGGCCTT
>Ga0209777_10009604_pt1 | contig 10384 bp, 11 predicted proteins | sample FrelakmetHBP12HB_FD_187147 | JGI IMG/M metagenome (GOLD analysis project Ga0209777, IMG submission 187147) | Freshwater lake sediment microbial communities from the University of Notre Dame, USA, for methane emissions studies -HBP12 HB (SPAdes)... | ecosystem: Environmental > Aquatic >... | reverse complement strand
TCTACGGGTTGCTTTTGAACAGGCAAAGAGCGGTAGAGTTCATTCCCTTTTTTGTAATGGGTGCAAATTTTAGGCTGATCACCCAACTTATCTAAATTCGTTAAGATCAGCTCATCAACGCCTTCAACTACTTGTAAAGCGTATTTAGCCAGCACAGTATCAAAATGCCCTAATCGAAAAGTTTTTTGGAACTTACCGTAGACATTATGAATATCTGGAGCAATCTCATTATTTGCTATCTCCGTAGGCATAGGACCAGCTCCATGCCGAGTCATATATCCTCGTAAGATGCCTATGCGTTTGACAACCCTTTTGTAATTAGCCTCTTCTAAGAGCTTGTAGGCATTCCCAAAGGTTGTATCTGACCAAGTGGTGTGAGGGTGGAAGCCATAATCCTGATCCAACAGAACGCCTTGAGCGCCTTCAAAAAGGATGGTTCTATTCTCTTTGAGTAAAGAACCTAAATAAGATTTGTCCACTATATTTAGTTTTTTAGCAATTTCAGTGAAACGATGGACGTAGTAAGCAATAGTAACATCTTCTCTACTATCGAAAATTTGCCATTCTTGAAATGAAGGTTGAAGAAAAGTTACCCCTTTCACATTAGAACTTTCCCAATCTTGAAATGAAGATCGTAAAGGTTCAAGTTGGGATAATTTCAAAGCACGAGAGAATTGTAGTTTTTGACGTAACACGTCAGGATTTTGGAGATCCCTAACATGGATGGCCATGTCTGGCCTGCTAAGAGCGTCTTCTACAGTTTCTCCTATCCCCATCCCGCAAGAGCCGTGATGCTTGTTGCCGCGTTGAATTTCCTTGATTCTATTGGCAGCTATCTGAAAGGGATTAGTGACTAAAGCTTCACGATCAATCGTGAGTAAAGAATAAGGATCTCTTACAAGCCTAGATAAAGCCTCCGCTTCGTTATTTAATGAAAGAGGATTTACTAGCACATAACGGCTTAGGTGAGTTCTAGCTCCAGCAAAGGTTCCACTACCAAATTGAGCAAAAGTATGATGAGTGCCGTTTGGTAGTACTACATTATGCCCACACTGAGCACCACCGTTGAACCTAATAACAGTGAACACTTTTTCAGTTCTACACAGAAGATCAGTGCAATGCCCTTTCCCTTCATCCCCAAAACCTAATCCCGCTAAGAGAACTATGTTAGCCATTAATTTTCTGTCTCATCGTAATGAGCAATCGTTTTGAAGAAGCCATCTTATATTAGGGACTAAGATGTCTGATTTCCATGGAGTCATTAGAAAGAGGGTTACTAGCCCTCTTTCTAATGAAGAATCAAATTACAGTCGAACGGTCTTATCCTTCTTAGCGGTAGCAGGAAGGTTACCCTTACCCGTCTTTGCCAAATTTGCCTTGCCGTGAAGTTTATCCAAAGCTCCTTTGAGAACGATAGCATCTTTGCCAAGATCTGATTCCATCTTATCAAGGCTAAGGTCACTCTCAAACATCCCCACGATAGAACCAATGGTTTCACAAACCAAGTTAGGGTCGTCCAGCGCAATTACGTGTTCCGCTCCAAGAAGCCCAGCCCAACATTGACGAAGGACAGGATCTTTGTAATGTTCCGTTCCTGATGGAATGATAAAGAATACATTATATCGTTCTGAAACTTCTCGAATGAGATCTTGTACGGAAACTTTGTCCTGAACGTCATCATCAAAAATATCTTTGATCTCTTTCCTAGTTGATACGGCATAAGGTTTCTCATCTCCAATTAGAAATAGAAAACCTTTTTTGCCACGTTTTTCCCAACAGTCAATGGCCGTGTGACGAGCAAAGAAATAGATAGCGTCCTGGTAGCTTTCCTCGTAAGAGCCCCCACCACCGCCTTCCAAATATAAGAGCCCGAGTTGCTCATCGATCTCAATTCCTGATTCGAATTGTCCAGTTTGAAGGGCTACGCGATCGGAATGATAGTCTCCAACCGCTCCGACAAGAATTTGGGGGTCTTTGCAGTAGCCTTTAGTGAGAAGAAGTTCCATGAGTTTTGGCAACTTTTGCTGAAGCACTACCGGAACGCCCCCCATTGAACCTGTTACGTCAAAAAAGACTCCAATAGCCACAGAATCCGGGTGAGCATCAGAATCCCTGGACTCACGAATTTTTACCCCGTGTGGGCTCATCTTATCGTGAGCTTTAGCTACAGTACGACCTGATTTTATGTCATCATCGTGAGCAAAAGTAGCCGTTCCCGTTCTAGCCCTATCCGCCGCACGATCCCTATAGAAATCATCACTCCAACTAGATCCACCCATGTTTTTATTATCTCCTTTTTGGTTAATTATTAGCTATTACACCGAAACATCTATCTTGTCAAATATTTTTTTGCAAGAGTTTCAATCCAGAGCTTTTGAGACGAGTCTAGATCTTTCCCTTTCAGGACATTTTCGTTTAGCTTTGTAAAAGCGGCTTGTTCAGCCTTAGAGAGCTTCTTAGAGGCAAGCAGGTTTCTAACTAAGGTTTTATGGGGCAACTCTTTTCTGATAGGCATGTAACATAGCTACACCAAACGTAAAACATCCCACAAATCCATAATATAAAGAAAGCCAAATTTAACCAATTGTTGTCTCTACGCCAGCGCATTGCACACAGACTACCAAACTTATGGTCAACCACCTGTTTACGAATTACTGTGACTGGTAATCTATCTTTTCGCAAGGTTTGACCTTCAAGATGAGCCCAGTAACCGCCAAGAATGTGACCTGAACCTCTGCATTTCTCGTTACTTTTCATTAAAAACATCTTTCTGAATAAAGGGGTAAATTAATCCTAAAGCTATTGAGGGCTCAATAGTAGAAGAAAGAAATAACTTATATCTGATATTCTTCTCCATCTGGATCAAGTGCCTTTGGCCTAATCTGTCCCCAAAACTTTTCCGCTTCATCATTTAAAATTTGAAACATTATGCCACATCTCTTACAACAAAGAACTTTAAAATATTCAAAGTGATCAACTTTTTTTCTCTCTTTCGTAAAGCAATAATGTGTCAATGCTAGGGCTTCGAAGTTCTTCTCATGGCTTTGCTTACAAAGTGGGCATTCCATAGTGATAGTCCTTATTGGATCTGAATTGGAGCATTACGCTTGGTTTCAAATGATTTTGCCGTGTCATCCGTAATAACAGGCTTGCATTTGCTTGCATCATATTTAGGATAACCGAAAAAAGCAGCAATCAAAGACTCAGGGATGCTCTGGTAATAAGTTTTATAAACCCTACATTTATCAATAAGTACCTTCTGATTTATTTCAAAGCTATTCCGACCGGCTTCCATTACTTGCTGAATTTGACGATAAAGTACAGGATCAACATTGGGGTTTTGTTCAGAGATCATTTGAAAAAGAGCATTAGAGCCCTCTTTTCCATAACGTCCTTGCATATAAGTCATAGCAACGTCTTTAATATGTTCCTTGGCCATCTTTGGAACTTGTATTACTTCCAAGACTTTATTTGTATAAGTTGCTAGATTATTTTGATTTTGATCGTATTGTGCCCCAATCCCGTTTTCGTGAAAAACAAAGGTGTTTTTTACCCCAATGATATAGGCAAAAGTTGATCCTACAATAAGTACTAGTGCCACAATAAGACCCAACAATATTTTCATTCCGGTTGTCATAATTCATTCCTTTCTAGTAGCGCTTTCTTCGCTTTGGTAAACGATTTTTCCCTTCATCATTAAAAACATCTACACGATTGAAATAATAGGTCAGTCCCAAAGCAATCACGATACCAATGATAAAAGATATGATCAATTCATTAGTGGACGGCGTAATGCTGGCTTTTAGATACTCAAAATCAGCCATTGGTTTCCGTTCATAGTACTTTGAGACATCTTGCTCAAAAGCTGCAAGAACCGTTTCTCGTGTCAGAGTGGTCAGATCCATTATGTCATCACGCAACTTGACCTTGAGCATTTCATTCAGAGTCCAAGCCATGACATTAGTCCACTTAGGAGCCAGTTGAGAATCTACTCCAATAACAAGTACAGAATCATTCTTTTTCCCACCGATCCAAGCTTCTTCTAAAGCGTAAAAATAATCACTTGGGAGATCTTTTACAAGGGCGATGATCAAGTTGGCTTGCTTATAATGGCCAAGTTTAGCGTTAATATCGGATAGATCTTTATTCCAGTCTTTTGGAGAATCAACAGATGCCCCATTAACTAAAACAAGGCGATCTAATCTATAATAATCATAAACATTGCCGGGGTAAGGCGGGAGATATTGCTTATATTGTTCTACAAGTCCTTGATGCTTAAATAAGGTGCCGGGAGCTGCCTTGATATAGTTTACGTACCAATGTGAAGTCGAAGTTGGTTCCCCTATAATAACAGCCGTCCAACGAGGGGGTTCATAACTTCCACGGCTATCAATTCGATTGATTGTGATCGTTTCCCCTATAGAATTATAAACGTCCCAATCCCAATCGTTGAGATGCTCGTAACAAGTGTCACAAATTTCACTACATGTTTCGTGTTCACCAGAACCGGAACAAACTTCATGGCCATGACAAGGGTAAGAATGAGAGCAGGGAACCCAAACTTGTTTTTTACCCGTAACGATGGCGTTCCAAATTTCAGTATCATGAGTGTCTGAAAAATAAATAATGGCTACTGATGCTCCCGCAATTATTAGTTGAGCTAACACTTGGACTAGGAACTCTTTCCAAGTAACTCCTTTTAAAAGGATAAAGCCACCTACAGCAAAAAGTAGCGGGATTGTGAATAGAAGAAGAAAGGCCATTTATATATCTCTACCTAGAAAGGACGGTTCTAGTAGTTTTGCCGTTAATTGAACAGCTCTAGCAGGTGACCGTCACGGGTATCTTACTAAAACCGTCCTTTCTAGGTAGAGTACTGTTACACCGAAAGAATGAGGGAGTAAAGAAAAATTTTCACTTTGGTCTCATATTAACCACACGGATAACTTGAACTTGCGTAAAACCCGTGCTATTAGGTGATCTAGAAACGTTCCAAGTGGTTTGCCAAGATGCTATTGGAACTCTAACAACTTGGAGGGGCTTAGAAGATGGGTGTATCTCCATTTTATCTATCTCTGCTAAAACTTGACCTATCAGAACAAACAATTCCGCTTTAGATTTATCCCCTTGGGTACGATCTGGATGCAATTCAAGAGCCAACCGCTTATAATTGCGATGGGCTTTTGTTTTCAGATCTTTAAGAAGTTCTTGGGCTCTACGGAAGGGAACTCTGCTGATGACTTCAAATTCTGCTTCAGTGACACCAAGAGCAGTCAAAGCTCTTTGAACGTCTTGAGGTGGAATTTTCGTTGACATACTAATAAGGATAGGCTAAAAGAGGATACACCAAAGATAAAATGCCTGATGAACCAAACACTTTAATATGTTTCTCATGTTCTAAACAAGCTTCTCAAGTTACTCCGTGGGATGATTGGGGAACTTTATGGCATTGCCCAAAATGTGAAAAGTGGTGGGTTTATATTAAAACAAAGGGCCGGGTTGATTACGAAGACTACATATCACTACTAACGCCCCCTAAACCGATAAAGCTTTTTCCTGGGTTTTGTTATATATGCACGGAAGTTCAGCATGAAACCCGTAACCTTTGTCATATTAGAGTCTATCTAGAGCCAACCCCCTCACAGACGCTCACTTACTTTGATTGCATAAGAAATGATTTAGACATCAGATAGAAGCCGACTCTTCATCCACTCCGGGATAGGATCATTTACAGTAAATCCAAAAGCCACCCAATAAGAGGGCTCTTTTGGAAGTTGTAAGAATCTTCCTCCCAGCAAGATTTTACCAAACATTCGTTTGTACCCTTCAGCCACTTTGACCTTATCTTGTGCCCTATGGCATCCTTGGAATACAATTTTAGCTACCTGTTTAAATTGATCTAATATCCAAGCCTCATGCATGATAGGAGCAAAAACACAGACCCGATCGTCAAACGTTCCAAATGTCAAAGCCGCAATAAACACGGCTTCCAAAAGTTCAATGTTTAAAGAATGATCAGATACCCCGCGATACTCAGGAAACTTGCCGTAAAAGAGTTTTTGCTTGTCCGTTGCTTTTTTATCTAGTAGAACAAAATGTTTTTGGTGTAATGGTGTAAGGGTAAGGTGTCCCATGTGCGCTAATTACACTTCATAGGCAATAACTTCCTTTTATTTTGTTTTAATTGCTAGAAAAGGAAGTCTTACATAGACATACAAGTAAGAAAAGGTAATCAGATTTGAGCCAACTGAATTAGTCCGTGACCACCGAGCTACAACGTCAATTACGACGTCACCCAAGATCAGACTGATTCGCGGAAAGGAGAAGACATTGGCTCAAAGCATGAAGTGACTCTAACCAGGAGAAAAATAATGTTACGACGTTCGTTTTTGGCTTTGATCTGTTTAATTGTGTGTTCCAGTTTTATTCCTTCTCAGAAGGAAGCTAAGGACGCACCAACTGTAGTCCCTGTTCCTACCTCTTCTAAACTGGAACTAAAGCCAGTGGAAGCTATTCCCCCGGAACCGGAATTACGTAAGGTAGAGAGAACCAGTCCAGTTGAATGCGCTTGGTTTGTTAGAGTTTGTGTAAGTGAGGGTAACTTCAATTATATAGAATGTGAGAAAATACTGCAAACATTGGAAAATATGAAAACTCAATCTAAAGCCAAGTCCCTGTTATCTATAATGTACGCTCAATCACCTCAAGTAACCCGCCAGAAGCCTTTTGCAGACACGAGGTCGGTTTGGGTTAGCTATTTACCAATGGAGGGTAAGAAACCTCCTGCTAAGGGTTGGATTGAATGTATAGGCAAGAATACCCCCGTAGATTGCACTGGGACATGGAATTCAACGGTAAAGGAATGGATAGCTTTCAGAGAAAAGGCTAAAGCTCTTTATTACAGTGGGATTGTACCTAATCTGGTGCCTGGCTTCCCTATCCAATGGGGTGGGGATATGGATTACTGGAGAGGTGTAGATCGTAAATTCTGTCCCTTAAATGAGGGAAACGGGATGCTGAACACTTTTTGGGCAGATCCAAAAGATTCCAGAAATGAGGGATACTGTCTTCCGATTGATCAAGGCAAAGTGGTGCGAAGCAAGACTATAACTGCATCGATTGTTAGTAGGCAGTTCAAGCAGCGAGCACGGATTTCTGAATTGTCTAATTAGGGTTTGATTGGAGAACAAATGATAGAAGCAGGAACCTATCTTTTCTCAAAAAATGGTGGAGAAATCTTCAAAATACATCGGCATCAAGAGTTCCTTACTCGTTAGCTTTGGGCACGAAAAATGATCGGCAAATGTCTACCTATTGAAAGAGAAAAAGTCAATTACCCTTCCCCCCTAAAGGGAGGGGCTTGTAAGTGATTACAAGATAGAGTTAGATAGCAATATCTAATTTAATAGTTGATTAGAGGGCATAATTAATTATGCAGCAGTTATTAGTAAAGTTAAAGAACGTACCTACAGATGCTCCACAAGTCTGTAGCTCTACAAGTTCTGATTTAAACAGAGTTGAAAAACTCAGTGATCAGAACACAGTACTGACTAATAACAACCTCAAAGTGGATTTACCTACTAGTAATAGTAGACAGGACTTGAGAGTTCCTGTTATTAATATGAGAGGTAAAGCACTAATGCCTTGTAGAAGAGGAGTAGCCAGAAGATTGTTAGAAGAAAAGAAAGCAGTAGTAGTTAGCTTGTATCCCTTTGTGATTAAGTTAACTATAGCTACCGGAGAAACAATACAGAAATGTAAATTAGGGATAGATGTTGGTTATAAGAATATAGGATTTAGTGTTGTAACGGATAAGAAAGAATTGCTTTGTGGTGTTGCTGAGTTAGATGGAAGGACTAGTGAGAGAATAGCTAATAAAGCTATGTATAGAAGAGGCAGAAGAAATAAATTATGGTACAGAGAACCTAGGTTTAATAATAGAGTTAAAAGTAAAGGTTGGTTACCTCCTTCAGTAGAGAGGCGTTATCAAACTCATTTAACATTAATAAATAAACTTTGTAGTTGGTACCCTATAGATGAGACTATAATAGAGACAGCTAGTTTTGATATCCAAAAGATAAATAATCCTGACATTAGTGGGGTTGAATATCAACAAGGAAATCTTTTTCAATATTAAAATACAAGAGCTTATTTATTTGCTAGAGAAGGAGGTAAGTGTCAGTATTGTAATAAAGAATTTAGTAAAGGGGACTCCAGTCACATACATCATATTATACCTAAACCTGAAGGAACAGACAAGCTAAATAATTTAGCATTATTACATGAGAATTGCCACACAAAATTACATAAGAAAAAAGACTTTAGTAAGCTAAAGAAAAATAAACAGTTTAAAGCAGAAACTTGGATGAGTACTGTTAGAAATTTATTTCTAACAGACTTACCTAATATAAGGGTTACTTTTGGTTATATAACTAATACTATTAGGAATGCACTTGGCTTAGAAAAAACACATTACAATGATGCCTTTATAATAGCAGGAGGGGTAGAGCAGAGTAGAATAGATCCCATTAGTATTAAACAAAAACATAAGAATAATAGAATTTTACAAAAGAATAGAAACGGATACAAGCCGTCAATTAGAAAACAAAGGTATCCATTACAACCAGGAGATGTTGTCAAAATAAGAGGCTGTAATAAAAAGTACACTGTAAAAGGTGTATGTAGTTATGGCAGATCAGTACTAGTTTTAGAACAAAAGAAATCGTTTAATCCAAACAAAATTAATTGGGCATACCATCAAAAAACATTAATGTGGGAATAATTAACCTATAGGGGGATTAAAATAATTTCTTATGAAAACAGTGGGGTATGAACAAGTATACCTCCCCGCAAGAACTTCTCTTAGCGCTATTATTAGAATTTCCCAAATTTAAAATCATCGAAAAAAGAGATAGCTCTTTAATGAAGGCTATTGATGTCTTTCTGAAAGTTATCACTTTTGGAGAATTAAAGAGCTTCATGTCTGTTTACGTGACTACAATAGGATATGCTATTTATGTCCCTTCCGCCTGGGACCATATGGACAAGGTAACTATTTTAAGTCATGAAAGAATACACATGCACCAAAGAAAGAGATACGGCGCTTTGTGGTTTTCTTTTTCTTATCTATTTCTTTGGACTCCTACGGTTTTCGCTTATTTTAGAAAAAAGTATGAGCAAGAAGCTTATGAAGAGACCTTACGTTGCGTTGCCAGTACAGGTGGAATTCACTATATTGAAGACAAGTTGTTTAAAGACAGCATTGTAACATGTTTTACTTCCCCTCAGTATTTTTGGACTTGGCCATTCAAGAAATCCATAGAAGCTTGGTATGACATCACCGTAGAAAAGATTCGAAAAGAATTATTTTCCTAATGGTGTAGTAGTACTATGTGACTCCAAGAATTCCTGAAGCGTTGGCTAAGACTATAGCCAAACACGAATTCATCTGTGGCTCGGATGAGACAGGATTAGGCAGCTGGGCTGGGAACCTTACAGTTTGCGCTGTTATAACTCCAAGAGATTGGACTTATCCTGGAGTAACAGATTCCAAAAAGCTTTCCCCTGTGGCCAGAGAAAAACTTTATCCAATTTTAGTTAGCACTCTTACTCATTGCATCATTCAGATAGAGCCTGATGAAATTGATCAAAAAGGCATAGGAAGGGTCTGGGAAGAAGCGCATATAAAAGCTATTCAAGGAGCCCTGAACGATCATATTGCTAAAGGTCATACGGAACTACCTTTTGTCATTGTAGATGGCATTAGAGGATTTTTTGGAGCCACCCCATTACCTAAAGCTGATTTACTAATTCAAGCGGTTTCAGCAGCTTCTATAATAGCTAAAGTTCATCGTGACCGGGTTATGCAAAAAATGGGGGAAGCTTATCCAGGCTACGATTTCCAAAGAAATGTGGGCTATGGCACCAAAAGTCATTTACTTGCTATCCAAAGGTTAGGGGTAACCCCAATTCATAGGATGAGCTATGCACCTATGTCAAAAATGTTCCCTAAAGAAAAAGACGTGATGGATTTGTTGGGGGAATTGCCTCAAGAATCGGATTGATCCCAAGCTCCATCAAGTACAATAAAATCAGGATGCTGACCATCATGCACTTCGAAGTGACAATTAGCGCAAAGTAAAACACACTTATCTAATTCTCTCTGAATGCGTTTCCAAGAAGTCAAAGCTGAAGAGATACAGAAGTCTTTCCCTTGAGGATCAATATGGTGAAAATGAAGAGCTGCATTACACTTATTATAACCGCATATTTGGCATTTCCCCCCTAGATATGCTATAGCCTTGTCTTGTAAAGCTTTTCTACGTTGATAAGCCGCTTGTCTTTTATCCCAAGGGTCTATAACTTTCACGCTTGAGAAAACATA
>Ga0209777_10009603_pt1 | contig 10384 bp, 10 predicted proteins | sample FrelakmetHBP12HB_FD_187147 | JGI IMG/M metagenome (GOLD analysis project Ga0209777, IMG submission 187147) | Freshwater lake sediment microbial communities from the University of Notre Dame, USA, for methane emissions studies -HBP12 HB (SPAdes)... | ecosystem: Environmental > Aquatic >... | reverse complement strand
GAAGACATCGGAGGGAGCATAACTTCGGATACGGCGAACGATTATTGCAGTCTCGGCATTTTAGTCATGGATTCGAATTTCGATAAGGCGGCTGCGATACTCTCCGAGATAGTCAGCGAACCGAGTTTTCCTCGGGATGAAATAGAGAAAGAGCGGATGAATGTGTTGGCGGCTATCAGGTCCCGCAAGGACAGCATCTCGGCAACTGCTAACGACTTGTTCATCAAGTCCTTTTACGGGAATCATCCCTATTCCTGGCCTGAGATAGGCACTGAAAAATCGGTCGCAAGCTTTAAGAGAGACGATCTCGTGCGATGGCACGGGGATAGATATAGCGCAGACAATATGATCCTCGTCATTGTGGGAAACGTTTCACTTAGCAACGCCAAGGCGATTTCAAAAAGATTCTTTTCCGGCATTAAAAACGTTCCCCAGAATAGCAGCATTGTTCAAGCGGTTGCCCCTTCGGCTGAAGTGATAAAGGAGAAGACAAGCAAATTCAAGCAAGCATTCTTAATATTAGGCTATCCGGCTCCACAGCTTGGGGGCGATGGCTATAATGAACTGAAGATGATTGGCTCTATCCTGGGCTCAAGAATGACCGGACGCCTCTTTGTGGAGCTGCGCGAGAAACTCTCTCTTGCTTATGAAGTCAACGCGGGCTACCCCACCAGAAAACAGCTCAGCAGGTTTATTATCTATCTCGGCCTTGAAAAGAAAAACATTCCTTTGGCGCAAAAAAGAATTGCTGAACTTCTTGAAGATTTAAAGAAAGTCCCGGTTAGCCAAAAAGAACTAGATGATACAAAGGCCTATCTCAGAGGAACATACCTGTTAGACCACCAGACGATAAGCAGGCAGGCCTGGTATGTGGGCTGGTGGGAGGCGCTAGGCAAGGGCTATGAATATGACCAGAAATACCTTGATGAACTTATGGCTGTGACACCCGAACAGATTCAAGCCGCAGCAAGGAAGTTTTTTACCGATCAGTCGGTGACGGTCGAAGTTTTGCCAGAATAGATCGGTTTGTCATTGCGACACTGAGCAAAGCGAAGGGGAAGCAATCCTTGTTCAAAAACGGTTTTGTGTATATTATGACTAATAAAAATAACACGGTTCTTTATACCGGCGTAACTTCTGATTTAAAGAAACGTGTGCATCAGCATAAAGAAAAATTATCGAAAGGTTTTACAAAAAAATATAATGTCTCAAAATTAGTGTATTATGAAATGTTTGAAGACATGGAGAATGCAATATCAAGGGAAAAACAGATAAAAGGTGGTTCTAGATTGAAGAAATTCAATCTAATAAGGCCAATAAATCCCGAATTTCAGGACTTATATGAATCAATTTAAGATTGCGGAGCCTGTCCCGAGCAGAGCGAGGGATCTTCACTCCTCGCAAAGACTGCAGTATGGTGTCATTGCGACACTGAGCGAAGCGAAGGGGAAGCAATTTATTTCTGCTCAAACCTGCGTCAAGACTAGATTGCTTCGTCGTTCCACTCCTCGCAAAGACTGCGGTCTGTCGTCATTGCGAACCCGAAGGGTGAAACAATCTAGCTTTCAAAAGATAAGGATTGCTTCATCGCATACTTCTCGCAATGACAAATCCTTTAAATACCTGATACTCTTATTTTCATTATTTTTCTTGACTTCCTGCGATAGGCATCGGAACGCCCAACCTACTGCCGCAGATTCGAATCTGCCCGCCTATGGCGACACCTATGTAGCCTCGTCGATAGGAGATGCCACCTACCTAAACCCCGTTCTTGCTTCTGATAGCGCTTCAGGAGACATAAACGGCCTTGTTTTCAACGGCCTTCTGAAATATGACAAAGATATCAATATTGTCGGCGACCTTGCCGATAAATGGACGGTCTCCCCGGATGGTCTTATACTCACTTTTCATTTGAGGAAGAACGTTCGCTGGCATGACGGGGCTCCTTTTACCGCGGCAGACGTGAAGTTTACCTATCAAAAGCTTATCGATCCCAAAACAAAAACACCTTATTCTGCTGACTACCTTCTCGTCAAGAAATTCGAGATAACCGACCCCTACACAATTCGAATAACCTACAAGGAACCGCTTGCGACATCGCTTGAAAGCTGGGGAATGGGAATACTGCCGAAGCATATTTATGAGAAAGGGGATTTTAACTCAAATCCTGCAAACCGCTTGCCCGTAGGCACCGGCCCGTATATGTTCAAGGAATGGAAAACCGACGAAAAAATAATTTTGGACGCTAACCCAAATTATTTTGAAGGCAGGCCGTATATTGACCGCTATATTTACAGGATAATACCCGATCAGTCAGTCGAGTTCCTTGAACTGCGAAAGCAAAGTATAGACGAGATGGGACTTACGCCGGATCAGTGGAATGCTTATCCCGAGTTTTTCAAGAGCTATAACAAATTTCGTTTCCCTTCATTCAGCTTTGTTTATTTCGGCTTAAATCTCAATATGCCCTTGTTCAAGGATCAGCGGTTCCGAAAGGCCCTGGCGTATGCAATAAATAAGGAGGAGATAATCAGGGGTGTCCTCCTTGGTATGGGCAAAGCTGCCACAGGGCCTTTTCCGCCCCAATCCTGGGCGTACGACAGAAGTGTTCGTGACTATGAATATAACCCTCAAAAATCAAAGGAAATCTTGAAAGATCTCGGCTGGGTAAACACCAATAATGAAGGTTACCTTCAAAGAAACGGAGAAACCCTCGGATTCACTATTATGACTAATCAGGGCAACAAAATGAGGAGTTTGACCGCAGAAATTATACAGGCACAGCTCAAAAAGGTAGGCATCAAGGTCAATGTAAGAATAGTGGAGTGGAGCGCCCTGGTTCACCAATTCATAGATAAAAAGAGGTTCGAGGCGCTTGTTATGGGCTGGTCGCTGTCTCGGGATCCGGACCAGTATCCTCTTTGGCACTCAAGTCAGACCAAGGAGGGACAATACAATTTCATATCCTATTCCAACCCAGAGGTGGACCGCCTGTTAGGTGAGGGGAGAAGGACTCTAAATAAAGCACGGCGTGTTCCGATTTATCATAAACTGCACAGGATAATGGCAGAGGATTTGCCTGTAATCTTCCTCTATTATCCCGATTCTCTTCCAGTCATTCATAAAAGGTTCCGAGGTGTCGAGGTAGCGCCTCTCGGGATCGGGTGGAACTTCATAAAGTGGTACGTCCCGAAGAATGAGGAGAAATACCGAACTGAGATTATGGCACAATAATTGCTAGGATAGCTTGATTCACTACTCCGTATTTGATACAATTTAGTTCCTTTCCACACCCGGGGTGGAACCACCCACTCAAAATTCCTATGAAAAGAAAATATGCGCTAGTTAACAGCTGTATATACCACGTTTTCAATCGAAGCATAGCCGACTGCGTCATATTCAACGATGACGATGAATACTCCAGGATGCGGGAGGCTTCGCTTTTCTACCTTTTTGAAAATCAGGACTTCAAATTCTCGCGGTTCAAAAAGATTTCATCCAGAAAAGAGAAACCAGACGCCTCGGTGGATGCCCCTAAGAACGGCCAAAATAAGTCAGTTCGCATCATCGCCTACTGCTTCATGCCCACCCACTACCATTTTATATTGAAACAGCTTCAAGACAGAGGCATAGAAAAATTTATCGGAAATATTCAAAATAGCTATTCGCGGTATTTCAACCTGAAACACAATAGGAGAGGGCCTCTTTGGGAAGGGAGATTCAGAAACGTTTTGATAGATAATGACGAGCAGTTACTTCACCTTACCAGGCATCTTCACTTAAACCCTATTAATTCTGAGCTCGTGAACCGTCCCGAAAAATGGGAATACTCTTCTTATCGGGAATATATCCTGACGGGGATTGACCACAAAAACTGCGATTTTTCAAACGACCTTTCAATAGACCCGGAAAAATACAAAGAGTTTGTAAACTGCAACAACGAATACAAGAACGAACTTCACCTTATCAAACATCTCACCTTTGAATAGAAACGATTACACAGATTTAAAAAGCGATTTCACAGATTAAATAAAAATCCGTTCAACCGTGCACCAATCTGTGCAATCACAGTTAAAAATCTGTGTAATCATGGCGCGTTAGTGCCCGAAGAATTTCAGTTTCGCTTCAACGAGCTTTTTTGTATTTTCGCTGCGATAGGTTTTTTTATCGGAAGATAATACGCCTTCCCAGCACTTCTTTGCTTCTTGTTTTTGCCCGTCCTTGTAATACGAGTCCCCGAGAAAATCCAGCGTGATAATATTTTGTGAGTTATAGGCCAACCCCGGTTCAAGATATTTAAATGATTTTGTGATGCTTCTTTTCGGCCAGGGCAGTTTATACCAATACCTGCCGTAAGCTATGAAAATGGATCCGTCTAGATAGTCCTTGTTAATTTTCAGAGCGGCATCCAGATGTTCTTCGTACTTTGGACCCAGCCCCTCAAGCAGAGCCTTGACGATGCTTTTTCCGAAAGCATATATAGATATAGACATGGCATCATAGTAGTGACCTTCGACTCCCTGCGGGTTCAGCTCGACAGCCCTGTCTGCGTATTTTCTTCCGAGAGTTCCCAGTTCTAATAATGTTTTCGACTGTTCGGAATCCAAATCCTGAGAGTAATCTATTACGTCATCAACCGTTGTTATATCTTTTTTGGAAAGAGCCTTTCCATAGTTATTCATCTGAAAACCGTAATATAGCGAGTCAGCGTAAACGTATATCGCTTGTGCAGCCCGCCATTTAATCCCGTAGTTGTCGCCGAATTTATCCGCAGCCGCCACAATTTTATCCATTGCTTCTTTTCTTTGGACTAACGCGAGGCCTTTGTCGGCATAGCACTCATCGGCATAAACGGCAAAATCCTCAGGAGTCACAGGTGTTCGGTCAGACCCAAAAGCAATGCCGTAAAACAATATAACGCCGGCAAGCATAGAACAAGTTGTTTTCATCATTCCTCCGCATTATGAGAGTAGCATTTAGATTCAGCTGTCGGTCTTCAATGAAAGTCATAATTAAATTTTCTACCGTTAGCTGAATATTGAGAGCTGACGCTGACCTAATATTTTTGGTAAGAATATCATTCCCACATTGGTTTGTCAATTGCTTAAAATATTTGTAGAATAACTTTGTCCTATACAGAATCCCTCTCGCTTAAAGGAAGAGGAATTATTATCGGAGACAAAAAATGGAAAAATCATCAATTTCGTCTATGAACTGGGGATCGTTAGCTTTGCGGGGTTTGCTGGCCAACATGTTTGCCGTATGCTTTTTTATGTATCCTTTTGTCACCTTTCAGGCACGAATGATTATGTTTTTCATATTCGTAGTACTATACGGAGTAATTTCCTTAATGGCCGGTTTTGGTCACAAAATGACAGCAATGACGGTCCTTGAAATCTTACAGTCCGCGGCATGCCTTGGCATTGCTGTCGCACTTCTATATCTGCCTTTGCGCACCGACACCGCTTTAATATTTTTAATCGCCCTCTGGGCGATCTCAGTTGGAATTCTGAAGTTTATTCTTTCCTATTTCTGGAGCAAGGATATCCCGCACCGCTGGCTGCCGAAGGCAGGCGGAATTATGGCGATGCTTATCGGCCTTGTTACTCTTATTTACATCAATAGTGAGAAAAATATATGGGCGGTAAGCCTATTTCTCGGCTCATTTACTTTTATTTTCGGCATCCTTCTTCTTGCATTTTCTATGGACCTAAGGTCCCTGCAGCAGGAAGAATGATTTAAGAATATTGGATTAAGGATTACATATGCGAACCAGATTGGATAAACAAACTAGGAAGATAATATTGGGCTTTCAAAAAAATGAAATAACCGAACATTTCATATATCTTGCGCTTTCTCGAATGGAGAAAAGCTCTCAGAACAGCCAAATCATGAAAAGAATCTCAGATGAGGAAAGAAAGCATTACGAGATCTGGCGCGGATATTCGGGCGAGGAAGTAAAACCGAAAATTCTCAAACGCTGGTTTTATATAGCTGTATCTTACATTTTTGGAATTACCTTTGGGATTAAACTCATGGAGAACGGAGAGGGAGGCGCGCAGGTTGCTTATAAAAAAATCTCATCAGTAATTCCCGAAGCAGCCGATGTAAAAAAACAGGAAGAAGAACACGAAAGCGAGCTCATAAAGATGCTTGATGAAAAGCGGCTGAATTATATGGGCTCAATTGTCCTGGGCTTAAACGATGCGCTGATAGAGTTTACAGGCGCCTTGGCAGGGTTTACGCTGGCAATGCGAAACTCGCGAATTATTGCAATGGCAGGGCTCATTATGGGGGTTTCGGCGTCCTTATCAATGGCGGCGTCAGAGTACTTCTCCATAAAGGCCGACGATAAGGGTTCAAATCCTTTTCACGCGGCATTTTATACGGGCATAGTTTATGTTTTTACGGTCATAGTCCTTGTTCTCCCTTATTTCCTGGTTCAAAATGTATTTTTTGCCACACTTGTTATGCTCGGGCTTGCCGTCTTGCTTATATTGGTGTTCACTTATTATTTCTCGGTTGTAAGAGAAATTCCGTTTAAAGCCCATTTTCTTGAAATGATAACTGTCAGCTTGGGCGTAGCCGCCGTAAGCTTCGTGATTGGCCTTCTCGTCCGTCAAATCATGCACATCGAGATTTAACTTGACAATTCCGCCCAGCACATATAATATGTGCTGGGCGGAGATTCATTATGAGTGCGCCGTGCCTTCCTAGCGTGCAGTTCAGTTTTCAGTCGCCTGTTACTAGTGAAACTTCTTAGCGTCATCGGATGTCTAATTAATGACAAATGGCATTGGCGTTGCCAAAGCCAAAGAAATTTAGTAGAATCCTTGCAATAGAGTCCGTGGAAAGGAGGGTGTTATGAGCAAAAAAGTTTTGTTGGCACTCGTGTTAGTCAGTACGCTAGGAAGCGCGTTTGTTTTTGCGGACACACCGGTAATCAACCAGCAACAAAAAAACCAGACGAGACGCATTAACCAAGGGGTTAACAGAGGCAAACTGAGTCCTCAACAGGCGGCATCATTGAAAGAACAACTTGCCGCTATCAGGAAAATGAAGCAGGATATGATTAAACAAAATGGCGGAAAACCTCTTACTAAAGAGCAACTTCAGCAGCTTAAACAACAGCTGAACCAGAGCAGCAAACAGATTTATCAGGAAAAACATCCTGGAGGCACATCAAAACCCGGACCTACTCAGCAGTCCGCAGGTACCTCAAAATAAATTAGTCCGGAGAATGCTTTAGAGAAAGAGCAGTGTATTCATACGCTGCTCTTTTTTCATTTGTTTTTATGCAGAAAACAACAGTATCTAGAAAAAACTTCCTTAAAATACTAAAATACTTGAATAAGTAATTGGTTCATAGTGATTGGAAAAGATTTTGTCCAATTTAGTTATAGCCAATTTCTGATCAGTTGAATCAATTTGTCGGTTAGTGAATGTTTCTTAAGCGCAATGGCAACCTATATTCTGAAAAGATTATTCTATCTTGTTCCAATCCTGATTGGGATCACGCTGATAACATTCGGCGTTATGCATCTTACCCCCGGAAAACCCTCAGATCTGCTTACTGATATGAATATAAAAGTTTCGGCTGATTCCAAGGCCCGGCTTATGGAGCTCTATGGGCTGAATAAACCGTTTCACATCCAGTACTGGAACTGGCTTAAACGCTTTGCGAGGCTCGACTTTGGAAAGTCTTTCAGGGACGACCGGCCCGCGATACAAAAGATAGGAGAACGTCTCCCGGCTTCTATCCTTCTGAATGCGCTTGCCCTGCTTTTGATAATTCTGGCCGCAATACCAATAGGCATCTATTCCGCTGTCCACAAAGACAAGATATTCGATGTATTTTCAACCATTTTTGTTTTTATCGGCTTCTCCATACCAACCTTCTGGCTGGCACTCCTATTAATGATACTGTTCGGGCTTAAGCTTGGCTGGCTGCCTATATCAGGACTGCACTCGCTTAACTATGCTGACCTTTCGTTCTTTGGTAAAATTGCTGATATTTCAAGGCATCTTGTATTGCCTGTAATAATCTCAGCCTTCACAGGCCTAGCCGGCCTTTCCAGATATACCCGTTCCAGCATGCTTGAGGTTCTAAAGCAGGACTACATTAAAATGGCTTATGCGAAAGGCCTTTCTGAAAACAAGGTTATATTCAGGCATGCTGTGCGGAATGCCCTATTGCCTATAGTGACAATACTTGGACTTTCGTTGCCAGCTTTAATAGGAGGGGGCTTCATTTTCGAAACCATATTCGCCTATCCGGGTATGGGACGGCTGGGCTACGAAGCCATTATGGCTAGAGACTATCCCGTTGTAATGGCGGTGGGAACAATCGCGGCGTTTCTAACCCTTTTAGGAAACCTCATAGCCGATATCACGTATGCGGTTGTGGACCCGAGAATTAGATACAAATAACAACATTCACATGTAGTTGCTTAAGAGCGGGTGAACGCCCCTATAAAATATGTTCAGACCATATTTCAATCGTTTATTGCGGAACAAATTCGCGGTTGTCGGACTGGGAATAATCATTCTCTTGTTCGTTTTGGCAATCTTTGCGGTAAAGATCTCCAAATATGATCCCACCGAACTTCATATTCTCCAACGACTGCAAGGCCCGTCTTCACATTTTTTTCTGGGGACTGACGACCTGGGACGGGACGTTTTTTCAAGGATGGTTTACGGCACGCGCATATCGTTCACAGTCGGTTTTGTCGCGGTTTCAATTGCGGTGGTGATAGGTACCCTCTTGGGCCTTATCGCCGGGTATTTCGGCGGCTGGGTGGACTCGGTTATAATGCGTTTTGTTGACATAATGCTTTGTTTCCCTGCATTTTTTCTGATTTTGATTGTTATTGCTTTCCTTGAACCAAACATTTACAACGTTATGGTAGTAATAGGAATAACTTCCTGGCCCGGTTTGACGCGGCTAGTTCGCGCGGAAGTGCTGTCACTTAGAGAAAGGGACTTCATTCTTGCGGCGAAACTTCTGGGACTGAGCAACCTGAGAATATTCTTTGTTCATCTTCTGCCTAACGCCCTATATCCCATAATAGTTTCGGCTACTCTCGGAGTTGGAGACGCAATACTCACCGAGTCGGGGCTTTCGTTTCTCGGGCTTGGCGTTCAGCCGCCTGCGGCGTCCTGGGGACAGATGCTTACCGCAGGCAAAGAATACATCTATATGGCGTGGTGGCTGTCGCTTTTTCCGGGTATTGCGATTTTGATTACTGTTTTGTCTTTCAACCTTTTAGGAGAAGGCCTTAGAAACATTTTGGATACCAGACAACAGGATTAAGCATCAATTTGTATGGATTAGGTACAGTTTGAGAACATTGTTATAAACCGAATTCTTGATTCGGAAGTTTTTTCAAAAATGAAAATATTAGAGATAAAGAATCTATCAGTTGAATATTACCGCAATAAGCAGGTTATACCCGCAGTGAGGGACGTATCTATCGACATTGAGGCGGGGGAAACGCTCGCTATCGTCGGAGAATCGGGCTCAGGCAAAAGCACGCTCGCCATGGCTATGATGGGACTTATATTTTCTTACGAGGGAAGAATCACCTCGGGTCAGATAATATACAAAGACAAAAACCTCTTAAAAAACTCTCCGGCTGACTGGCAAAACATTCGCGGTAAAGAAATTTCAATCGTATTCCAGGACCCGCAGAGCTCGTTAAATCCGGTAATCAAAGCGGGCGAGCAGATTCTTGAAGCCAAAATGATTCATAGTCCGACGGAATCATTTCAGGAGTTGAAAGAGGCCGTAGCTAGCTCCTTGAAAGATGTCTCGTTTGATGACGTCAGCCGCATATACAATAGTTATCCGCATCAGCTTTCGGGCGGGCAAAGACAAAGAATAGCCTTAGCTATGGCTATTATCAACAGGCCCAAGATACTTATTGCCGATGAGCCGACCACCGCTCTTGACGTAACCATTCAGAAAGAAATTTTGGATTTGATAGATAAACTGAAAAATGAATTTTCACTGACAGTTATTTTCATAACCCACAACCTTGCCCTTGCTTACGAACGATGTTCGAGAATCGCCGTCATGAAGGAAGGAAAGATTGTTGAAGTTGGAAACAGGGACAAGATTTTCAAAAATCCCGAAAATGACTATACCAAAGATTTAATTTATGCGGTACCGAAACTGCTGTAGGCAGCCGGCCGCTGGTGCATAAATAAAATGAATATCTTATCGGCAAAAAACCTGACAAAGACGTTTGCTGTAGAAAGCGGGATATTCTTAAAGACTGTCGGAAGAGTCCGCGCGCTCGATGACGTTACCTTTGATGTCGAGGAAGGCAAAGTCCTGGGAATAATCGGCGAATCCGGTTCGGGGAAGACAACCTTGGCCAGG
>Ga0209777_10009602_pt1 | contig 10384 bp, 10 predicted proteins | sample FrelakmetHBP12HB_FD_187147 | JGI IMG/M metagenome (GOLD analysis project Ga0209777, IMG submission 187147) | Freshwater lake sediment microbial communities from the University of Notre Dame, USA, for methane emissions studies -HBP12 HB (SPAdes)... | ecosystem: Environmental > Aquatic >... | reverse complement strand
AGGAGAGCCGGACGCGGGAAATCTGCACCTCCGGTTCGACGAGGGGAGAGTGGGTCGCGCTTTGCGTCGCCCTCTCTCCTACTCTACCGGCTCGGAACGAGACGCTCGCGGCGAGGAAGCAGATGGGTCGCGCCTCGGTAAGAGATACGGTCGCGGGTCAGTGACGGAATGTTACCGCCAGCGGAAGAGCTTCAGCGCGATGAAGAAGCTCACGAGCAGCCAGGCCGCGATTATGGCGAGTTCCCCACCGATCTGATAGAGCGGCAGCCCTTCGAGCATCGTCGCGCGGAGCGAATTGTTTACGGCAGTCAACGGCAGAGCCTGGATGAACGGCTGCAGCGCATTCGGGAACCGCTCGGCGGAGAAGAACACGCCCGAGAAGATCCACATGGGCAGCATGACGAAGTTCATCAGGCCGGAGGCGGCCTCGATGGTCTGGACGCGGGAGGCCACGAGCAGGCCGAGCGCGCTGAACGAGAGCGAAGAAAGCAGGCACACAGCGGCGAGCTCCCAGACGGGAGCGCGGAGCGGCACGCCGAAGACGAGCACGGCGAACCCGATGAGGGCAGCCACTTCGACCAGCAGCATAGTGAGCCGCGAGAACAGGTAGGAGAGCAGGTATTCGGACCGGCGCATGGGAGATGCGATGAGGCGCTTCAGGAGCTTCTTGCGGCGGGCGTCCACGATGGAGAAGCCGATGCCCCACATGCCGCTGCCCATCAGGTTCATGCCGAGCAAACCGGGCACTAGGAAGTCGATATAGCGCGCGCCGGTTTCACGCACGAGATCGTCGCGGGAAGGCACGGGGTCGCGCACGCCCGAGGCACGAATCATGGCGTAGCCGGCGAGGAGACGGGCGGTGCGGCCGTCGGGGTTCGTATCGTCATAGCGGTAGACGACGCCGCCCGATTTCTCGTCGAGCGCCAGCAGTGAGATGTGGCCGGTGCGCAGCGCCTTCTCTCCCTCGGCGGGGCGGAGCACCTCGGCCGAGAGGCCCTTTTCGGTCCTGAGCGCAGCGGCAAGCTGCTGTGTCGTGGCGCCGATCTTGAGCACATCCGCGGGGCGGTTGCGAAAAGCGATGCCGAGGCCCGCCGCGAGAAGGATGGGGAAGACAAACACCCAGAAGACGGCTTCCGGCTCCCGCCAGAACTCACGGTATCTCACCATCGTGAGCTGGGAGAGAGAGGAGCCTGCGATACCGCGGTTACTCTTCACGGAGATGCCTCCCGGTAAGCGTGACGAAGACATCTTCGAGCGTGGCGGAGTGCGTGCGGAGCTCCGAAAGAGGAGCGCCGCGGCGCGCGAGTTCGGCCAGCAAGGCCGGCACGGCCGTGTGGAGCTGCGTGACCTGAAGCTGCAGGACGCCGTCCTCGGAGCGGGCGCGCTTCACACCGTCGAGGCGTTCGAGCGCGGCCAGGTCGATGAGGCCCGCCGCGCCTTCGGAGGCGAACTCGACGACGTGGTCCACACCGATTGAGGCTACCAGCTCGCGCGGCGTGCCGAGCGCGATGATCTTGCCGTGGTCCATGATCGCGACGCGGTCCGACAGCTTTTCTGCTTCGTCCATGTAGTGCGTGGTGAGGATGATAGTGCGGCCGGCGGTCTTGAACCGTTGGATGAGGTCCCAGAGCTGCCGCCGCGCCTGCGGGTCCAGACCCGTGGTCGGTTCGTCAAGGAACAGCAGATCCGGATCGCCGACGAGCGCGCAGGCCATGGCCAGCCGTTGCCTCTGGCCGCCGGAGAGCTTGCCCACGCGAGCGTTGCGCTTCTCCTCGAGCTGGACCATCGCAATCACTTCGTCCGGCGAGGGCCCGGTGCGGTAGAAGCTGCGGAAGAGACGTATGGTTTCGGCGACGGTCTGCTTCTCCGCGAGCTGCGTTTCCTGAAGCTGGACACCGAGGCGCTGGCGCAACTCGGCGGCATCGTGCGCCCAGGTGAGCCCGAGGATTTCGAGGCTGCCCGCGTTCGGCGACAGCAAGCCTTCACAGATCTCGATGGTGGTGGTTTTGCCGGCGCCGTTCGGTCCGAGCAGGCCGAAGCACTCGCCGCGGTAGACGTCGAGGTCGATGCCGTCCACGGCGACCACGTCTTCGTAGACTTTCCGCAGCCCGCGAACACAGAGGGCCGGACGGCTGGTTTCACCCATAATCTAAAGTATTTCGCTCCGCAGGGCCGGAGCGCAAACGCGGGCCCTTCTCATCTGTACTACACGCCGGCCTGCCCCGCAGTTGTCAACGCTCCACCAAGCCGGACGAGGCGTCCGGAGCGGCTCTGGAGAGCCGCCCCACGCGGAGTGTGCGGCGGGCAAACGAAGTCAGGTTCTGTACTACCCGGGTCCAAATACTTCGCAGCGTACAACGATTCTCGTGTTTGGTGGCGGCTATGCTGCCTTGTGCGACAGTCACTCCGTTCCGCCCGCAGGCAGGGCCGAAGGTTCATGCTGATGCAGGCGGTCCAACTCGAGGACGAGGTCGCCCTCATTGTTGACGCTGAACGCAGGCAGGAAGCGCCTGCCCCACGCGATTTCCTCGTGCGGGTAGGAATGCCGCGCGTGCACGGTGGCGCCGAAGTTGTCATCGAAGCCCTTGATCAGAATCAGGACCTCCGCCTGCAGCGCGGTGAGCGTGTCCGGATCCATGCCCCAGAAGGGGCTAGAGCTGTCGATGGGGTGCACGACGGTCCAGGACAAAGGCAGGAAGTAGACCGAAGGCCGCTCGAGCGTGAGTGGCTGGTACCGGCGCTGCAAGCGCCCATCCTGATCTTCCACCGTCATCAGGAGCGCCCTCGCCTCGAGCTCCATGAGCACGTTCGGCCGGCGGTTGGCGATGCGGAACATGAGGGCGGCTCCACTTTGATAGGGGCTAACGAGCATGTGGCGGCTGAACATGAGGTTCGCCGAGGGCCGTGAGAAGCGCGCGAACAGGAGTCCGGTGGCGACGGCAAAGCTCAGGAGGCCGATCATGGTTTCGATGGCCGCCGTCAAGTTCATGACCCATCCGCGCGGCACCATGTTGCCGTAGCCCACGGTAGTCATCGTGTGAACGCTGAAGAAGAACGCGCTCTCGAACGCGGCGCCGCGGGAACTCGTGTCCGCTCCCTGGAGGTGGTCGAGGCCGACGAGCAGGTACACGCCTGAGAAAAGCAGGTTCACGAGGAAGTACCCGGCCACCACAAAAGCAAAAAACGCCGGCCAGCCCAGACGGGCCAATCGCACGTAAAAACCGGTGTCGCGGAACGCAAAGCCCCTGCGGACCACGTTGAATGAGCCGTCCGGGTTGATGGCCCGGCGGAGCCGCCCGCCGTATTGCTGCGTAAGGCCGGGGTCGAACGTTGTGCGCCGCATGGGGATAGGTGGTGTTGCGTTCATTATCCCAGGAAGCCGGCGGCGAAGAAGCTGGAAGCGATCAGCGGTGAGCGAACAGCGTCGGTTGTCAGCACCCGCAAGAGCCGACCGGGGGGTCGGCTCGCAGACGAGGGCATCTGCCCCCCAAAGATAACCCGCGTCGTGCTGCTCATGTGCGCATCGTGATAGGCTTGCGGATTACGATGATCGGCGATCTGCTTCGCGAGGCCGCGCGCGAGTGGGATGAGTGTCCCGCGAGCCCGCCTCCCTTCGCGAGCACCTTCACACCGGATGAGCAGCGGCGCCGCGAGGTGGAGATGGAAAGGTTTCTCGCCGCTCTCGAGGCCGAGCTGCGGCACGTGCCCTCGACTCGGGAGGAGCGGAGTACTGCGCACGCGCGCGTGACCGCGGCGTTCGTCCGGTTCGCGACGGCGGGAGCCAGCCTGGGAGAGCGGCATCTGCGGCTGTTGCTTGGCGGCGGTTTCTCATCGGTGGGCACGGAGATGGGCCGGCGCGCGCGGCGGTTCGACCCAGTGGTGAGCACCGACGACATTCTGCAAGCCAGCCGCAACGCATGGACGGCGTGCGGGCTGCAGGGGCTGTTCGGAAAGCCCATGGCGCTGACCCCGTCGATCTTCGCCTACAGCATGCTTTACCCGTACACGGACAATTACCTGGACGATCCCGAGACGAAGCGCGAGGCCAAGGCCGCCTTCAGCGGCCGGTTCGGGCGGCGGCTGGCGGGCGAGCCGGTTGCACCGGAAAACGGGCACGAGGGTGCCATCTGGGCGCTGATCGAGATGGTGGAATCGGAGTATTCCCGCGCGGATTCTCCCTGCGTATTTCAGAGCCTGCTGGCGATCCATCACGCGCAGGAGAAGAGCATCCGTTTGCTGCGCCGCGGGCAACCGCCCGGCAGCGTGAATGTAGCGGAGGTGGTTTTCGAGAAGGGCGGCTCCTCGGTGCTGGCGGACGGCTACCTGGCGGCCGGAGTTCTGACGGACGAGCAGGCGCAGTTCGTGTTCGACTGGGGCGTGCTCCTACAGCTTGCCGACGATTTGCAGGACGTGCGCCAGGACCGCGTGGACGGGGTGCGTACGCTATTCTCGGAAGCCGCGGGACGCGAACCGCTCGACGGGCTCACGAACCGCACTCTGCATTTCGCGGCGCGGACCATCGAGCGGATGAGAACACTGACGGGGTTGCGCAGCCTGGAACTGCAGGAAATGATCGCCCGCAGCTCGTGGTCGCTGCTGATCCGCTCGGCGGGCGCCGCGGGCGAACTGTACACACCGCAGTATGTGGCGGAGCTGGAGCGGCACTCGCCGTTCCGCTTCGAGTTCCTGAAAGAACGCAACCGGACGCTCGAGCGCAGAAGAGGGCTGCTGGTGCGGCTTTTCGAGGCGTATCTCGAAGGAGAAGAGGACGAGCCGGCGTTCCCGGTTCTTCCGAGCGCGCTGATGCCGAAATACTAGGGCGGATGTTTCACCTCGCTAGTCTAGTGCGGCGCAAATAACGCGTGGTTTGCCGGTTTGTGTGGGGCGGCTCCCCTGAGCCGCAACCCGACCCCCAGGTCGGGTTTGGCCGGGTCAGGGGACCCGGCGCGGTCCAGGGGGACCGCCCCACTTAAGGCCCATGATTAACGCCGCAGTGCACTAGATTTTTGGCGTGAACTGGGCCAGGTCGTAGATACCGAGTTCCTTTTCCAGCCTGGCTACCGCATCGACGTTTTTCTCGAAGCCGTCACCGTGAAAAAACTGGTTCTCCTTTTTCTCGAACTCCTCTCCCAGGGAGTCATATTCGTTCTTCGAGACGATCTTCCGGAATGCGGGGAACAACACCGTGTCCTCGCGGGCCTCGTGAGGCTCGTACATGCGGACGAACTCGTGCAAGTAGTTGCGGAGATTGCCGGGCTGGCCTGCGTCCTTGATCGCCGCCGCGGCAGAAAGCTGCATGGTCCGATCGGTGAGGATGCGGCCCTTCTGGTGCTGCTGATAGAGCACGTCAACGAGATCGACGAGCCGGTTGGCTTTTCGAAAACGTGGGAACAGGTAGTCCTCTTCGAGCTTCTCGTGATAGTCCTCGACGAAGGAGCGAATGAGCCGGGCCGACGACATCACGACAGCGGGTGGGAAGTCGCGGCCGGCATCGATGCGGCCGACGATATCGCGATAAATCAAAAGCACACGCTTGAGCACGCCGTGCTCGCGCATGAGGTCTTCAGCGGGCGATATCTCTTCGTCCTCGTCCTTATCTTTGTTCGCAGCGTGCTTCGCCTGCCCTTCGAGAAGCGGCGTGACCTGCAGAATCGCGGTACCTCCAAGGATGGTACCCGTTCGGCGGAGCCATTCCCGGCGGAGCAGGAATCTGTCCTCGAGCATTGTTGCCCCCAATCATGAACTGCTGTCTTCGGCCGCGGAGACCGGCGCAGCGGGGAAGATCGGAGGTGCGAGGAGCCACGTGTGTGCCGGCTTTGTCACGAGATGCGGTGCTCCTCTGAGTCAGACCGTCCCAGAACTACTTCCATCGTAGCCCAGGACCGAAGGGCCCGACCGAGACCGAAGGGGACCGAAGGGGACAGCCTGAATTGACCGAAGGGGACAGCCTGAATTGAGCCCTTCGTCATTTGGGCGAAAGGGACGGAGTGCTCCGTACCTTTCACGATCTTGGGCGCAAGAGAGCCATCGCCCAAAAAAACGGGGTTATCGCGAGCATCATCGCACAACCGACTTCCTAGCCGGCACCCGCCCGGCCGAATGAAGGGCAGGATGCGTACGTTCGAAGCTCGGTCGTACGCGCTCCGCGCAGTGGGAACACGCGGTAGCTCACCAACTTGCGGAGTTATGTCGTGAAAACTGAAAACGCGTGAACAGCGCGGAGTGCTGCGTCCCCTTCGCTCAAATGACGAACAGCTCAATTCAGGCTGTCCCTTTCATTTGCGCGCGGCGTGTCTGCGTGTATACTGGCGCAGATGCCGGGGACTTTCCGGCTGGATTTCACCAACGCTCCGCGATCCATCTGCGACACGGCATCCGGGCGAGGAGGATGACCGTGAAAGCGCCGAGGCTGATTTGGATTTTCGCACTGACGCTGGCCGGAGGAGCGGCGGGGGGCGAGAACGGCGGCGCCCCACAGGACAGGCTTCTGGTCCCCCGCGATTTCGTGCGAGGCTACATCGATTTCCAGGTGGCGCCCCCGCACAACGAATTTGACATGGGGCTGTGCGTGACCACCAAAGGCGACTCGAATGCGCACACGCCGGGCTGCTCCGCATACGCCAGGTACATGTGGACCGGCTATGTGGAATTACAGCCTGTCGGGCGCGGCCCGTTGCGGCGGGTCTTCCTTTTCGCCGAGCCGAGGATATTCGCCGGCGATAACGTGCCGCAGACGCGGTACAGCGCTTCGGCGGGACTCATTCTTTGGGAGCACAACGTCGGCGTCGGGATCGAGTTACCGAAACGCTTCGAGCTGCGCGCGCTGAGCCACGGCGTTCACCGACTGGGCCGGTATGCGGGACCGAACGGCGCACTCAACCTGAAGGCCGATGGGCCCTACGGGCAGTACTCGACCGTGGGCGTGCGCTGGTACTTCGGCAACTACGGACGGGCCGGCAGGGAGTAGGCGGGTGGTTGCGGTCTCTGCCGATCCGGACCGCACAGACGCTGAGTCCCCCGTCGCGTTGTGGAACAAATCGGAAGGCGCCTCCGTATCTTGACGATCGGGGGAACCCGCGTGAAGTTCATCTCCAGCCAGCGTTTTCTCGCGATTTACTCGGGTCTCTTGACAGCGACCTTCGCCGTCACAACCGTCTGGGGCTTCGCCAGACCTGCCGGCAAGCCGGCTTTCGAGGAGATCTACGTCCAGCGCATAAACATCGTGGAGCCGGACGGTACGCTGCGAATGATTCTGTCGAATAAATCAACGGCTCCAGGCTTGATCATCAGGGGCAAGGAGTATCCACACGAAGATCGCAAGACCGCAGGGGTCCTGTTTTTCAACGACGAGGGTACGGAGAACGGCGGGCTGATCTTCGGGGGAATCAAGGACAAGAACGGCTCCGTGCAAAGTTGGGGTCACCTGAGCTTTGATCAGTACGAGCAGGATCAGGTGTTCTCGATCGACGCGGGAGAGCAGGATGGCCATCGGAAGTCGGGCATCGCCCTCTGGGACAGAGGAGACTACCCGATCTCGGACGTTCTTGAAGCGTCGCAGCGCATCCAAAAACTCCCCCAGGCGCAGCAGGAGGCCGAGTGGAACAAATTCGCGAATTCACATCCCGGGGACGTACAGAGGGCGTATCTGGGACGCGTGGGAGATCGCTCGGTCGGCCTCAGGCTTATGGACCAGAATGGCCATGATCGCATCCGCCTTCGGGTCAACTCGGACGGATCACCCGTAATGGAGTTCCTCGATGGGAGCGGGAAAGTGACTGCGCAGTTGCCACCGGTGAAAGACGCGCACTGAATCCGGTACGGCAGGTGCGCCGTCGCAAGCCGGTTGCCGACTCACAGATGCGTCGATGTGGACGCTCTCTCCGCGGTCACCAGGCAGTGCGCCGCGTTGACACGCCCGACAATCCTGCCACTGGCATCTTGAAAGTAGAGCCTTTCGAGCTCGCTGGCATCTTTCTGGTCCTCGAGCTCGAACCCATACGTTGAGAGAAAGCGCCCGAGATCAGACTCTTCGATTCCGAAGAGCCAGGGCTCATTCGCGCGGCTCACGGCTTGCACGATTTCAGCCTCGCCGTATCGCGTGCTTTCGCACCGGAGCGCGGACGCATGGACACAATCGAAAACCACGCGGCTGCCCTCGCCGGCGAGGCGCTGGATGGTTCCGAGGGTTGCGGCAACCGACTCGGGCTGCAAATACATCAGCACACCCTCCAGGATGAACAGAGTCCTGAGCCCTCCGCGAAAGCCGGCTCCGTCCAATTTGCCGGCGAGCGACTCCTTGTCGAAGTCAACCGGGACAAAGACAAGATTCGGCGGGATGGAGAGATGCCGCTCGCGATACCGCTCGAGCTTCGCACTCTGCGTTGCGGGCGCGTCCAGCTCGAACACCCTGGTGCCCCCCAGTTCGTTCCGGAAGCGCAATGCCCTCGTGTCGAACCCGGCGCCAAACAGGACCACCTGAGTAAAACCTTCGGCCAACGCCCGCCGGAACGCTTCGTCGATGTACCTGGTTCGCGCGATGACGTACTCGTAGGAGCCCTTCGGACACAGCACTCGCCTGTAGAATGTCCTGAACAACGGCACGTGCAGCAGCAGCCTGACGAAGCCCGGGACCAGCAATAGGGCGATGCGATCATCGCTTCTGTAGTGGCTTGCAGTTTCCAAGCACGAGGCCGCCCGCGCCGCACACGTCCACTCCGCCGTCCGCGATGTTCCAACCTCGATCCGTCTGTTGGTCATCCCACCTGCCTGATTCAACTCCGCCGCAGCAGCCCCCACGCCAGCACGAACCAGGCCGCGATGAACGCCAGGCCGCCGAGGGGCGTGATGGCGCCGAGCACACGGATGCCGGTGACGGCGAGCAGGTAGAGGCTGCCGCAGAAGATCAGCACGCCCGCAAGCAGCAGCGCTGCGACCAATGATGCCGCGCCGGGGGCGAGCGCTCCCGTCTTCGGCAGGAACGAAACGATCAGCATTCCGAGTGCGTGGACGAAATGGTAGAACACGGCCTTCTCCCAGATCCCAGCTGAGTAGGCGTCGAACCTGCCCTTGAGCGCATGGGCCCCGAAGGCTCCGTGCGCAACGGCGAGGCCGAGCAAAACCGATGCGGCAGCGCCCCAGTTCATTCGGTGCCCGCCTCCGGGAACGGGTGAAGCGGCTCGGTGTGTGACGCAGCGAGCATGGTGCGCAAGCGTGATCTCATGCCCATAGCATAGCGGCTTCGAGGCGCAGCGCTCGCGCGCGACAGATCTGCCCGCGTGACGGCGGCAGCGTGATCTGTCCACGGAGGGACAGATCGGAGCTGTCCACAGGATTCACGCCAGGCGCTCAAGGCGTGAGATGGTGCGCTCGTTGTAGACGTTACCGGTGTTCACGGTCGTCTTGGGCTCAATCAGCACCACCTCGCACTCGGCTTCGGCAACGGACTGGTGCTCGACTCCGCGCGGCACGAGAACGAACTCCCCGGGCTCGACCCAGAGTTCGCGGTCGCGGAAGCGCATCAGGAGCTTCCCCTTGAAGACCAGAAGGAGTTCGTCTTCCTCTTCGTGCCGGTGCCAGATGAACTCGCCCGCGAGCTTGACCACCTTGATCTGGATCTCATTGACGTCCCCGACGATGCGGGGCCACCAATGATCCGAGAAACTCGCGAAGGCATTCGCCAGGTTCACTTTCTTGATGGAGGTCCAATGTGCCGGGCGGTGCACTCCCTCGGGCAGGACGGTGCGCTCGTCGCCGAGCGTCTCTTCGAGCTGCTCCTCGGTGAGGTCCTCGGCAGTCCTCAGGTCGGTGCCGCGAAGGTTCGCACCGACCAGATCGACGCCAAGCAGGCGCGCGCCGACGAGGCTCGCACCGCTCAGATCAGCGCCGCGCAGGTCGGCGCCGCGGAGATTGCCGAGGGTCAGTTCCGCGCCGCAAAGCTCCGCGCCGGAGAGATTTGCGAACACGAGGTCCACGCCGGTGAGCTTCGCTCCGGAGAGGTCGGGGCGCATCGCCGCGTCGTCCTGGCGCCAGTCGTTCCAGGCGTCAACGTCCCGTTTCAGCAACTCCAGATGAGCATGATTCGCCATACCACCGACCTTCCTCCCACGCTTGTCGCTCTCAACATCGTACCGCCACGGCCGACCGGCGGCGGAGTTCCGGCGCCACGCCTTCGGTGGTACCTGAATCATGCACACAATTGGCTTCCCGAGCGCCGTCTGGCTCGGCTGATGGCGCCTGTGGTTGAGTAGGTCAGGTCGATTTTTGCTGCTTCCTGCTCCTCCCGAAAGTCCGTTCCCGCCAAGGCCCGCGCCGAAGTGACTTGCTTCGTTGCGCTTGGCGCCCGTGCATAAATTTCTATGCGCGGCGCGCGCAGGTCCGGCGGGGG
>Ga0209777_10009601_pt1 | contig 10385 bp, 5 predicted proteins | sample FrelakmetHBP12HB_FD_187147 | JGI IMG/M metagenome (GOLD analysis project Ga0209777, IMG submission 187147) | Freshwater lake sediment microbial communities from the University of Notre Dame, USA, for methane emissions studies -HBP12 HB (SPAdes)... | ecosystem: Environmental > Aquatic >... | reverse complement strand
TGTACTTCCGTCCGGGCGTTTCTCTGACCGACCGCCTGTTGCCGATGGTTTTGCCACCGCTTCCCGGTCGGCCCCAGACCTTGCCCACGCGCAGCCCGCTGGCTCCCGCATCGGTGAGCGTCGAAACCCACAACACCCCAGCGCGAACAGCCGCGCGAATGGCACTCGCGCGAGGAATCGCAGCCTCCGGAATTCTCTTCGGGCTGTTTATCTGGGCATTCTGGCCAGCGGTCGCCGGATTGTGGACTTTTCTTTCCCGGAACGCGGATTACAGTGCAGGTCAACTCGTTCCTGCGGCCGCAATTTACATGGTTTTCACCCGTCGCAACCGACTTTCTGGTGTGACGCCGAAGTTTTGGCCGCCGGGCGTTGCGGTGTTTGCGTTGGGTTTGGCGGCGAATCTTTTCGGTCGCTACTTTCACTATTCATCCGCCGAGAATCTAAGTGTGGTGACTTGTGCTGTAGGGATTATTGCGAGCGTCGCGGGACGCGAAGTTTGTCGGCGGCTGTGGTTTCCGATTCTGTTTCTGTTCTTGATGGTTCCGCTGCCACACACGATCCATTACGCGGTGTTGCTGCCTTTACAGAGTGTGAGCGCGGGGATGGCCAACACAGTGCTGGAAACTATCGGGGTCCCGGTGGTTCGTTTGGGGCACGTTCTGGAGGTCGCCGGGCAGCGCATCGCCGTGGCCGAGGCGTGCAGCGGGCTGCGAATGGCCCTTGCGTTTCTCATTGTGACCTGCGTGATTGCCTATGTTGTCCATAAACCTCGCTGGCAGAAGATCGTCGTGCTGCTTTCCAGCGTACCAATCGCCCTGGCGTGCAACGTGATGCGCATCGTTTTCTCGGCGTACCTTTTCAACGCCGGGCGGGCGTGGCTTGCACAGAATACGTTTCATGACGGAGCCGGGTTGATCATGATGCCGGCGGCAGTAGCGCTGGTGTTCCTGGAGTTTTGGCTGCTTTCGAATCTGGTCGTGCCCCGATCAGCGGTCGCGACCATCGTGGAAGTATGCGACGACAGCGTTCAGCCCCGGCGCGCCGGGGGTCATTTCCGGTTGATGGGCGCGGGCGTATCGCAGGAGCATTGAATGACAAACGCCGTCGGACCTACACGCGATTCATTCGACTTGGCGCCCGCGAATTTCCCGGCGGGCTTGGTCCCGGCGCGCCGGGACGACGCGGAATCGGTTCACGCGGCCCCTTCGGTCTTTTCCATTCTGCGCGGGCAATGGCTCACCGCGCTGCTGGTGAGCGTTTTTTTCGGAGCGGTCGGGGTAGGCGCGGTCTGGTATTTCGTGCAGCCCAAGTACGAAGTCGCGGGCCTGCTGCACATTTCGCCGGTCGTGCGTCCGATCCTCTTTTCCGATCCGAGCTCGGACGTCACGGGGAATTATCGACAGTACGTGGGAACGCAGGCCGTGAATATCGCCGGGCCCGCGATGATCGACGCCACGCTCGCCTTGCCGGAAGTGCGCTCGCTCCCCACCCTTGCAACGATTGACGATCCGGTCTCATTCGTGCAGGACAGTCTGGTTGTTCAACAGGTGCAGTCGTCCGAACTCTTAAAGGTGGCCATGACCGGCAATGCTCCGAAGGATATGGTAGCCATTGTGAACGCCCTGCTCAGGACTTATTTGAAGAGCGTCGAAGAGAAACAGCGTGACTGGGACCGAAACGTACTGAGCTCACTCAAGAATGAACAGAACGAGCTTGAGACCAAGCTGCAGATGAAGAACCGCCAGCTTCGGGATGCCGCCGTTGATCAGGGGCTGGGAGGCGCACAGGATTCGGGGACACTGGTTGATCGGTGGCTCTCCGACGCACACCAGTTTTTGACTGAAGCCCGCAAGAACCGGGAACTGGCCGCGGCGAAGCTTGAGGCCCTTGGCGGCGCCGACGCCGATCCCGGCACGACGAATCCGGCGGTCTACGAGGAATATGTGGGGCGCGACCCGGAGCTTCTGGGGCTCAAGGAGCAGCTTCGCCTGGTGGAGGCCTCGGCGATGTCGGATGCCGGGCAGGGACGGGGGCCACAGCATCCCGAGGTGCTGGGAAGGCCGGCGCTGATCGAGGATCTGAAAGACCGCATTCACCGGCGACAACAAGGGCTCGCCCAGGCATTCGCGGCGGCGCAGCGCCGCGAGCTGCAGGCCCAGGTCCGCGACGCGGACATCACCGCCAGGGTGCTGGAGAACGAGCTTAAGCGGCTGAAGGAAGAGCGCGCCAACATCGGCGACAACCTGTTCGTGCTCGATGATCTGCGGCGTGAGCGTGAACACGTCGAGGCTTCGCTGATGCAGGTTCGGGAGAAGATCTGGACGGTTGAGGTCGAGCAGAAGCGGGCGTCGCAGATCGTAGTGGACTCGTGGGCGAGGGTTCCACCCGCGCCCAATTTGGACAAGCGTCCGAAGCTGCTCGCCGTGGCGGTGATGATGAGTCTGGCGTGCGGTGCGGGCGTGGCGCTCCTCCGCGGGCGCATGGATCGGAGCATCCGCTATCCCAACGATGTCACCGATCGCCTGGGGGTGCGCGTGCTGGGGAGCGTAGAGCGGATACCATTTGACAAGACCGCGGGCCCAAACGATCTGGACGTCCGCCTGGTCGAGCCCATTCGCGGCATTTCCACGGCCCTTCTCGCCGGATCGTCCGGGAACGGAGCGCACAGCAGGCTGGTGACCAGCCCGGTCCCTGGCAGCGGGAAGTCGTCGATGGCGTTGAACCTCGCGCGAAGTCTGGTCGCCACCGGGCGGCGGGTGCTGCTGATCGATGCCGACAATCACGGGCAGGGCATCACACGGCGGTTGAATCTCACGGGACTGGATGGGCTGTGTGAGTTCCTGGAGGGGAGCCGGGAGGCGTCCGCGCTGATTCAAAAGATAGAGCCCAACGGGTTGCACATTCTCCCCGCCGGTGCGCGGAAAGATACATTCGGCGACTTGTTGCGGGCCAAAAGCACGCACCAGAAGATGACCGCTTTATACGGGAGTTTTGACGAAGTGATCGTTGATTCACCACCGGTTTTGGTGAAGAGCGACGCTGTCGGACTGGCGACGATGGTGGACGAAGTCGTGCTCGTGCTCCGCGCCGGTCAGACGAGTCACGAGGAAGCGCGGATCGCGCGGCAGTACCTGGAGAACGTACGCGGAAACGTCGTCGGCGTGATCCTTAACGCCGTGGATTCGAGAAACGCGCGCTACGGGTACGGTTACAGCTATTCCTACGCGGGGGATGGAAGCTAAGCGTGAAGTTCAAAGTTCAAAGTCCGAAGTTCAAAAAGGCCAATAGGCAAGGGCTTTGGTTCTTCGAACTTTGAACTTTAGCGTTGTCCGGGATTGTTAGAGACATGGGAGAGGGGCCTCGATGATCCATTCATCTGATTCTCGAACGGTGCTGATACACTTCGACGGCACTGCGGGGCAAGCTCGTTGGAACTCCGAACGGCGACCGCAGTCCGACCTGAGCGAAGCGCAAGCGGAGCGGACGCGATGGTATCTTGAATGGACGGCGGAGGGGGATCGGAACGTCTTCGTCCTCCTACCTGAATGTCTCAACGCGGACGAGAACGGACAATTCGGCGTGGAGCCGGTCCCAAGCCACCCTCAACCTGCCGATCTCAGATCTCAAATTTCAAATCTGAGAGGGGGAGAGGGGTTGGGGGACAGGCTCTCATTACAGCCCGATCATGTCGTGCGCTATTCAGACGAAGGTGACTTTTCTTTGTCCCTGCCGCGACGACGAGGGTATGCGTTCATCATAAACGGCAATCAGTTTCCGATCATCCATTGGCGCCAGGCTCTTGCGGCGGCGAGACGGAATAACGCCGACGTGCTTGCATTCGGTCAGAGCGAGGCATCGTCAGGAACCCGTTATCCAGAGTCTGTGCTGGTGGATGGAAGCGGTCGAGTGGTCCGGTTCAAACGGCACTACCACGACTCACCGGCTTTCGCCGACCGATGGTCCGGCGAAGCGTCCTTCCTTGTCGTCAAGGGAGAGCATGCCAGGGCTGTAGCGGCCCACGTCATAGTGCGCGGTTGGGGCCTGGACCAAATGGGCTCGCTTGTTCGGCGCTTCAACCTACAGTGGTCCGACGATCCGAGCGTCCATTCCGACCCCGGCGCGCCGGGGACGGATACCAACGAACTGTTCGATGGCGCATTTGATCCCGGATCGTCGGTGGCCACGACCGCCAACACGGAATTGACATACGCGACCGATGACCTGCCCGACGTCAGGATCGACGGTATCTACCTTTTCGCCAAGCGGGCTCTGGATATTGTGGTGTCCGGCGTCGGATTGATCGTGCTCATGCCGTTTTTGGTTGTCGTGGGCGTGCTCGTGAAGCTTACCTCTCCCGGACCCGCGCTCTTCGCGCATATCCGCCAGGGGCTGGGAGGCAAGGAGTTTCCGTGCCTGAAGTTTCGCTCCATGCGCACCGGGGCGGACGCCATGCAGGTCCAGCTCAAGGCGTTAAATGAAGTGGACGGCCCGCAGTTCAAGATTTCCGACGATCCTCGGTTAACGGGCTTCGGCTCGTGGATTCGGCGATGGAACATCGACGAGTTGCCGCAGTTGTTCAACGTTCTCGCGGGCCAGATGAGTCTGGTCGGTCCACGCCCGTCACCCGATAGTGAGAATCAGTTTTGCCCGGCATGGCGTCGGGCGCGTCTTTCGACCAAGCCCGGCATCACGGGTTTGTGGCAGGTGTTGCGTCTCCGCGATGAAAACTCTTCGGACTTTCAGGAGTGGATTTACTACGACGTGGAATACGCAAGACATCGCTCGTTCTGGCTTGACCTGCGGATTTTGTTCTACACACTTCCTGCGATCATGGGATCGCGACGCGTAAAGGGGTTCGCCAGGCGTTTGGAAAGCGCCGGCATCTGCACTCATTCGCCTCTGATTGACGGCGGACATGCGTCGCGGGCCGAGGTCCAGGAAAACCAGCCCCGACCAATCTCCGGCGAATCCTCGTGACGCTTGGGCGTATGGGGTAGAGGGTATGGGGTAAGGAGATTGGGGTATTGGGAGTCAAACCCCAACCCCTAAACCCCCTACCCCAATCCCCAATCGAGGAGCAACACTTAATGGCTCGCAACACCGAACGACGCCGGACCGGTCGGTTCCGCGTCGGCTGGTTCTTGTCGATCGTCATCGTGCTGGCGGCGGCCGCCGCCGGGGGCTACATGCTGTACAAGTATCAGCATGAGCGAAACACCCAGCGGTTGCTGATCGAGGCGAAGGCGGCGAAGGAAGCAGGCGACTTCGATAAGGCCATTCAGACATATCGAATCTACCTGGGCCGCAAGGACTCAGACATCGAAGCGCTCCATGTCTACGCCGATCTTCTCTATGACGGCGTGTCTTCCGCGCCGGAACTTATCGGCGACGCAATCCGTGCCCTGCGTCAACTACGGCATGTCGAGCCTTCAAACACGCAGGTGCTTGAACGACTTGGCAACCTTTACTCGGGCATAGGCGAGTTCGGTCTGGCGGAGGAGATCGGGAAGTCATGGACGGCGCTGGCCCCGTCATCGCCCGAGGCCGTGCTCGCGCTCGCCCAGGCGCTGCACGGACTGCACAGAGAAGACGAGGCGATCGAACTGCTGGCGCAAGCCTCCGAGCGGGCGCCGCAGGAGCCGCGGTTCTATCCACCGTTAATCGGACTTACGTCGGAGTCGTCGGAGCACCCGGATGCGGCAATCCGCTGGACAGATCGCGCCCTCGAGCATGCGTCGGACGCCTACCAGGTGCGTATGGCGGCATTCAATTTTTGCCGCAGTCGCAAGGATCCGGCGACCGCCGAGCAGCATCTGAAAAAGGCCCTGGAGTTGGCCCCCGACGATCTTGAAGTGCTCTTGGCCGCGGTGCAGTTCTTCACCTCGGCTGACCGAATCGACGAGGCGGAATCTCTTGTGCTGCGGGCAATCGATCTGGCGCCGGGTGATCGCCGCCTACTCCTGGCGCGCATGTCCCTCGCCGTTCGCAAGTATGAGCGCGATGAGATGATCGCACTGGCCGATGAGGCCATGAAAGCCGCTTCCAGCTCGGACTATGGGCTGATCGCCCAGGCGGCCGAGCTTTATCTGCGCAGCCAAGCGCTGCCGCAGGCGGACGCCGCCATCCGGCGAATCGCGGATGATCCAAAGCTCAGTGACAAGATGACGGCATCGCTTGATACTCTTCGCGGCGGGCTGGCCCTCGCCGCCAACGAGCCTCACGCGGCCATTCCGCATTTACAGGAAGCGCTTCGGCGGCAGCCCACCGGCCTATGGACCATCGAGTTGCTGGCTCGATCCTATCTCCGAACCGGCGCCCTCGAAGAGGCGGCCGACCTCTATCGCCGTCTGATCTTGCTGGCCCCGGATGCTCGTGCGCCACGGCTGGCACTCGCTCGAATTGAGTTGCGGGGAGGCTGGATCGCCAAGGCACTCGAACAACTCCGAACCATTTCGCCTGCCGGCGGCCCAGACGCGCAGCAAGTCAAGCTCATCCGGATCGCCGCCTCCCTTCAACAGATGATCGCGGACGGAAAAAAGCCGAGTGAATGCGGTGAATGTCGGTCGGCACTGGAGCGGATCAGTGCCGACCACCCCGCTGACTTTGAGTCGGTCGAGCTGCTGTCCCAGTGTCTCGTCGCCGTCGACCTGCCAGGGCTTGCGGTGGAAGCGGTCCGCGGCTGGTCCGGCGATGCAGACGCCTCACGATCGCTATGGGGCGATCTCGGACGGCGGCTCGTGGCGGAAGGCCGCGGCGATCTCGCCGCCGCCTGGGCGAAGGAATTGCTCGAGCGGTTCCCGGGCGCATCCGAAGGCCATTTGTTGCGCGTCAGGATGCTTCTTGCAGAGGGCCGCGGCAACGAAGCCGAACGTTACATCGAACAATGTACTTTGGGGGCCGAGCAGAAGGGCGTCTTGTGGGCGGCCATCGCCGATGCCTCTTCCGATAACGCCCAATCCGGCGCAAATCCGCCGGATAAGGCGGCAGGTGCTTTGCGCCGCGCGGCGGAAATGATGCCACGCGATATCGATGTGCGTCGGAAGCTCGCCCGGCTGCTTACTGATGTCAATGAGGCCGAGAAGGTTGTGGAGGAAATACGCGGGCTAGAAGGCAGCGGCGGTGCGCTATGGAAGTACGAACGCGCCTCGCTGCTGCTTCGGCTCAAGCCCGGCGCACAACCGGCTTCCGAAGCGGTCGGTCTTCTGCGGGAATGCCTGACGGCGAGACCGGCATGGGTTGAGGCTCGGACGCTTCTGGGTCTGGCCCAGGAGACCACTGGCGCGCTTGCGGAGGCGGCGGAGTCTTACCGCACCGCCATTGCGCAGAGGCCGGAATCCGCCGGCGGCGCCGTGGCGATTCGCCTTGTCGAAGTTCTCAAGCGTCAGGGGCGTTATCGCGAAGCCGACGACGCTCTCGCTCCGCTCTCGAAGGCGCTCCCTGATTCACCGACAGTGCTACGGCTGGTCGCTGACCGCCATCTGCGGGCACGTGACGTTCTTTCGGCGGCGGCCACAGCCGAGCGACTTCTGCAACTGAACCCGGATGACCCCGCGTGGGCCGCCACGACCGCCGACCTTCAGCTTCGCGCCGGTCAGGCGGACAAGGCTGAGCAAATCGCTCGATCATCGCTGGAAAGGCACCCGGATTCAGTATCGCTGCTCACCTCGTTGTCGCGGGCGTTATTCGCGCTGGGCAGGGCTGACGATGCGGAAGCGGCCACCAGGCGCTCTGCCGCGGAGCAGAATTCGGCGCCGTTCGATCTGTTGCTCGCCCGCGTACTTGTGGAACGCGGTGAATCGGATGAAGCCCGCAAGATCATCGAGGCGGCGCTGGTCCGTGAACCGAAGAACGCCGCTCTTCATGCGGCAGCTTCGGATTTTTGGGGGGCGCAGGGCGACCGCCCGCGACAACTTCAGCTCGCCCGCCGGGCCGTAGAACTCCGTGGTGATGACCCCGGACGATCGCTGGCTCTAGCCTCACTGCTTGCCTCCGGACCCTCGGCGTCTGAACACGAAGAGGCCGAGGCGATCATCCGTCGCCGACTCACCGAGGAGCCAATGGATGTCCAGACGCTGCTTCTCGACGCTCAGGTCGCCCTCACTGCAAACCCGTCCGATGTGCATCGCGCCGAGACCGACCTTGCCCGCGCTCTCGAGACCGATTCGCGATCGCTTTCGGCGTACAAGATGCTTGCCGCGGTTCAACTGCAAAGCGGTCGTCTCAACGTCGCGCTCGATACCGCCGGCGCCGGACTGACGCTAGCGCCCGACGATGTCGATCTCCTGATGCTGTCCGCCGAAATCCAGCAACAACGAGGCGAATACGACCGCTGTCTTTCGTCGTTACGGCGCGTACTCGCCATTGCCCCCAGGCTTCCCCGGGCTCTCGTGCTTTTTGCGGACGCTTCACGCCAGGCCAAACAAGTCGATCCCGCGATTGAATTCATCGAACGGCTGTCGCCGGAGCCTAAGCGCCCTGCGGCCGAGACGTTACTGCTTGCCAAGCTTTACGAATCCAAGGGCGACCAGGTCCGGGCCGACGCGCTTTTCGGGCGGGCGCTGAACGACGATCCCGGCGCGCCGGGACCCGCGATGCTCACCGAGTACATCCTCTTCCAGGCGCGGTGCGGCGCGTTCGACCAGGTCTACTCGCTGGCCTCTCAGCACCGCCTCGAACACCCCGGCGACGTGGAAACGCTGGCGGTCGCCGCGGAGCTGCTCGGATCGCAATCGCCCGATCCTGATCTGCGGCTCCGCGGACTCGAATGGCTCGATGAGATCGCCGCCAACTATCCTGATTATGCTGCGGATGCCCGCTATCGAAGCGGCATGTGCCGCCTCCAGCACGGCGATTTGGTCGAGGCCGAGACGATGCTCCTTCGAGCCTCTCAGCTCGCACCGGACAATCCCAAGCCGGTCAACGCCCTTGCATGGCTTTACGGCGAAGAGAGCGGCAAGCCTCAACAGGGTCTATCCGTGATTGAGAAATTCCTCGCTGTTGGCGGGCGCGCGACTCCCGAAATGCTCGATACCCGCGGGACGCTTCTGCTGCGCTTGAAGCGCTTGAACGAGGCCCGCGAAGTGCTTTCCAGTTGCCTCGCGACGGTCGAGCAGTCGCCCACGCGGGCGGCGGCTACCTACCACCTCGGCCTCGTCATGCTCGAATCCGGAGCCAATCAGGACGGGCTGAGCAACGTTCGGCTTGCACTCGATCTGCACGAGCGGTTTGGCGGGCTTGCTCTCAAGGAAGTCCAGGAGGCCCGCCGCCTTTTGGCGCAGGCCAATTCCGATCGACGCTGATCGCCCCGGCGCAATGGGCCCAGGGCCGGGCCGCAAAGAACGCTCATTCTCCGACGGGAACCGCCGACAAGCGCCCGTAACTGATCCCACGCAGGGCCTGGATTTGTTCAGCCACGGCCCGCACTTGATCCGAATTCCCCCGAAGACCGACCGCAACCGCGTCGCGGTGCTCGTCAACCGGCAGATGCAGCCGGCTTGAGACGATTTGCGCGTTGGCCCCGAGCAACGCGCGGGTGCGACTAAAGGCGTCGCCGACGCGATGGTCGCATACGAAGGTCAGAAACGCCGCCACTTGTTCGGGCCCCGTCGTTAATCGCTCCGCGACGAGCAAGTCGCGAATCATGTCGCGGACGGCTTCGGAGCGGTTGGCGTAGCCCCGCTCGGCGATGAACCGATCAAAAGCGGCCAGGAGTTCCGTATCCAACGAGACGGTGAAACGATCGACTGTGGGCATCGCTGCGCTCCGACAAGAAGTTTAACAGAATCAACTGTGTCCATTTTCAACCGGAAACCGCCCAGTTTGCAAATGGAGGGCGCTGCGACTGGAAACTAGAGACTGGAGCGGCGGTGCGGGTGTGGGAACGAGAGCTTGGCGATGGTGAGCAGAAGCAGCACAAGGACGACAAGCCCCCAGGCGGACGCAGTCGGGATTTCGGTCGGCTCCAGGCAGTCGGGAACGCCATTAGCATTAGCGTCGATCCGGTCGTCCTTTCCGGGGCACTGGTCCAGGCAGTCGGAGACCGTGTCGGCGTCGGTGTCAACGTCTGACACTCCGCAGCCGCAGAGTCCCGGAGCGGTCTTGGCCGGGTCGGTCGGGCAGGCGTCGCCGCACACCCCGTCCACCCCGTCGTGATCAACGTCGCCCTCGCAAACAATCAGAGCCGGGAGTGTCAGCGACCGGTCCGTAGCGTCGGGTCCCGGCGCAATCAGAGCCGCGAGCGGAAGCGAGCGGAGTCCCCTCGCCGCACAACAAATCGGGTCGGCCGGGTGGCCCAGGTTCAGCCGTATCGAACCTGGGGCCATGATTCGTTTTCTTGATTTACCATCGAATTGGCCAGCTCTTATCCCAATCCATCTTCAAGATTG
>Ga0209777_10009600_pt1 | contig 10387 bp, 7 predicted proteins | sample FrelakmetHBP12HB_FD_187147 | JGI IMG/M metagenome (GOLD analysis project Ga0209777, IMG submission 187147) | Freshwater lake sediment microbial communities from the University of Notre Dame, USA, for methane emissions studies -HBP12 HB (SPAdes)... | ecosystem: Environmental > Aquatic >... | reverse complement strand
ACCGCTCGGGGGCGGCAAGGATACCGGCACACCCTCTTTCTTGATACGACCGCCATCGGACCTTTCCAAACCCATGGCGCCGCACTTTGGGCATGCTAGGACACTGTCGTCATAGTTTGTCCCGCATACAGGGCACACGACCTTGCTGAGCTCTTCGACCACTGGTCCTACGCTCCATCCTTGGTAGTTAATGTGCGGTCCACCTTAATTAGAGTTTTTGAAGGGTTTTTTCCGAAAAATGAAGAAAGTGTGTGGTTTTAAATATAGTCAAACCCATTTTCTGGACAATCGGTCCCTGATAAAGGGCCTGTGGTATCGTGCTGTAAAAGGATTGTGGAGGTTGAAAAAAATGGCAGAAAAGAAAGGATTTGTGCAGGAGTTCAAGGACTTCATCTCGAAAGGGAACATGCTGGATATGGCGGTCGGTATCATCATAGGTGTGGCCTTTGGTGCGGTCATCACCTCCCTCGTGAACGACCTGATAATGCCACCCATAGGGATGCTCATGGGCGGCGTGGACTTCAAGGACTGGTACTTGCTTCTCAAGGAAGGCAAGACCGGCGGGCCCTACCCGAGCCTGGATTCCGCGGTCAAAGATGGCGCTGTAACCTTGCGTTTCGGCAATTTCATTAATATACTGATAAACTTCCTGATAATCGCGCTGGTCATCTTCGTGATAATCAAGATGGTCGCGCGCATGAAGCGCAAGGAAGCGGAGAAGGAAGCGGCCAAGGGCCCAACGACAAGGGCCTGCCCCCATTGCGACACCCAGATAAGCCTCAAGGCCACCCGCTGCCCCAACTGCACCTCCGAAGTGACCCCAGAGACCAAGGAAGAGGCCAAGGTCATCAAGAAGAAAGAGAAAAAGGAAAAAGAGGCCGAAGAGGAAAAGTTCGAAAAGGAAGAGGCAGATGAGAAAGATTTCGATGAGGATGTGGCAAAAGCAGGCAAAAAGTAAGACCCAAACATAAAAGATACAAGATGGGGCCGGGGACACCGGCCCCATCGAACTGTTTTTATTTCTTATCAAGGCCCTTGAGCAATCCCTCGAGGCTGTCATCCTCTTTCTTGGGCTCAGGCTTTGGCTCGACCTTCGGCTGTGGCTTTGGTTCCGGCTTTGGCTCAGGCTTGGGTTCGACCTTAGGTTCGGGCTTTGGCTCCACCTTGGGGGCTGGCAGCTCAGGCTCTTCCTCAGGCGTGAAGGGTTTCTCCTCCACCTTGGCCGGGGCCTGGGGGTACTCCTCCACAGGCTTGGGCTGCTTGGGCTTTGCCATCATCCTACCGACCACGACACCGACGATGAGGCCTATGATCATGAGCACGATGCCCAATCCCAAGAGCGTCATCATGTCGTACTGCTTTGAGTTCGTGTAGGTCGCGGTCACGACCTGGCTGTTGGTGTTGCCCGCCTGGTCCTTGGACGTTACGGTGAAGGTGTTCTTTCCCTCCTTTAGGGTAAGCTTGAGGCTGAAGCCGCCGCTTGGGTCCACAGGCACTGCCATGTCGTTGATGGTGACGGTCGCGCCAGGCTCAGAGGTCCCTGCGAGCGTCATCGTATTGGAGGTTGAGGAGACCTTGGTCTTCTTGGGCGTCGTTATGGTCAGCAGGGCCGTCCCGTCGTAAATTATCTTGGCGGAGGCACTTCCCACATTGCCTGCCAGATCGGTCGCGGTCATCGTGACCGTCACGCCGGAGGAACCCACAGAGACCGTGGTCGTGAAGGTTCCATTGGTGTTGGCCACGCTCGTGTTCCCGTACTTCAGTGTCGCGGCCGTGTCATCGACCTTGCCGGTCACCTGGACCGAGGCATCCTTGGTAACGAGGCCGTCCTTTGGCGAGGTTATCGTGACGACAGGCGCCTTGTTGTCCCGAACGATCTTGCTCTGCCACTGGGCGCTGTTGCCAGCCTGGTCTGTGGCGACTATCGTGAACACGTTCTGGCCATCCACGAGGGGCACGGCGTCCGTGTAGTTGCCCGTTGGATCAAAGCTCACGATGGCCCCGTTGACGGTCAGGTTCTTCAGGCTGTTTTCTGTGACCTTGCCCGTCAGGTTGGTCTTGTCCTTGCTGGTGTAGTAGGTCCCAGTGCCGTTGTAGGTGAGGGGCGTTATGACCGGCGCGATCGTGTCGATCTGGATTTTCACGGTCTTCTTGATGCTGTTGTTCGCAAGGTCCTTGGCGATCACCGTGATGGAGCTGGCCCCCTCGGAGAGCAGCTGCATGCTGTTCCAGGTCTTATTGATCTTGTCCAGGGTGGCTATCATCCCGTTGACCGTTACAAGGTCCCCGTTCGTGTGGCCCGTCAACATGACGTGCTGGTTATTGAACCAGGCGCCATCGGAGAAGTCGCAGCTGAGGGTCGGGGGCACCGTGTCGACGATGATGTGCTTGTTTATAGTGGCGACATTGCCTGCGAGGTCTGTCGCGTTGATAACGACGGTGTAATCGCCGTCGGTCTTGGATAGCATGACACCAAAGGTGCCGTCTGGGTTGCCGACGATCTGGTCGTCGACCGTGACATCCGCGCCCAGCTCGGTCGTCCCGTTCAATGCAAAGGTCGTGGTGTTGACGTAGAGCCCGACCGGGACCGTGATTGCTAGGGCCGGAACCGTCTTATCGACCGTCACCTTGATGGTCGTGTCGGCAAAGAGCCCTGCGACATCAGTGGCCCTGACATGAAGGTTATGGACACCTTCTGCAAGGTCCAAGACCAGCTGCCAGTCGTTGAGGCCATCGGCTGTGACCGGTGACGCGGAGTCAACGCCCACTGTGACCGACTGCAATCCCGAGCCCGCATCGGAGGCGGTCCCGTTGATGGTGAACCTGGAATCCTTGGTCATCCAGTCGTTCGCAGGGAAGGTCACTGTCAGCGTAGGTATGGCGATGTCCTGGATCGCGACCACGATGGCGTTCGCGCCCAAGTGGTTCGTGATCACGTTCTGGATGGTGTAGCCCTCCATGCCGTTGAGGGCCGCGCTGATGTTGTAGTCGTTGCGGTTCTTGATGCCCTTGTCTGTGACCGAGACCGCTATGATATCGGTATTTATCATCCCGTTCTGGTCAGAGACGAGCTTTTGCATGACGGTCGCATTAGCGGCCGTGAACTTGACCGCTGCGCCCGGTGCCGCCGTCTGGTCCTGCCAAACGGTCTTGACATCCGCGTGCCAGCCCAGATCGATCACTCCACCAAGGAAGGCGTTCGCATTGGTCGTGGTGAGGGTCGTGTTGATGCCCAGGATGTAACCGTTCGAGTTAGCAGAGAGGCGCCATGAGGTCGAAGAGGTCTGGATGTTGCTATCGTAGATGAGGATCTTTCCACTGTTGAAGGTCTCCGCGATGGCGTTGATCGCAGACGACATCGTGAGGTCTATATTATGGACCTCTATGGTGCTAAACTGCGCTTCAAAAGCAAGACCGCCCACTGACGGAGAGTTCATAACATCCTTTGTCGAAAGGATATTAGCACCTGTGAAGCCTAGGAACGCGACCCCTGTGAAGTCTTTAATGATGTTATCTGTGCTCTTGATGGTCGCGCCACTTTCCGACCAGTAGACTATGTACGGGTTGAAGATCTTGTCCTTCTGAAGATCGACTGTGGCCCCGGTCGCCGCCACAACGGCCTCGAAGCTGCCGGCCGCGTTGATCGTGGAGCCCGTCATAACAAGGTTGCTGCCGCTCTCGACCAATAACATGGAGATGCTAGAACCACCAGGGTTGAAGAAATCACAGTTCTTGATGGTCACCTGGCTGAGGGCCGTGAGGTCAACGTTGGGATTGTTGCCATCCACTTCGTTGAGGACCTTGGTCATCTCAAGCTTTCCATCCATGGTATAGACATTGGCATTGTTGTTGAAGCTGATCCTGGAATTCGTGACGTTCGCGGAGCCGAGGTTGGCCACGGTCAGTCCGTAGTCATTGTTGTAATAGATGCGCGTGTTGAGCCAGATGGTGGCCGTCGAAAGAGTGTCTACGTTAACGCCATCAAAGTTGTCCGTGACCTCGACGTTCCTAAGGTTCAGAGTGGAAGACATTATTGAGTCGATGCCTTTTCCCGTGTTGTTGTGTATGCGTGAATTGACGATCTTAAGGTTGCCCGCGTTCATTATGCCATTGTATTCACCGCCAATATCGTCGTTTGCCATTGTGACATTGACACCAAGGTTGACGGTCATTCCTGTGTTGGTCCCCGCAGCAGGGAAGATGTGAGTATCGAAGATCGATGCGGTCCTATTGAGGACGATGGCGGAGTTGATCGAGTTCTCTAGGGTGCTGTTATCGACCACGACATTGTTCGCGTCGACATAGATGAGAGGATTTGAGACGAATAGGCCGCCGCCATTGTTGCCCTTCGCGACAAGCTTGTGCATGGTGATGTTCGAGGTGCCGATGTATAGGCCCGTGCGCGACCGGTAGGGGGAGGTCGGGACCACTCCGCCGACGTTCGCGATAAGGCAGGTATCAAGGGATATGGTCGAACCGGCCAGGAACCCGGCGAAGTAGGTCTTGGGGGCCGTCATGGAATCCAAAACGGCGTTGGGCTTCATAGTGAACTTACCGCCGTTCTGGACGATGATGCCGTACTGCCCGACAGAGGCCGGGTTGAAGAGGATGGCAGCATTATCGAGCGTGAGGGAGCCACCGTTCTGCACGATGACGTTCCCGCTGTTCATGTGGATTATCACACCAGGTTGGTAGGTCCTCTGGTCCACAACTGTCCAGTCACCTGCCACGTTCTGAACACCAACGACGTTCGGCGGGTCGTTGGTTGCCGAGGCCATGGGTATGAACGGAAGGATGCCCACGGTCACCATCATCAGCAATATGCTCATGCACAAGAACTTCTTGGGAACTTTTGTCAATCTAACCATCTCCAATCTTTCATCTGTCCTTCTATTGTACTGACCATTCATTAATCTGTATAATAAATTTTCCCTAGCACCTTGCGAAAAAGCCTATTAAAAAACCCAACCTTTAATATCCTGCTTTGTCATCCCATCACACTACTGTTAACAATGGGGGGAATAGAATGTCATTACCGGTAAAGAGGATGGTATTGTACAAGCACGGCGTCGGTTTCATCGAACGCGGCATGAAGATGACGGGCAGGGACCCGATCAAGCTCAGCTTCAAGAAGAACACGATGGACGATATATTGAAGTCCTTGTGCATCTTCGATACGGGCAAGGGGCACGTCACGGGCGTCTCCTATGAGACCTCTGAGGATGTTTCCCGGCTTCTGGCCGAGAAGGCAATCACGGTCCCGGAGTGCGAGGCCATGGTCGGGCTGCTCCGGCAGCTCAAGGGCTACGCGGTCAAGCTCGAGACCGTCGACAAGACCTACGACGGCATAGTCGTCGGGACCCAGGAGGAGAAAAAGCTCGCCCAACAGGGCCAAGTACTGGAGCAGGAGAATTTTGTAGTTATAAAAGATGACAAGGGCAAGATCCGCTCCATAGAGGTCAGACGCATCGAGGATGTCGAGATAATCTCGCCTGAAGCAAAGGACGATCTGGACTTCTATCTCGAGGCCGTGACCTCCGAGCGCAAGAAGAACACCAAGGGCCTCACCATCTTCCTCGACGGTGACGACCATGACATCACTGTCAGCTACATCACCTCCATGCCATCGTGGCGCGTCAGCTACAGGCTGGCCTTCGATAAGAAGAAGCCCATGCTGCAGGCCTGGGGCATCATCGACAACCAGATGGACGAGGACCTCAAGGACATCAGCCTGAGCCTCGTGGCCGGCAAGCCCATCTCCTTCATCTACGACATCTACACGCCCCGCTTCGTTCCGAGGCCCATGGTCCGCGAAGAGGTCCGGACCGTCTCGGCCCCGGTGGAGCTCGAATCCGGGATGGACCAGCTCGCAACGGGTGTCCTCCAGGCCGCCGAGAAGTCCACCGATTACCGGGTCGATGCGCCCTGCGAGGAGGTATGCGCCGACATGGACATGATGGACGGCGGGATGATGAAAGGGAAGAAGAAGATGCCCGCGCGGGCCCTTGGCGGCAAGGACATGTCCAAGACCATCGCAATGCCCACGAGCCCCGAGCCCACCATGGACAACTCCATCGCGGTAGCGACCAAGACCGTCGAGATGGGCGAGTTCTTCAAATACGACATCGACATGCCCGTCACGGTAAAGCGCGGCCAGAGCGCGATGGTCCCCATCCTCCAGGCCGAGATCGATTGCATCAAGGAGCATGTGTACAACAACCAGAAGATGCCCCGCAACCCCGTCGTGACCATGAGAATAAAAAACAACACCGGCGCGGTACTGGAGCGCGGGCCGATACTGGTGCTCGACGAGAACACCTATGTCGGCGAGGCCATCTTGCCTTACACAACGGTCGGCTCCGAGAACCACATCGCCTACTCTGTGGACCTAGGAATCGTCGTGACCGAGAAGTATGACTCCGGTTCCGAGCTGAAGATAATCAGCATCGCGAACTACTACTTCCAGAAGGAGTTCCTTGAATGGAAAGAGTGCGAGTACGAGGTCCAAAACAAGAAGAAAGAGGCCGTGGACCTTATCATCGAGCACCCCAAGACCGAGTACAAAGTCGACGACAAGGTAACACAAAAGCCCACCGAGGAGACCGAATCCTACTATCGCTGGAAGTTCAAGGTGGACTCGAAGACCTCCTCGAAGTTCAAGGTCCGCGAGCTCATCACGAGGACCTACCAGGAGGAGATCCGCTCCCAGAGCCTTGACACCATCAAGTATTACCTCGATAACAACTACATCAACAAGAAGGATTTCAAGGACGTCAAGGACATAATCGACCTGCAGACCCAGATAAACGAGCTCGAGAACGAGAACTCCGAGCTCGAAGAGGAATCGGACCAGATAACGGAGGAGCAGAACCGACTGAGGGAGAACCTCCAGGCTCTGGGCCAGTCGCCCAAGGAGGAGAAGCTCCGGTCCAAGTATGTCGACAAGCTTGACGAGCAGGAGACCCGTGTTGAGGAGATCAAGAAGACCATCAAGTCCAACACGGAAAAGATCGACAAGCTCGACAAGCAGATCGACAAGATGCTTTCGACGCTCCGGGCGTGAAGAATTAAGGGCCGGGCCTTCGGGCCCGGCCTAGCTTTCCTGACCTTGTGGTTTTTTATATCTTCTATCCAATCCACATTCCATGTTCCACTTACCAGACCCAGAGAAGTTCAAGATGCGCGATAAGCTCGAAGAGGCCCTCAAGAGGGCCAAGGAGAAGAGCCCCGCAGCAAAGCTGGTCCGCATCTTCGGCCTCAATCTCAATTCCGACGGGACCGTCCTGCTTGGAAAGCAGGGCAATTACACGGCCCGCTGGGAGTTTGCCTTCATGGACGACAAGAACGGCGAGGCCCCACCGCAATTCCTAACGGTCATGTTCCTGGCCCCGAAGGTCCCCATGGTGGACGAGCACGCAGGGAACGTTTCCGAGATGCCGCCCTTTTCCGACGAGCAGATCGGTATGCTAGCCAATTCAGATGTGGCGGTCACCGTCTTCACATCGATGCCTGATCACAAGCCCTTCGGCGGAAACGACAATGAATCGATAGTGTACATGGTCCAGGACGGAAAAGCGGTCATCCACCTGAACAACTGGAAGGGCCAGAATGTCCGGCTGGACGCGATAACCTTGGAAAAGGTGTAGGCCTCAGCATCCTTTCTGTTTCCTTGCCTCTTCGACGGCCCGGGCGTGCTGGTAATCGGAGATCCCCAGGCTCTGGCGCAACGATTCGAGCATGCCCATCTCGTCGGGGTCTATCTGCCCGTCCTCCATGGCATCGAGGACCATCTGCTTGTAGGTCTGGTAGTTCTTGTCGGTGCTGAGCTTGATCTCCTCTAATAACTGGTCATGCTGCCCGATCGTGATGCCGAGGCTGTTTCGCAAGGTCCGGAGCATCCTTTCCTCGGTCTCCACGATTTTCCCGTCGGCCATGGCCCGCTCAAGGGACCTTCGGTAGGTCTCGAGGTTAGGGTCCCCCAGGCATTTGGCCGCGCCGTCCACCTTCTCGGGCTCACGCTTGCCAACGACAACGGAGTCCTCGACCTTGGTCTCGCCTCCGGAGCCAAGACCGGAATGGGACACGACGCTGTCCTTTATCTCGACCTTCGATGGGATGTAGTCCCCGTCCTGGCGAACATGGACCTTCGAGGAGGGCCCACCGTCGATGTTCAGGTTGGTCCTTTGCAGCACGGAATCCTTGATGTCGACCTTGGTCCCGATGTAGTCTCCCTTGACGATTATCGCATCCCGGATGTACGGGAGGTTTGCTTGGATGGCCTGCTCTATCATCGAATGGAAGGTCGTGAGCTCCTGGCAGACCGAGGTGAACCCGTCCAGGGTCTGCTGGGGTAGATAATGCAGGCTCGCCTCCAACTGTTCCGCGAACTGGAGGTCGATCCTGGTGCATTTTATCGTAATGCGCGTCTTGAGGTCGTCGATGGGATCGATGAGGATCTCCATGCGGGAGCTCTTATTGATCATATTGGGCATGTTCCATACGAACTTGTAGACGATGGCCCCTATGGGGTTCGATTCCAGAAGTTCGATGCCGTACATCATGGATTGCATGGAGTCCGTGAACTTCATGGACTTTGGATCGGATTCAAGGGTCTGGTAATAGGTGGTCGCCAGATGCTTGGGGTCGGAAAGCAACACCCGGAGCTCCTTGGGGCCGGCATTGAAGTCCTTTTCGGACTTGTAGCCATAATCGGTCTGTGTTATGGTCGAGCGAGCTCCCCCCAATATTTCCTTAACGAGGGCGGGGTTTTTAAAACTTGGGGAATGCGCCTTATGCTGATAAGCAAGCGAGGCTAGCGGCCAAACATATCTAGGTCCTATCGGACTTATCGTTTTGCTCAATTGAGAACCAAAAGCAAAGGATTTAATCTTGCCCGCCCTTGGACTTAAAGAAGGCATCCTTGCATGAAGCAAAAGGCCCTTGAGATAGCTTTGGAGAAGGTCCCGCCGCACCCGAGCCCCAGGGCGGAGCTCGAGCAGTATCGGACCCCGGCACCGGTTGCGGCCGAGATCTTGTACATCGCCCATGCGCACGGAGACATCGAGGGCAAGCGTGTGATTGACCTGGGCTGCGGCACCGGCATGTTCGCGATAGGCGCGGCATTACTGGGCGCCAAGGACGTTATCGGGGTGGACCTAGACGAGCCTTCGGTGCGTATCGCTCACAGGATCGCCCAGGAAAAGGGCCTCAGCATCGATTTCTACGAGATGGACATCAGCGAGCTCCATGAACCGGGGGACACCGTCGTTATGAACCCGCCCTTCGGCTGCCAGGTCCCCCATGCGGACGTGCCTTTCCTGGAAAAGGCCGTCGAGCTGTGCCCCGTGACCTACAGCCTCCACAGCACCGACAGCGAGGACTTCGTCCGGACGACTGCGAAACGGTTAAATGCCGAGGTCACCTTTGAGAAAAGGTTCACCTACGAGATACGGCACACCTTCGAGTTCCACCGAAAGGACAGGATGGCGTTCCAGGCCACGCTCTTTAGGATCGAGCGGGCCCCCAAGGCGATCGGGCCCAAAAAGAAGGTTGCTTCAGAACGTAAAACAAGGACGCGATGACCATGGCCGACGAGGACAACATCGAGGGCAAGATGGTGATGCCGGGTGACGAGCTGGCTGTTTCGGAGGAGTTCGAGCCTGGGGAGTACACCTTCGAAGAGGGTGGCAAGGTCCGCGCCAGCGCAGTGGGCTGGGCCCACCTGGACATGAAGGACCGAGTGGCCCGCGTCGAACCCGTCAATCCTCTTGTACGGGTAAAAGTCGGGGACGTCGTCATCGCCCGCGTCAATGACATCAAGAAGGCCCTTGCGCTCACCGAGGTCCTCAAGGTCGTTGGAAAGGAGCGGGGACTTCCGAACATGACCGATGCGGTGCTCCATGTTTCCAAGGTCGCCAACCGCTTCGTCGACAATCTGGACAACGAGCTGCACATCCGTGATGTCCTGCGGGCCAAGGTCACACAGATCGAGCCCAACATCCAGCTGTCGACCCAGGACGACAACCACGGGGTCATCTATGCGATATGCGACGGCTGCTCCAAGCCGTTACAATCCATCGGGACCGGTAAGCTCACCTGCAAGGACTGCGAAAGGACCTTCGTTCGCAAGGTCGCAAAGGACTACGGGACCTGGAACGAAGCGGTCTAGAATTATTTCTCGATGGTCACTTTGTCTTGGGTTAGATACTTCACCGTCAGGACGGGCTCGCCTTGATCGACCTTCCCGTTCCCGTTTTTGTCCTGCCAGTTGAACATACCATTGACGGTCACCTTGGACCCGACCTGCACGGGAGGCACCGTTCCAGACGGATAATCGATGAAGGCCACGGTCAGGTTCTGCGGCGTCGAGGGGTCCGTCATATCAAAG
>Ga0209777_10009599_pt1 | contig 10387 bp, 9 predicted proteins | sample FrelakmetHBP12HB_FD_187147 | JGI IMG/M metagenome (GOLD analysis project Ga0209777, IMG submission 187147) | Freshwater lake sediment microbial communities from the University of Notre Dame, USA, for methane emissions studies -HBP12 HB (SPAdes)... | ecosystem: Environmental > Aquatic >... | reverse complement strand
GATCTTCTCGAATCTGTCGCGAATGTCTGATGCCGTGAGCTTATGGCCGTCTTCGATGTAAGAGAGGGGCCGCTCGAACTTGATATCCTTCTGGGGCGCCCCGCAGTAGGGGCAGGTCTTGTTCTTGCGAGCCTCGCTGAAGACCTTATTGACTGTGTCGTCAGTCATTTGCCCCAGTCGTTCCAGTTCCTGGATCTGCCCTAAGTACATATTCTTCTCATTTCCTTTGAGCATGAGAAGCGAGCAATCCCTGCAGATGGCCCGCAGCACTTTTCGGATCAATTTAGCGAATCCCACGTGAATTACGGGGGCAATTAAGTCGATATGGCCGAAGTGTCCGGGACATTCCCCGGGCCGACCGCCGCAGGATCGACAACGCAGCCCTGGATCGATGACACCAAGCCGGGGGTCCATAAGGCCCATTTCAATAGGAAAACCATCGTCGTCGTATGTATCTGCGGTAATGATCTTTACCACGCTCATCTTCCGGAACTCTTGTGGGGAGATGAGGCCGAAGCGGATCTTGCCAATTCTTTTGGGAACCGTCATATTTCCACCTAAACCGCGTCTTCCAGGATCAGTCGCGGCGCTACACCTAATGATTTGATCTCGTCGAGCAGCAGCTTGAAGGCATAGCTCATCTCCACGGGGTAGATCTCAGTATCTGCGCCGCAGGTCGGGCAAAAGTCCGCATTTCTGCGTCGATCGTGGATAGCTATCATGCCACAGTGGGTGCAAACAAGCTCAGTCACTTTATCCGACTCATCTACCAGACGTTCTTTGAGAGCCAGTGCCGCGCCATGAGCTATGAGCACATCTCTCTCCATCTCACCAAATCTCAGGCCACCCTCGCGAGCACGGCCTTCTGTTGGTTGACGGGTCAAGACCTGGACAGGTCCCCGGGACCGGGCATGCATTTTGCCAGTGACCATGTGATAGAGCTTCTGATAGAGGATCACTCCCACAAAGAGATCTGCCATGATCTGTTCTCCCGTGGATCCATTGTAAAGTATTTCGCGACCGGTATGGGAGAAACCGAACTTCTTCAAAGCGCCGCGCAAATCCGGCTCGTTCTCGCCCAAAAAGGCGGTGGCATCAACGAATCTGCCCTCTAGAGATCCGACCTTTCCACCGATCATCTCCAGGACGTGGCCCACAGTCATACGGGAAGGGATGGCATGAGGATTTAGCAGCAGGTCGGGCACTATTCCCGATTCCGTGAAGGGCATATCCTCCTGGGGCACAATCAATCCTATCACGCCTTTTTGGCCGTGTCGGGAGGCGAATTTGTCGCCCAATTCCGGAATGCGCTGGTCCCGGCTCTTGACCTTGGCCAGGCGGTTGCCGTTGGAGGACTCGGTGAGGATGACCATATCCACCACACCCATCTCATTGGAACGCATGGTCACGGATGTCTCGCGCCTCTGCTGGGGCGTCAGGCCGAACTCAGAAGGCTCCTCCAAAAATCGGGGGGGACTGGTCTTGCCGATGAGCACATCATTGGGACCCACATAGGCATTAGGGTTCACAAGCCCGTCTGAGTCCAACTGATCATAAGCCTCACTGCCTCGCGCACCCCGAACTTCTACGTCAGGAATCTCGAACTTGTCCTCCTGGCCGCCTGGATATTTTCGCTCCTCGGCTTCTGAGACGCGAAAGAAGTGGCTGCGAGCCAGGCCGCGCTGGATTGAGCCGCGGTTCATGACTAAAGCATCTTCAATGTTATATCCTTCATAGGCCAGCACGGCGACTACGAAATTTTGCCCCGCCGGCCTCTCTTCAAAGCCCACTGCAGCCGAGGTCTTGGTCCGGACTATGCCTCTTTGCGGACTGTTCAGGTAATGGCCGCGTGTATCAGGCCGCAGCCTCATATTGGCGGTGGACATTCCCAGGCATTGCTTGACCATTCCTGCGCCCATGGTATTTCTGGGGCTGGCGTTATGCTCCGGATAGGGCACAAGGCCCGCTGCGATGCCCAAAATCAGCGAGGGATCCAGCTCCAGATGAGTATGATCGGGCTTGATATCTTCTTCCCAGATGGCAATGAGGGTGTTCTCCTCCTCCTCAGCATCCAGATACTCCACCAGGCCGTTTGAGACAAGATCGGCAAAGGTCATCTCGCCGTTCTCTATCTTAGTTACATGCTCCTCAGTGACCTGCGCCTTTCCGTTCTCCACCACAATGAGCGGCCTTCTGGCTCGACCGGAGTCGTTGTTCATGAAGATCTCATTGGTGTCCTCGAAATAGACCACATTCATCTGGCTGCTGATGCTGCCGGAACGCCTGAGGCGACGCAAATTCATGACCAATGTTTTGGGGTCATCATGATGACCTACGATCTCGCCATTTACGTAAATTCGCGCGCCACTAATCAAGGCTTCAGCCAACATTACCACCTACCGAAATCACGCCTAAATCCACCAATATCTTTTTGATGTTAACTGAATCGTCTGCACCCTTGGAAAGCTCCACACCCTGGGCGAAGTTCTTTACCAGGCCACAGTTTGGACCTTCCGGAGTCTCGCAGGGACAGATGCGACCCCACTGGGTAGCATGCAGATCTCGGGCCTCGAAGTGCGGTTGAGACCGGGAGAGGGGCGAGATCACGCGACGCAGATGAGAGAGCGAGGCCATATAGTCTGTGCGATCCAGGAGCTGGGAGACGCCGGTTCTCCCCCCGACCCAGTTTCCTGTGGCCAGGGGATGAATCATTCTCTCGGTGAGGACGTCCGCGCGGACCGTGGTCACCACATTGAGATCTCTGTTTCTCATGCTGGCCCTCTCCAGCTGGTATTTTATGTCTCTTGTCAAGCGGTTGAAGGCCACACGGAAGAGATCCTCCATCAGATCACCGGAGAGCTTCAGCCTCTTGTTGGAGTAATGATCCTTATCGTCCTCTCCGCGTCGTTCCAGTGCCAGCTCGAAGCAGGCTTCGGCCATGCGAGAGAGGAAGAGCGCCTTTGAATAGCGATCCTTCTCTTCCACGCCGATATGCGGCAGAAGGTACCTATCCAGGACATAGGTCGCCCTCTTTTTCTGGTATTCCTTGGCCTGGCCGGCGGCTACGCGCGCGCCGATCTTCTCCAGGGCCTCATCGTTGGTCGAGACCTCGGCTTCCTCCAGGTTTTCCAGCATGAACTTGATGATTTCCGGATTGTCTGATACGGATTTCACAATATCCATATCTGTATCCATGCCGAGAGAGCGAAGCAGTGTCACGAAGTTGAGCCTTCCCGAGACGGAGGGGAAGGATACCTCCAGGATGGAACGACGACCGCGCTCTACAATGACCAGGGAGCGATAGCCCTGTCTCTGGCTGAAGACCTTGGCCACCTCGATGTTCTCATCATAGCGCTGGTTGTATTCGACCAGGATTTTGTTTGGCGCGAGGTCCTCCAGCGTCATGATGACACGCTCTGAGCCGTTGACCACGAAATAGCCGCCCGGGTCCGATGGGTCCTCACCATAAGCGATCATCTCTTCTGCCGTGAGGCCGGAAAGGTTACAGATCTTGGAGTTGAGCATGATGGGTAATGTGCCAATGTCCGCCTCCACCAGATCCTTCTCAGTCTCGCCCTCCACTATGGTCATCTCCAGCTTGATGGGAGAGGCATAGGTCAAATTGCGAAGCCTGGCATCATTGGGGTAGAGCCTTTCGATGGAGCCGTCCGCTTCGCGCACCATGGGTTTCGCCACCCGGATTTTGCCCAGCTTGACATAGGTATTCTCGATATTGGTCTCGATGATATTCACTTCATCGATGACCTTCTGCAGGCCCTTATCTATAAAATCATTGAATGAGTTTATATGATGGTGCACCAACTTGTCCCTGGTAAAATAGGAGCTATAAAGAACATTTCTATCGAGCAAAAGACCACCTTTAATCGATTACCAGCCGGTAAAAGATCGAATGCTTAGCTGTAGCACTTTTTCGGATTACTTTGATGACATCGCCAACTTTCGCCTCAATCTCTTTGGCCGCAGGGTCATTTACGTGAATTTTAGGTAGCTGCGGAGCTACAATGTTGAACCCCTTCAGCACCTCGGCACTCTCTTCCGGCGTGAGCAGCACATGTTCCGGAACCATTTCATGATCTTTTACGGCAAACTTGGTCACTCAAACCACCTTGTTGGAGAAGGAGCAGCAAACAGGCCAGGAAACTCCAAACGGGCTCGGGGGGATTTGAACCCTCGACCACCTGGTATCTTCACACAAAAATTTAAAAGCCAGACGCTCTGCCTAACTGAGCTACGAGCCCCCGCTGCCTGACATGCTTCAAGCCTTTCATGCTGCACTGAGTGAGGAATAAAAGCATCCCACATAAAAGCTTTTTCCTTTGTGGGACTTAGACAAGTCCCACTAGGCGAGCGATCTCCGAGCCAACCTCAGAGGTGGTCGAGCTTCCTCCTAAGTCATAGGTCTTTATTCTGCCTTCAAATAAGTTCCGCTCAATGGCAGAGACTATATCGGCGGCAGCTTTTGGCTGGCCCAGATGCTCTAGCAAGAGTGCCCCTGACCAGATGGTGGCGACAGGGTTGACCTTATTTAGTCCCTTGTATTTGGGAGCTGAGCCATGAATGGGCTCGAACATGCTGGTGCCCTCCGGATTCAGATTCGCGCCGGGCGCAAGGCCGAGACCTCCCTGAATCATGGCTCCCAGGTCAGTAATAATATCTCCGAACATGTTGGGAGCGACGACGACATCAAACCACTCCGGGTTCTTGACAAACCACATGGTAATGGCATCCACGAAGTTGAAGTCGTGTTTGACCTCTGGATAGCCTTTGGCAACATCCAGGAAGACCTCGCGCCAAAAGCCATAGATGTCGCTTAACACATTGGCCTTGTCCACGGAAGCGACAAGGTGACGGGGGCGCGAAGCAGCCAGATCGAAGGCATATTTTATGACCCGCTTAGAGCCCTCGCGACTGACTTCGCCGATCTGATAGCCGATCTCATCGCTATCGGTATCGATATCCAGGCCGAATTTTATATTGTAAAGCTTTCGCTTGATTTCAAAATCGGCGTGGCTCTTGCCCCGGCGTGCGCGACTGCCTATGCCTATGTAAAAGTCCTCCGTATTCTCGCGAACCACCACGAAATCGATGTCTTTGGGAGTCTTATCCTTAAGGGGCGTCCAGACGCCCTCCAGGAGCTTAACGGGCCGCAAATTCACATACTGATCAAAGTAGAAGCGCATGGCGAGCAAAACGCCCTTCTCCAGGATGCCTGGGGGGACCCGTGGGTCGCCGATGGCACCCAGGTAGATGGCGGGAAAGCGCCCCAGATCTTTTAAGGTCTCTTCGCTCACCAATTCTCCTGTCTTCAGGTAGTGCTCCGCCCCAAGAGAGTATTCCGTCCAATCCAAAGAGAAGTTGTATTTGTCTGCTGCTGCCTGCAAAACTTTTTGGCCCTCGGCTATGATCTCCGGGCCTATGCCGTCACCTGGGATAACTGGTACCTTATAATTCATGTCGTCACCTTGGCCACCTGTCGCCTGGTATATTCCACGAGTCCTCCCGCATCAACAATCTCCTGGAGAAAATCGGGAAGAGGAGTAGTTTTGTAGTGTTCTCTGCGAGATATGTTGTGAATCACTCCACCGATCATGTCTATCTCTATTTCTGCACCATCGGCGATCTTGTCTTCCTCGGAGCAGATAAACAGAGGCAGGCCGATGTTGATGGAGTTTCTAAAGAATATTCTGGCAAAGGATTTGGCAACTACCGCTTTCACTCCTGCCCCCCTCATAGCTATTGGGGCATGCTCTCGGGAAGATCCGCAACCGAAGTTCTCCCCTGCCACAACATAGTCGCCCTGGGCCACCATTTTTGCCATCTCCGGGCGAACGCCCTCGAAGAGATGAGCTGCCAGCTCCCGCGAATCATTGATAACCAGATAACGCCCGGGAATGATGGCATCCGTATCTATATCGTTTCCAAACTTCCAAGCTCTGCCCGCCAAAAAACTCAACTCCATATCGGTGGACTGTATTCTCATGATAATGATGTATAGTGAACTCCTCTTGCGGCCTGAAGGCCGGAGCTTCCCTGCTGTTTCCTCGTTGTTGTGCCGTCATAGCCCTCTGGCATCGGGGCACGTTTTGCGGGAATTTTCGGTTTCCGTTTTCATTGGCCCAAACTTACATCAGATTCACGATGCAGAGGTTCAGATCTCGTCGGACAGGTTCGGGGTGTTCCCTCCCTACTCTGTGGGGCCGTCTAGCGACTCCAAAATCTCTCCTAGAGAGAAGTAATCGATCATCCAAGTAGCGCTTGTTGCCTGCATGGAATCATGTCTTGGTTAAGTGGATGGAATGATGAGATATATAGTTGATCTGTGCGGAGCAAATGTAATTATGGCAAAGGACTCCGCTTTCATCCCCACCCGGAAGGATGGGGACTTCCCGATGTTTCGACTTCTCGTCGAAACTCTCGCTGACCCGCGGTCAGCGATATTCGCCCTTCAAAATCCTACAATTAAGTCTATTGCTATGGTTTTTATGTTCAACAACTTATTCTCGGTAAAATACCAAAAATACAGCCAAAAAATAATAAAATCACAACAGCACCTTTTATTACCGGCTAAGGGAATGGGACCTGAAACAGCTAGGTGATGCGAATTGTTGGCGACCATGATCTCCGGGCGCACTTTAGCCCAAGGGGCGGGATGCGAGAGCAAAATGTCTCCTGATTTCTTTAAAGCAGTAGCCATATGCCATTTATCTGAAAAGGATTTTAAATCGCTGGGGTTGTCCGAGGGACGAAATGTTTTACTCAAAAACGAGTTTGGCCAGGTAGTGCTCACGGCAAAGAAGGATGCCGGGCTGCCGGATAGTATGGTATTCATACCCATGGGACCCTGGGCCAATGTATTAGTGGGAACGGAGACAGGAGGATGCGGCACGCCCCATTTTAAGGGATTAGAGGTGGAAGTGGCCGCGACAAATTCACCGGTTCTTAATATTCGCGAGCTTTTCTCCGGCATGGGGGCATGAGTAATGTCTGAAGCTATTATGATAAAAGATGCCGTATGCTCTTTTTGCGGCTGCCTGTGCGACGATATTAATGTGGAGGTGGAAGACGGAAAGATTCAGAGGGTCAGGCACGCCTGCCGTCTGGGCTCCAGCAAAATCATGGGTCACGCGCGAATACAAAGCCCCATGATTCGAAAGAACGGCGTGCTGGTGGCGTCGAGCTTCCAGGAAGCATACGACAAAGCCGCGAAGATCCTCCTAGCGGCAGCCAAACCCCTCCTCTATGGCTGGGCATCCACGTCATGCGAGGCTGCCAAGAAGGGCATACTTCTGGCGGAAGAGGTAGGCGGCGTGCTCGACTCCACAGCCACGGTCTGCCACGGGCCGTCCGTGATAGGCATCGAGGAGAAGGGGCTACCCGGAGCAACCTTAGGCCAGGTAAAGAACCGGGCCGACACCATTGTCTTTTGGGGCTGCAACCCCGCGGAAGCTCACCCCAGACATTCTCTGCGCTACTCTTCCAATTCCTGCGGTAAATTCACGCAAGAGGGTCGCGAGGGCCGAAAGATCATCGTAGTAGATGTCCGCGAGACCAAGACCTCCAAGAATGCTGACAAATTCATACGGATCATCCCCGGCTCTGATTATGAGGTGATATCGGCGCTACGCATGCTTGTAGCCGGAAAAGGTGACAATGTGCCTGACGAGGTGGGAGGCGTTTCCAAGGCCGATCTGGCCGATATTGCGGCTACACTGAAAGCTGCCAAGTTCGGTGCGGTCTTCTTTGGTCTGGGCATCACTCACAGCCGGGGCCGGTACAAGAACATAGACAATGCCCTCTCCCTGGTGGCAGAGCTGAACAGCCATAGCAAATTTGTGGTTATGCCCATGCGCGGACACTATAATGTCGGTGGAATCGGGCAGGTCCTGGCCTGGTCCTCCGGCTATCCCATGTCTGTAGACTTCACAAGGGGCGGGCCCTATTTCAATCCAGGCGAAACGGCTGCCTGCGATCTGCTGGCCCGAAGAGATGTCGATGCGGCGCTGATCATAGCCGCAGATGCCGTGTCCAACTTCCCTCGCGCCACAGCAGAAGCCCTCGCAGGTATCCCGGTCATTCAGATAGATCCTTATGAGAATCCTACGACGCTCCTCTCCGATGTGGTGATTCCCTCTGCCATTGCCGGAGTGGAGGTAGAGGGCACGGCCTATCGCATGGACGGCCTGGCTTTGCGCCTCCGAAAGATGGTGGACAGTAGCTTTCCCAGCGATGAAGATATCCTGATGGGAATACTGGAGAGCGTGCATAAGCAGCGCCAACTGGCGGCAAACGAGGGGGCTTAATGAGATGATAATCAAAGGTGGAATTGTCTACGATCCGGCAAACGGCATCTATGGCGATGAGATGGACCTTTTTATTGATCAGGGCAGAATGGTCGAGGCGGCTAAAGGGGAAGAGATAGATGCAAGCGGCCTTCTGGTCATGCCTGGTGGAGTCGATGCCCACTCCCACATTGCCGGCAAGAAGGTGAACACCGGCCGGATTATGAGGCCCGATGATGCCCGGATAGGAACAGAGCCGCGCACGGCCATCTGCCGGCCCTCGACAGGCTATACCGTTCCCAACTGCTATGCTATGGGCTACCGCTACGCTCGCATGGGCTACACCACCGCTTTCGAGGCGGCAACGCCCATCCTGGAGGCGCGCCATACCCATGAAGAGCTGGAGGAGATCCCCATCATCGACAAGGGGGCACTCACGCTGTTTGGCAACAACTGGCAAGTCATGGAGTCGGTGCGCGACAAAGACCTCACAAAGCTTGCCGCCTACGTGGCCTGGGGCCTGCGGGCCGCCAAGGGCTACGGCGTGAAGATTGTCAATCCCGGCGGAGGTGAGGCCTGGGGCTTTGGAGGCAATGTCAAGAGCCAGAATGATATTGTGCCAAACTTCGATGTAACGCCGGCGGAGATCATCGTGGGCCTGGCAAAGGCCAATGAGATGCTAAACCTTCCTCACTCCATTCATCTGCACTTCAATAACCTGGGAAAGCCCGGCAACTACACAACGGCTATCGAGACATTGGATCTGCTAAAGGACCTCAAGCCCAGTCGCATGAGACAGGTCGTGCACGTGGCGCACATGCAGTTTTCCGCCTACGGAGGGACAAGCTGGCGGGACTTCGAGTCCAAGGCGCCGGCAATTGCGGACTACTTCAATTGCCACAACCACGCCACCATGGATATGGGGCAACTGCTTTTCGGCAGCGCCACCACCATGACCGCCGATGCCCCTCTGGAGTACGGCAATGCCCGTCTCACTCATAATAAGTGGTCTAATCACGATATTGAGCTGGAAGAGTCAAGCGGTGTCGTGCCCATGAATTACTTCAGAAAGATGCTGGTCAATGCCGTACAGTGGGCCATTGGCCTGGAATTGGCCTTGCTGGTCAAAGATCCCTGGAAGGTGCTCATGACCACGGACCATCCCAACGGCAGCCCCTTTGTTAACTATCCGGAGGTCATCACATTACTTATGAGCAAAACCAAGAGGGATCTGGAGATGGCCACGCTGCATGACCAGGTACCCAAACGCACCACACTTGCCGGCATCGAGAGGGAGCTGGACTGGACGGATATCGCCATCATGACCCGCGCAGCGCCGGCACGGGTCCTGGGATTGGAGGACAAAGGACACCTGGGACCGGGCGCTGACGGGGATGTGTCCATCTACGACCTACGGCCTGAGGAAGTGGACACCAGTCTGGATCATGTCCTGGTTAAGAAAGCCCTGGCTAATGCCAAGTACACCATCAAGGGAGGAGTCGTCGTATCCAAGGAGGGCCAGATCCTGGCTACGCCGCCAGGCAGGACCTTCTGGGTGGATGCCGCCGTGCCGCAGGCGGACACTGACCAGCTCATGGTTGATCTGGAGGAGAAGTTCGCCAAGTACTACAGCATTCAGATCGCCAACTACGCGGTGCAGGATGCATATCTCCCCCATGCCCAGATTATTCGGGCCGGCCTGCCCATTCTCTCGGAGGTGGCTTAAATGAGAAACATCACCATCGCACCCAAGAATGCATTTCGCATCTCAGTAGAGGCGGAAAACATATCTACCGACAAATTTGCGCCCCTCACCTTGAGCCAGATAAATAGCCTGGCCGTCTGGCAGGGAAATAGGCAAAAGACGCTATCAGATCTCTTCACAGTAGAAGGCGATGATGCGCCGGCCAAGGCTGAGGAGATGACCATCCGGCTTATAGGCGACTTCTCCCAGGTAAAGAGAATAGGAGAAGGGATGACCTGCGGACTGATAGAGGTGCAGGGAAGTGTAGGGATGCACGCCGGAAATAATATGAAAGGCGGCCTTTTGAGCATTGCCGGCGTGCATCCCTACACTTCCCTGCACC
>Ga0209777_10009598_pt1 | contig 10388 bp, 11 predicted proteins | sample FrelakmetHBP12HB_FD_187147 | JGI IMG/M metagenome (GOLD analysis project Ga0209777, IMG submission 187147) | Freshwater lake sediment microbial communities from the University of Notre Dame, USA, for methane emissions studies -HBP12 HB (SPAdes)... | ecosystem: Environmental > Aquatic >... | reverse complement strand
GGAGAATGGCTTGAACTCGTGATGTCCAGCAGTTAAAAAACGGGCACCATCATAAGGTTTGTCATCCAACAAGCCTGCAGTGGTACCCCCCTTGGAGATAATCACATACCGTGCAGGAATTTTTATGTCAAATGATATTGAATGTGTTGTGTTCTCCGGGAGAGGTAATAATTGACCAACCACTCGTAAACGGCCGATGCGGATGAAATTCTGCTGGAGAAAGGCGCGCGTGCGTTTTGGGAACCGGCTGTTGTCCAGTGCTGCCACACAGGTATGTGACGCAATCAGCCGTTCCGGGATATCATCTGTCAGCAGCCCACGCTTGATCTGTTCCCGGGTGATCATTTCCAGGACATAATAGGAAGAGCGCGGACGAAAAATCGTCTCTCCTTTCAAGTCAGCAACAGGATCACTTGGTTCTGTTAGCTGGAGCACATCTTTTAGGAGATGTATTTGTTGGTGTGTGTCATCATGCCACGGTGCCCCATCTGCAACTACAAATGTCGCACACATTTCCAGAAAAATAACCACGCAGAGGAACGCCCTTCTGGGAACATATTGCATCAACTCTTTGCCAGGCTGGGGGGCAATCCCTTGCGCAAGAACCTTAAGCACTATGGGAGTGACGAGTATAATGAAAAGTGGGTATAGCGGAAGATAATGTTCCCATTCTATCACCGGCAGGAAGGCATATAGTGATGCTAAATAAATTCCGGCAGTAAAGAGTAAAAATATGCGTCGGCAGCGTATGCCGTTATCAGGAGTATATTTTTTTATGATTTGTGCAATACGGAGCAGACATGCAATAGAAAATAGAAAAATTACAACTCGCACGTAAAAGTTGTCCCATAATCCGAAGCCGGCAAAAATATAGACATTATTGCTTATTACCATAGAGAAAAAATGCCCGAGAGCACCCTTTGCGTAGAAGAACAGGATCAGGGCAGCTGGGATGATGGAAAGTCCAGCAAGCATAGCAGCTGAACACAGGATGAGCCGGCGAAGAAAATGCCGCGTCACATGGTTCTCAGAAAAGCAAATAACTGTTAACATAACAGCTGCCCCAAGCGTAGCAATCAATAAGGCAGTTTTAATTGAGACACCCATGGCTGCACCCAGCAAAAAACCGATCCAGAAACATTTCACTGTCTGCATACTCCCCCGAATTAGCAAGACAACTGCCAGCATCCAGAACACGGTCCAGAGATTATCAGGACGAAATTGAACAGAGCATAAAAAATTGAATGGGTATAATCCAGTGAACAGTGCAGCCCATAAACCGACTCGCCGGGAAAAGATCTCACGCCCGATTAAGTACGTACACCACAACACAATTACATACAGCGGAATCATTGCCAGGCGCATTGCGAATAAGACACTGGGGGTATCGCCGACCATTATGTAGAACGGTACACACAGCAGGTGGAATAGAGGGGTATGATTATCAAATATATCCCGGTACGGAAGAAGCCCGTGAACCCAGCCCCACACGATGTGTAAATGTTGCGGTTCATCAGAGTTAAAACGATATCGAAAAACACAACTAAGCCTCAATAGCACGATCAGCGCAATTGCAAAAAAAGCAATTCTTCGTTCGTGCTGTGTGATCTCCTGGCGCAACTCAATTTTATTGAAGTATAGTTCTGTCAAAGTGGTAATTTCTGTATGCTACCTAAGAGGATGAAATGGGGACATTAATTACCCATCCCCTTCCTCGTTGTTTCACAAAATAAAAGAGCTTCCACCAGCGCAAAGGCTTATAGAAGCTTCTATTTAATTTGCTGTTCCCCTCTTGCGTGTTCATTGTAGGGCCCAAATTAGGGACTCGGGGTTAGTGTTTAGTGAACTACATTAACAGACTACAGATGCCAGACCAGAGATTACAGAAGTCGGCAAAACTGAAAAGCTTTTTATTACATCTAACTTAGAATCGCAAGTGATTGTTTGGGATTTTTTAAAAAAAACTGTTTTTTTAAAAAGCTATTAGCCTTCAGCTATCAGCGGGCAGTAGCTAGTGACCTAAGCATTTAAAAATGAACTTAATGCAGCAGGTCTCCAAGTAGGGACGCTACCAAAATTTTATCTAAAAAGATGCTCGCCTTCTTTTATTAAAAATTATAGTGACACACACAGGTTAACTTGGTATATTGATAAAGAATATCGGAACAAAAAGGAGGTGGATACCGGTGGCGTCAAATACCATAAAAACGAAGGCTATTCGCAGGCGGAAAGCGCGGCCCAACAAGGCAAACCTGAAGGCGGATCAGAAACGCCTGAAGAATAATTTAGTTACCCTTGCAAAATGTGCTGCAGAAGATAAGCAATGAATCTCCCGACGCCAACCATCGGTTTGCGGGAATGAGCACGAAAGTCAGCCAACGCAATGTGTCATTGTTTACTCGAACAGCCCTCATAAACCCCGGTCATAAAAAACCCTGGCAACAGATAATCTTCCCCGGGGCTAAAAAAGGGGAACATGAGAGGTTAAGACCCTCAATTAATTTTTAACATATTTATCCATAGTGTCAAATCGCCATTTAATCGTTAAAAAAAGCCCCCTGGAAGACGTGCCTTGCCAGGGGGGAAGGTTATTAATGGCGTTGGTGCCAGCCGCTTGTATATATCGGCTGGCGCCATAAAAGATTAAGATCTTTTATCTCTGCATATATATGCACGATGAAACGTTTCGTTTCAACCGAGGAATACCATGATAGCAGTACAAACAGCAGAGGAACTCATTAAAGCCATTAAAAAAAATGAGCGGGAAATATTAATTGATGATGAAGAACTCGCGCGCAGAATCCTTAGTTACCGGCGCATAAAAACCTTCACCCGGCGGCTGCTGGCCGGCGTCGCTATTTTAGCGGTCGCGGGCATACTCCTCTCATTTTTTTTCGGCGAAGTTCCGGCGCTGATGGCAGCGGCCCTCACATCGCTTGGTGTTGCCGCGCTTCTTATTGAGATATTCCTGGGGATGCGGATTATCGGCATCGCGTGCATGTACACACTGGATAAAAATTACAGTATTGACCTGGTAGGCTGTTCAACGCTTAAGATACGCATTAACAGGATACGATAGCAGCTCCCCCTCAAGTTCTGCCTCTGTCGCTTCGCAAACCGCCGGGCCTTCTGTCAGGCGCCGGCCCGCAATACCGCTTATTTGAAATCTTCCGCCTTCAAGCCGTATTTCTTCATCAGCCGGTAGAAGTCCCCCCGGTAGCGCTGTGCCAGTTTCGCCGCCTGTACCACATTGCCCTTTACCTGCGACAAAAGCTGTATCAAATATCCCTTCTCAAAATCCTCCTTTGCCGTTTTATATGACGGTGAACCCCTGCCATCACCGGGCTGCTGACCATCACCGGCATGCGTCATATGCATGAGGTGACTGGTCATCAATGAGGTTGTGCGTGGTGAGTATTACTGCCCGCTCGATGACGTTTTTCAATTCCCGGACATTGCCCGGCCAGTGATACAGCATCATCTTCTGCATGGCAGCAGGTGTCACCCCGGTGACACCTTTCCCCATCTCGGTGCGGTATTGGTGCACAAACAAATCCACCAGCAGCGGTATGTCTTCCCTGCGCTCCCGCAGCGGCGGCAGATATATGGGCACCACATGAATGCGGTAAAAAAGGTCTTCGCGAAACGCTCCCCGCTCCACGGCCTGCCGCAGGTCCTTATTCGAGGCAACAATTACCCGCACGTCCACCTTGATGGCGCGCTCTCCGCCCAGGGGCCTGAGCTCCCTTTCCTGTAAGACCCGCAGCAGCTTCACCTGCAGGGCCGGGCTGGTGTCGCCGATCTCATCCAGAAATATAGTGCCCTTGTCCGCCTGGGCAAAAAGCCCCAGTCTGGTTTCCCGCGCGTCAGTGTAAGCTCCCCTGGTGTGGCCGAAAAGCTCATTCTCAAGCAGCCCCTCCGGCAGCGCCCCGCAGTTGAGCGCGACAAAGGAGCCCCGGGAGCGTCGGCTCTGGAGGTGGATAATCTGGGCAATCAGCTCCTTGCCGGTGCCGCTTTCACCATAAATGGCAATCGTTGCATCGGTCTGCGCTGCGCGCTCTACCTGTTCAAGCGCTTCTTTCATGCGCGGGCTCTGGGCAGCGATGCTTTTTGCCTGGAAGCGCTCATGGAGCATGGCTTCCAGGCTGGCGACCCGCTGCGACAGGCGCTGCTTTTCCAGAGCATTTTTTATGTGCAGGGTCAGCTCTTCCGGCTTGTAGGGTTTTGTAAGATAGCTGTACGCGCCTTTTTTTACCGCCGCTACCGCATTCTCAATGCTGCCGTGGGCGGTCAGTATAATGACCGGGAGCCGGGGGTTAATAAGAAACAGCTGCTCCATGACCCTCAGGCCGTCTTCTTCCGGGCCCAGCTTGAGGTCAACTATGGCGAGATCAAGAACCGCTCTCTTTGCCGCGCTGAGCGCTTCCGCACCGTTTGCTGTCGCAATAACTTCATAGCCCTGGGAAGCGAGCCGCATCTGTATCAGCTCGCGGATGTTCGGCTCATCATCCACCACCAGAATTTTCTGCCCGCTTGCTTCATGGTTTTCCGGCATGGTGCATATCCTTTTTCTGCTGCTGGAGCTGGAGGTCAACTTTTTTCAAAAGCTCAAGCTCTTTTTTAAGCCGCTCGATCTCGGCCTTCAGCCTGGCTATCTGGCGCGCCTGCTCATCGTTTAAGCCGCCGTACTGTGAAATCTGTGCCTGCCGCTGCCGCAGCTCCTGTTGCGTCTGAGCGCTGCGGGAGAGAAGGTTCACCCATGCCGCGCTTTCATCAATGAGAGCGCTGTCAGGGCGCTCCTGTATCAGTTTCTGAAAATAGTGAAGCGTCGGCGAATAATTATCCGCCGACGGGCCCAGCTGCACCAGGTTCAACCCTGAATAAAAAAGCGCCCGGTCATAAAAATCGCTGCCGGGGTGTTGCGCAATGACCGCTGCGCACTGCTCAAGGGAGCGCTGGTACTGTCCCTGCCGGTAGCTGCGCTCAATCTGCGCGAAGGCTTCCCTGTCGCCAGTGTGAAAGGCGTTCCTGATCTGGCTGCAGCCCGCGCACAAAACTGCCAGGATACAACCGAAAATAAAAGCCCGTACGCTTTTTCTAAAAAAGTCCTGCATGGTTAAACCACCGCAATCCGCCTGGTGTAAAAAAGCTGTGATCTGCTGTCTGCTTAAGCTGCTGCCGGCTCAAGCGGAAGCAGAATATGGAAGGTGCTTCCTCCTGCAGGCGCGCTTTCAGCCCGGATGACGCCGCCATGGTCCTCTATGATATGCTTGACAATGGCCAAGCCCAGGCCTGACCCTCTGTTCTGAACCCCTGCCCGGCCCTGGTAGAATTTATCAAAAATCCGCGGCAGGTCTTCCGGGGGAATTCCCACGCCGGTGTCTGCGACAGAAATTTCGAGAAACAATTTATGCGTCGTCAGTGCATAGCCGCTTGTAGCACGGTTTGTGCTGTTCACTATCCACTGTCCGAGCGCTTACGCGCACGCTGCCACCACCGGGAGTGAACTTTATAGCATTGCCCAGGAGGTTAATCAAGCCCTGCGCCATCTTGGCCCGGTCGATCATGGCCCGGGGAAGACCCGCGTCAGAAGTAAACGCGATGCGTATCTTTTTACTTTCCGCAAGCAGCCGTACGGAATCAACAGCTTCGGTGATTACCCCTGAGATATCAGATGGTATAAATTGATAGTGAAGAAGCCCGGACTCCATTTTGGAAAGATCGATAATGCTCTCAATCAGCCGCAACAGGCGCGCTACATCTTCCCTGATGATAGCGAGCAGGTGCTTCTGTTTCGGTGATATGGTCCCGCCGATTCCCTCAAGCAGGAGGTTATTGGCCTCGGTTAATTGATGCCAGCGGAGTTTTTAAATCGTGCGTAATGTTTGAAACAAAATCCGCTTTCAGCTGGTCAAGTTCCCGCAGACGATCACACATCTGGTTGAATGACGCGGAAACCTCGCCGATTTCATCAGCGCTGCTGACCTCTATTTTCTTTAAAAAGTCGCCCTGCGCTATATCCCGGGTGCCCTGTTTCAGCCGCTGCGGGGGGATATAAAAAGCCCTGGTGATGATAAGACCGAAGGCAACCCCGCACAGTATGGCAAAGACGGTGATAAGCAGCGCGATCCTCGTCCCCCGCCCGCTTATCTTCTGAGATGACAGCATCTTGTTATCAAGAGCGCGCCGGGCTGCTTCGTTTAAAGACCTGATGCGCGCGCTGGTATCATCGAGAAGCTGCTGCCGGCCGCCATCACCTTTCTCAGCGCTGCTCCCCGAACCCATGAATCCCCTGTTGACTAGGTCCACGTAGCGCTGGTAAGAAATCCGGATAGCGCTGACCATGTCTCTGGTCTCTGTATGGTCACTGAGCGTGCCCAGCGCATCAAGCCGGGCAAAGCATTCCCGGACATTGTCTGTAAACAGCTTCCTGAAGGCAGCATCTCTGGTTATGATGAATTTTTTTTCATTGCTTGCCTGCACCAGCAGCGAATTCAAAAGAGACTCAGAGCCTTTCAGAATTTCAGAATCAACGGCAAGGGCAGTGTTGATGAGCCGGTCGAGGCGGTTAAGCTGGATAATGGCATACAGGCTTATTACCAGCACCGACAAAAACATCAGGGCAAAACCGGCTGCCAGCTTTTGCCTGATGGTAAGATGTAATCTATTAAACATCAAGATTGTTTCCTGTGTTACCGGTATCATGCCGTGAAAACCCCGTCCCGCTAAGGCGAAATGAGCGGGGAGCTTCACTATAATCAGAGATATAGCACTGAGACTGCAAATAGGCAAAACCTTAAGAACGCATCCCGGCACGTAAACGCCATTAAAAATTAGATGCAATTATAAAAACAATGTGTTATATGGACAAACTAATTTTCATTGCAGGTAGACTAAATAACTGTTTTCGCAACTGATACACAAGCTGCACTTTTAGAACATGCGGATCTGCCTTAATATTTTGCATTTCATCATTTCAAATCTAAAACCTATTTTTGCATAAAGGAGACATGTTATGTTTTACGTATTACTTGCTGTCGCTGCCGTCATTACCGCTGCAGGATTTTACAAGTTTGTTTATTTTATTTCCATCGGGTACGCGTTTTCAGTTGCTGGACTGGCTATTGCCATGTTGATCGGCTTCGGGACGTCGCTTACACTTCCGGTGGCTATTCTCCTTGCCATGGTTGCCGTGTACGCGGCGCGGCTTGGAATTTTTGTTGTTATCCGTGAATATAAAAACGTCGCGTACCGCAAGGTCTTGGATGAAGCCTCAACCGGATTTAAGAAAATCCCGTTTTTTGTTAAAATCCCTATCTGGATATTTTGTTCCGTTCTGTATGTGATGCAGGTGTCGCCTGTGTTCTTCAGACTGCAGAATAAATTGCAGGAAGCTCATCCCGGATGGCTGTATGCCGGCATTGTCGTGGTAGCTATAGGCTTTCTTTTGCAAACTGTTGCCGATGCGCAGAAAAACAAGGCGAAAAAAGAGAACCCCAAAACTTTTTGCAGGGTGGGACTTTTCAGGGTTGTACGCTGTCCCAACTATTTCGGCGAAATTATTGTCTGGACCGGAGTCTTTGTGTCATCCATGCCTTGTTTATCCGGATGGTTCCAGATTGCCTTTTCGCTTGCAGGATACATCGGCTTAGTTTTCGTCATGTTCGGTTCAACCCGCAGGCTGGAACTGCGCCAGAACAAGAATTACGGATCAGACCCCGCATATCAGGAGTATGGCAGAACTACCCCGGTCCTTATTCCTATGCTCCCCCTGTATAGCGTCGCGGATTGGACGTGGTTGGGGAAATAGATGGGATCCGGGCTGCAGCGCAGAGCATGGAAGTGCTGCAGCTGCGGATGTTTTTTTGTTTATAAGCAGCACTTTTTATTCAATTCCTGCTACTGTACTATAGTTATGATTTTCATTTAGACTATATAAACAAACCCCATCTTGCCAGTCGTTCCCCTGCCTGCTTTTTTTAAAATCGCTACACTGATACATTGTTTAATATTTTATTTATATAAAAATAACTGCAGTTAATCCTTTTTCACATAAACGCGCGCGGGAAGGAGTATTGGGATGCTTATTTTAGGGTTTCTGGGAAGTCCAAAGATTACAGGTCATTGTGCCAAACTTTTGAAAAAAGCACTTGAAGGCGCGGAAAGCAAAGGCGCGGTAACAAAGCGCTATGATTTGATAAAGCTCAACATCAAATACTGCATGGGATGCAACACCTGCTATCTCAATAATCCCGAATTGCTCGTCGGCAAGTGCTCCATCAAGGATGATATGGCGGCCATACTGAAAGAATATGTGAAGGCGGACGGCTATATCTTTGCCTCGCCAGTGTATGATGCCAATGTGACCGCGCTGATGAAAACCTTTCTTGAGCGAACAATTGCGCTCTCCTACAAGGCACCTGATGCCTACGGCAAACTCGCCGAGTCACGCTGCCCGGCGAACTTTAAAAAGAAAGCGGCCTTTATCGTTACCGGCGCTGCGGTGGATGAATACAAGGAGGTTATGGCTAACCCCTGCTTTGAGACCATCGAATCGCACCTGATGATTGCGCAGGTTGATACCGCCCATGAAATGTATGTGGGCGGTCTTGAGAATATAACCGAGGAGCGATTCGCAGAGCGACTCGATGAGGCGTACCGGCTGGGAGCGCACCTGGTTGATCATATTGAGAAGGAACTCAAGGCGGGCTGAGCTGCTGCCGGAGTTGTAAACATTTCTATTCCAGAACCTGCTTTATGGCCCTGAACGCAACCTTGTGCGGATCGGGTTTCAGTGCCAGGCGATCCCGCAGGAATTTCTCAATGTCGCGCGCCATTTTCTGGGGGGTTATCTTTCTCGCACAGAGATAGGAAATGAGCTCAACCAGCTCATCCTGGAACCGCCGGTCAACCCGGGCGCCGGGGGAGATAGCCCCGTGCGCCTGAAGAGCTTTTATAATTTTTTCTGCCCGCTCTGCTTTTGAAGGTGCCTTTGGCCGCTGCGGCGCTACGTTTCTTTTCGCGACAAAATCAATAAAGGCAGCACTGTCCTGCCGGTCGCAGCCCTGGACCTGAACTTCCCGGTCTGATGAAACAATGCGCGCGGGGATATGCAGTGCCACGGCGTCTTCGCCGCATTCGCGGATCACCTCATCTGCCGAACGCGGCGCGGAGTACCGCACAACCAGGCTTCCCCCGCCCATTGATTCTACAGCAGCAGCACCGTCCCCATCAAAGACCAGTATCCATTCCTCCCCGTTCCTGAGAACTCCTCTGCACAAATCGATGAGCCAGTCCCGGGCTTTTTGATTTCCGTGCACCTCCTCAATGCCTTTGCTCTCCGGATTTGTTCTGATTATATTATAGGCGTCAATGATAATGCGCATGCCATCCTCTCCATAAAAACATGCTGCTCTGTTCAATCCAAAAATATCATCATGAAAATATAATTAGCACATGCTATCATAGAACTACAGCAAATTACCGGATGCAGAAAAACGGTATAATTCATGGGCAGCAGTAATAATAGTGCTTGCTTTTCATATTTAGCCATGATAATTATTTTTTTCAGTACACCGTTGTTGAGTTTTTAGATCTCAAGCAGAACATGTTTGTTTTAGTAAAGCTGGAGCATAGAACCTGTAGCAGAAAAATATAATCGCACCTATGGTGTTTCGCTCGAACCGTGGCTGCGATTTTTTTATTGCGGAAGAACTCACGTTGGCTGTACTTATGCTATTCCGCCTCAGTGCGGATTTGTAACAACATTTAAGATTAAGAAAGGATTTTTACATGGAAAACGGAACAGTAAAATGGTTTAATGGAAAAAAAGGCTTTGGGTTCATTGAACGGCAGGGCGGTGATGATGTATTTGTTCACTACTCAGCTATCGCCGGCACCGGGTTCAAAAACCTGAACGAGGGTGACCAGGTTACCTTTGAAGTCGAAAACGGCCCGAAGGGTCCCCAGGCAGTTAACGTTAGCAAAGTCTAACTATCATTCCTGAACAGAAATCCCAACCTAACGAGCGATAGGTTGGGATTTTTTATTTCCGAAAAAGAACATGTGCTATACTGCCACGCATGCTAAGCGAGATAAATTTTTTCAAGAATTGCCGGATAGCATTGATTATCTGTAAAGAGACGGTATAATTCAAATAAGCGGCTGCATTATTACAACATCTATCATCATACCATGTCAGAGCATTATTATCTAACGATAGCACTAATTCTTCTTATCATGTCAACGGCACTCTTCCTGCTGTTTCGCAGGGAACGGGCGAAGGTGAAAAAGTTTGAGCTGGAAATGACGAACCTATCCGGCGTGCCGTTTGAAAAAGTGCCGGAACCCACCCTCCATGATGAGGGTGCGTATCGTATTGTCGAGGC